>VOFK01000338.1_pt1 | contig 12050 bp, 18 predicted proteins | sample 5384121 | NCBI WGS metagenome assembly VOFK01 (sample SAMN12384730, study PRJNA508395) | human gut metagenome | isolation source: healthy gut J | host: Homo sapiens | reverse complement strand
ATCATTTAAAATGCATAAAGCATATCCCAAAAACATTATTCTGTTCATCAACCGCCGCCAAAACCGGTCTGTTCTCATCATTAATTATTTCTTTAAGTCGCTCCCGGAGAATATTTCTTCCCCGTCTTTTTAAATAAATCCGGTCTGCCCTCATGATGTACATTGCATATCTGTAAAAGTAGATTACTTATACCTTCAATATCACATTGCTGAGCCATTCTTATCTGCATTTATCGAACCTCCAGATTATTATTTTATCGTTTCCCATTCAGCTTCTTTAAATCCTACCAGTACAGTATTATCACCAATCAGTATAGGACGTTTCACAAGCATACCGTTAGTTGCAAGCAGTCTTAACTGCTCTTCTTCTGTCATATCCGATAGCTTATCCTTTAAATTCATTGATCTGTATATAAGACCGCTTGTATTAAAAAAAAATCTCTTCAAAGGCAATCCGCTTTTTTGGTGCCAATCGAGAAGCTCATCATACGATGGACAGCCCTCCTTACTTGTCCATTTCGCACCTGTGGGAGCAGGGGCTGACGCTGGCGACGGCGGAAAGCCGTGCACCGGCAGGCTGATCCCGCAAGCGTTGACCGACGTGCCCGGCGCGTCGCAGGTCTGCTGGGCGGCGTCATCAGCTACACGAACGAAGTCAAGCACGCGCTGCTCGGCGTGGGAGCAGGAGACGCTGGACGTCTGCACCGCCGCGTCTCGCGCGCATTCCCGCGCATGAGATGGCCCGCGCGCGGCTTGCAGCGGCGGGACTGGGCGTCAGTCGGCTGGCCAGGCCGGACGGAGATGGGACAGGACGGCCGGTGGGGGCTGGTCATCGCGCGATCGACACCGCGGGCTTCTCCCTTCTGCCGCGAGCTCCATCTGACCGGCGCCGCGCCGCCATCCACCTGCCGCGGCGTCTTCCAGCTCCTGCTGGACCTCATTTAAAAGAGCTCCCCTTGCAGGGCCGATTCCCCCTATCAGGGGAAATGTCCCGAAGGGACAAAAGGGGGGGAGCTGTCAGCCGGAGGCCGACCGGAGAGGTTGTATCAACCTTGCAGCGACCTTCTGTTCGGCTTCGCCGAGCCACCTCCCCCCGGAAGGGGAGGCTTTGGGCCGTGCTGATCTGTAAAATTATTCGACATTACGGAAATATAGCCATCTATGCAAAACATCCGACATTACGATACAACAATTCTCCAATACTGAAAGAAAAGCGCTTGCGCTTCCGCGCTGGTTCTGGTATCCTGAGACCAGCTGAGACGGACAGCGGGTGTGTGCCGCGCTGTTCGGGATTGGCGAATCATAAAAGAAAACGTTTGAAATTGTAAAACGATCCATTGCAATCTGACGCTTCTGCTGATATAATGCAGCTGTAGAAATTTTTTTATAGATTGTTATATTTTGTGGAGAATAACCATGCTTGTAAAACGTTTTTTCGCCTGCCTTCTGGCGCTGGCGCTGCTGGTTGGGGTGCTTTCCGGCTGCGCGGCGAAGCCGTCGGAGACGGCGGCGGAGCCGATGGTCCTGTTTACCGACTCGCTCGGCCGGAAGGTCGGGATCCCGGCGTCTTTGACGCGCGTCGCGCCAGCGGCGCGGTCGCGTCGATGTTTCTGGCGGTCGTCGCGCCCGAATACATGACGACCATCAACGCAACGCCGTCGTCCAGCCAGTACAAATATCTCGACCCGCGCCTGATTGATCTGCCGACGACCGGCCAGATGTACGGCAGCAAGTCGACGCTCAATCTTGAGTCCATCCTCTCCTCCGGTGCGCAGGTCGTGATTGATCTGGGCGACAAAAAGGACAACATGGCCGCCGATCTGGATGCGCTGCAAAGGCAGATCGGCATGCCCGTGATCTTCATCGAGGCAGATCTTCCGCATATGGCCGCGGCCTTCCGCACGCTCGGCAGCATTCTGGAAGGAAAGGCCGAGCGGGGCGAGGAGCTGGCGGCGTTCGTGGAGCAGACGGTCTCGATGGCGGAGGAAAACGCCGCGAAAATTCAGGACAGCGAACGCCTGTCCGTCCTCTATACGTCCGGCTCGTCCGGCCTCAATACGGATGCGAAGGGGCTCGACGCAGGCGCAGGTCCTGGACCTTATGGGGCCTGGAAAACGCGGCCGTGGTCGAGGACGTGAGCAACAAGGGCGGCGGCAATCCCATCAATCTCGAGCAGCTCTACCGCTTCGACCCCGACGTGATCCTCTTTGCCGCAGGCAGCATCTACGCCGCCGCCGCGGACGACGCGGCGTGGCAGCCGCTGCGCGCGATCGAGGAGGGGGACTTTTACGAGATCCCGTCCATGCCCTACAACTGGCTGTCGAACCCGCCGAGCCTCAACATGCTGCTCGGCATCTGGTGGCTGGGAAATCTGCTGTATCCGCAGTATTATGACTATGATATGGCAGAAAAAACGCAGGAAATATTCAAATTATTCTGGGATTATGATCTGAGCGGGGAGGAAGCGCGGCAGATGCTCGCCAACTCCACGCTGAAGGATACGCCATGAAAAAACTGCTGACCCGACTCGCGCTGCTGATGATCCTGTGCGCGGCGCTGGCGCTGCCGGTCTTCGCCGACGCGGTCACGGACTCCATCTCAGTCTGCATCGGCTATTTCGGCTGGAGCGAGGACGAATACGTCGAAAAGACGAAATTCTCCTGGCAGGAGCTTGACGACTGGTACGGCGGCGCGCTCGACACGCATGAGGAATATTATTCCTACGGCAACGGCAGCGGCCGGACCTATCTGGCCTTCGCCCGCGGCTTCTACATCCGCGATCTGCTGGACTACGCGGGCGTGGACGTCAATTCCATCGCCTCCATCGACTTTTTTACCAAAGACCATTCCGTCGGCGCCTACCGCTCGTTCACGAAATACGCCCTGCTCGACCAGCCGCGCTATTATTTCCCGAACCTCGCGGGCGACGCCGAGACCGGCGAGCTCTACGCCTGGGACGGCGGCGACGATCTGTGGGTCGGCGCGTATCAGGTCGAGCCGATGCTCGCGCTCGAGGATTACACCGAGTGGGATACCGCCAGCTTTGACTTTGAGAGCTACGCGGACGAGAGCCTGTTCTCCACGGGCAGCCGCTTCCACCTCTTCTTCGGCCAGGCCAGCCCGGAGGAGGCCGCGACCAGCTCAGCGGCCAAGTATGTCTATAAAATTCTCGTGACGTTCTCCGGCACGCCGGTGCTGTCGAGCGAGGAGTCCAACCTGGATCTTGTCGTCGGCAGCGACCATGCCCTGCATGTGACCGCCGACGCGGAGGATGACGCGCTGACCGCCTATGTGCAGGAGCATCTGCAGTACGCGTCGAGCGACCCTGCGGTCGTCTCGGTCGACCAGTACGGCAGGCTCCATGTGAACGCGGAGGGCGACGCGGTCATCACCGCGTCCTTCGGTGAGTCGAGCGTCAGCGTGCAGGTCCACGTCGGCTCCGGCGGCGCGAGCGGCACGGGCAGCGCCGCGGGCGAGGGGACGGCCCCTTCCAGGGGAGGTGGCTCGGCGAAACGCCGAGACGGAGAGGTTGTGCCGGAAAGAGACAACCTCTCAGTCTGCTTCGCAGACAGCTCCCCTGAAAGGGGAGCCTTTGGGTATGCGTCCCATTTTTGCGGAAAAAGCCGTGCGCGCACTTGTAAAAGGGGAACGCATGTGATAAACTAATCCAGTTATGACGAAAATGAAGAAAACGGATAGATTTGGAGGGTGTCCCATGTAACAGCGGCGCTGCTTGGACTTAAAAAAACAGGATCTGGAGGAACATACATGGCATCCCTGAAAGAAGAAATCTCCCGGCGCAGAACCTTTGCGATCATCTCGCACCCCGACGCTGGTAAAACCACCCTGACAGAAAAATTCCTGCTCTACGGCGGGGCCATCGCGCAGGCGGGCGCGGTCAAGGGCAAGAAAAATTCCCGCGCCGCCGTATCGGACTGGATGGAGATCGAAAAGCAAAGAGGCATCTCGGTCACCTCGTCCGTCATGCAGTTCCAGTACGAGGGCTTCTGCATCAACATTCTGGATACCCCCGGCCATCAGGACTTTTCCGAGGACACCTATCGCACGCTCATGGCGGCGGATTCCGCTGTCATGGTCATCGACGGGGCCAAGGGCGTCGAGCCGCAGACCCGGAAACTCTTCAAGGTCTGCGCCATGCGCCATATCCCGATCTTTACGTTTATCAACAAGATGGACCGCGAGGCGCGTGATCCCTTCGAGCTGCTCGATGAGCTGGAAAACGAGCTTGGCATCGAGACCTACGCCTGCAACTGGCCCATGGGCTCCGGCCGGGAGTTCCAGGGCGTGTACGACCGCCGCTCGAGCCAGCTGATCTTCTTCTCCGGCGTCTCGGGCAAGAACCGGGCGGATAAAATGGAGATCGACCTCTATGACCCGCAGGTCGCGGACCTCATCGGCGAGCGCCGCCACCAGCAGCTCATCGACGACGTGGAGCTGCTCGGCGCGGGCCGCGAATTTGACCTCGAGGAGGTCCGCGCGGGCCGCCTGTCCCCCGTGTTCTTCGGCTCCGCGCTGACGAACTTCGGCGTCGAGCCCTTCCTGGAGGAGTTCCTGCGCATGACTCCGAGCCCGCTGCCGCGCGAGGCCGACTGCGGCGTGATCGATACGTTCAGCCCCGATTTCTCCGCCTTCGTCTTCAAGATCCAGGCGAACATGAACAAGGCCCACCGCGACCGGCTGGCCTTCATGCGCATCTGCTCGGGCCAGTTCCAGCGCGATGCGGAATATTATCACGTGCAGACCGGCAAGAAAATGCGCCTGTCGCAGCCGCAGCAGCTCATGGCCTCCGAGCGTGAGATCGTCGATGAGGCCTATGCGGGCGATATCATCGGCGTGTTCGACCCCGGCATTTTCTCCATCGGCGACACCATCACCGTCCCGGGCAAGAAGTTCAAATTCGGCGGCATCCCGACCTTCGCGCCCGAGCACTTCGCCCGCGTCAGCGCCAAGGACTCCATGAAGCGCAAGCAGTTCCTCAAGGGCACGGAGCAGATCGCGCAGGAGGGCGCGATCCAGATCTTCAAGGTGCCGAATTCCGGCATGGAGGAGGTCATCGTCGGCGTCGTCGGTACCCTGCAGTTTGACGTTTTCCAGTACCGCATGAAGGCCGAATACGGCGTTGATCTGCGCATGCAGCAGCTGCCGTATGAGCAGCTGCGGTTCATCACGAAAGCGCCGGTCACGGATCTCAAGGATCTGTACCTGTCCACCGACGCGGAGCTTCTGGAGGACTACCGCGGCCGGAGCCTGCTGGTCTTCGCCTCGCAGTGGTCGATCAACTTCATCCTCAAGCGCAACCCCGGCCTCGAGCTGGCGGAGACCGCGCAGTGATCGGATACAACAAGCGCACGCGTCCGCGTGTTTAGGCAGCACCGCACAATTCGGCAAGCAGATTCGGCGAGAGATTTTTCGCCAAGCCAAGATTTGAAAAGCGCAGGAATACTTTGTGTACCCGCAAGGGGCATGCCGCATCCGTAAGGCTCCTTCGTCGCCAACGGCTGCGCAATATTTCAAGCTTTTCAAACCGCAGGATTGGCGGAAAAGATCCGCCGAAGCGCGCAGACGCAAATTGTGCGGTGCTGCCGTTGTTCAGATATGACAAATGAACGGCCCGAAACGGGCCGTTTTTTTGCTTGCAGCGGGCGAAAACCGGTGCTATACTGGCTGCTAACAAGAGATAGAAGGGGAGAAGCGTGGATGCACGGATTGGGGACGATCGTCAACGTTGCGGCGATCGTTGTTGGAGGACTCGCGGGCCTGCTCGGCGGGCGGCGCGTCCCGAGCGGCTGCAGAAAACGCTGATGAGCGCCATGGGCGTGAGCGTGCTGTTCGTGGGTGTCTCCGGGCACGCTTTCGCAGATGCTGCGCGCGGAAGGCGGGGCGCTGACGGTGCAGGGGGACCATGATGATGATGATCCTCGCTGGCCGTCGGCGCGGTTCTGGGCGAGCTGCTTGATCTCGAGGACCGGATGGAGCGCTTCGGCGCCTGGCTCAAGGTCAAAACAAGCGAGTCGGACGGCGGCTTCATCGGCGCCTTCGTCACCGCGTCCCTCACGGTCTGCATCGGCGCGATGGCCATCGTCGGCTCCATCAGGACGGCATCCTCGGCGACCACGCGACGCTGTTCGCCAAGGCCGTGCTCGATCTTGTGATCATCATGGTCATGACGGCCTCGATGGGCAAGGGCTGCATCTTCTCCGCCATCCCGGTCGGCATCCTGCAGGGCAGCGTGACGCTGCTGGCAAGGCTCCTGCAGCCGGTCTTCACCGACGCGGCGCTCAGCAACCTGTCGCTGGTCGGCTCCGTGCTGGTGTTCTGCGTGGGGCTGAATCTGGTCTGGGGCAAAAAAATCCGCGTGGCAAATCTGCTGCCGTCGCTGCTCATAGCCGTCATATGGGCGTTTTTTTGTAACTATCAACTGTAAAGGGTATGCAATATGGTCAGTGAAAAAATGGTCGCCTGGGGCAGCCAGGGCTGCGTCATCCGGGATCTCGCCGCCTACGGCGGCAGCGCGCCGTCGTCGGCGCGGAAAACGTGTTCAACTTTACCATCGGCAACCCTTTCCGTCCCGGCGCCGTCCTGCGTCCGGCAGACGATCGAGCACCTGCTGCAGACCGTCCCGGCCGAGCAGCTGCACGCCTATACGGCCGCCGGGCCTTGCGTCCGTCCGCGCGAAGATGGCGGCGTATCTCGAAAGACGTTCGGCGTCGGCTACCGCGCGGAGGATGATGTATATGACCTCCGGCGCATCCTCGGCGCTGGCGATGCTGGCCTATGCGCTGCTCTCGCCGGGCGATGAGGTGCTGACGCTCAGCCCGTATTTCTCGGAGTACAAGCTCTACGCCGAGGCCGCGGGCGGCACGCTCACGGCCGTGCCCTCGAACCCGGAGGATTTCCAGATCGATCTGGACGCCTTCTCCGCTGCCATCAGCGAGAAGACCGCCGTCGTCCTCCTGAACTCCCCGAACAACCCTTCCGGAGTCATCCTCTCCCGCCGGAGCATCACGAAGCTGGCGGAGCTGCTGGAGAAAAAATCGGCCGAATACGGCCACCGCATCTACATCGTCGCCGACGAGCCCTACCGCGAGCTGGCCTATGACGGCGAGGAGGTGCCGTTCATCCCCGCCATCTACAAGAACACCATCTACTGCTATTCCTTCAGCAAGACCCTCTCGCTGCCCGGCGAGCGCATCGGCTTCCTGGCCATCCATCCGGAGCTGACCGACTACGTGCGCGTCCGCGCGGCCATCTACGGCGCAGGGCGGGCGCTCGGCTATATCAACGCCAGCACGATGTTCCAGCTTGTAGCGGCGGAATGCGTCGGGCAGACGGCGGATATCTCCGTCTACAAGCAGAACCGGGATCTGATCCATACGGCGCTTCTGGACATGGGCTATACCTGCGTGAAGCCCTCGGGCGCGTTCTATCTTTTCCTCAAAACGCCGGAGCCGGACGCGACCGCGTTCTGCAAAAAGGCGATGGCGCTCGACCTGCTGGTCGTGCCGGGCGACGAATTCGGCTGCCCGGGCTACGTCCGCCTGGCCTACTGCGTCCCCAAAACCATGCTCGAGCGCAGCCTCCCCCGCTTCCGCCAGCTCGCCGACCAATACGGCCTCAAAAAATAAGCGGCTGGCTGAGAGACGTCGCCCACTTCTGAGCATTTCCAGCGGTGCGCACTCCTTGGCTCCCCTTCCAGGGGCCGATTCCCCCTATCAGGGGGAAATGTCCCGAAGGGACAAAAGGGGTAGGGATGCTGTCAGCGAAGCTGACTGAGGGGTTGCAGCAGATTTGCATAGAAAAACCCAAACCGCAAATTCAGTTTGCGGTTTGGAAAGGAAGAAACGGGCTCAGAGGAAAAGAGACTCCGCGAACAGCGGGGACTCGTTCCGCCGAGGCCGTTTCTGACGCGCCTCGGCGGCCATATCTTTTTCTCTCGCAAGAGAAAAGATATGGAAGAAAAGAGTGCGTGGGGACGCGTTTGGTGCTTTCTGCGTCTGAATTCAGGCAAGAACCAATGATTTAGCTTGGCGTTCCACTCGATACTCACCTCACGAGTTTCTGCTGCGCGCCGCCTGATACGGGGGGGTATCAAGTTTGATACTAGTTGCCGTAGAACAACTGCTATAAATAGAAGGTGCAGGCCGGATTTGCCGGGCTGCACCTTTTTGCATTGATTTCTGTATTTGCACGGACCAAATGCCTTCTCCTGGGGGCGTGCGCTTATGGGATCCAGCCGAAGACTTGCTGGAGGCCGAGGGGCGGAGGAGGGTGAGTTTTTGGCGGCAGGTCTCGGGGTGTCGAAGAGGAGGACCCGGGGCTGGCCGGCGGCATCGAGGTAGAAGCTGTAGCGGCAGACGAGGTCGGGGGAGTAATGGGACGGATACTGCGAGAGCAGGGTGCGGGCCTCATCCGGGCCCAGCGCTTCGCCGACGCCGGTGGGGCAGGGGACCGGGAAGCGCATGCAGAGCGGCCGCAGATACATCCACAGCCGCTCGCCCCACCGTGCCAGCAGCGTCCGGGCGTACCCCTCCAGCGACCCGCCCGACACCTGCGTGTCCGCCCAGACCCCGGCCGCGTCCGGCGCGGCCGACTGCGCGGGCTGCAGGATGCGCGCGTCGGCGCAGCCCGGCGCTTCGCTGAAGATCGCGCCGCCGGTGAATTCCGCTGGGATCTGCGCGCCCGGCGGGAGCAGATAGAGCTCCGCACCGGGCGTTTTTTTCTCCTCGTCGAAGCCGGTGACGCTGTAGCCGAAGGGAAGATCGGGCTGAAATGGATACAGGATCATGGACAAACCTACCTTTTTGTGTTATACTGATATCATCAAACTTATGAAGCTGCAGGAGACCGTATGCCGTTTTCGTTTTTTGCCCCGCATGATCTTCCCCCGCATCTGACCGACGCGACCGCCGAGGCGCTGCGCGCGCGCGGGATCTCGTTTCTGATGCTGGATTTTGACAACACCATCGTCCCCTACACCACGAGCGAGCCGACCGCGCAGATGGCTGCCTGGATCCGGACCATGCCGGCGTCCGAGATCCGCCTGTGCATCGTGTCGAACAGCAAAAAGCCCCGCGTGGTGGAGTTCTGCAAAACATACGGGCTCGACTGCATCACGCACGCGAAAAAGCCCTTTTCGCGCGGCATCCGCGCCTGCCTGACGCGCTATGCGCTCGACCCCGCGGCGTGCGCGCTCGTCGGCGACCAGATCTTTACGGACGTGCTCGGCGCCAACTGCGCCGGGGTGCAGTCCATCCTGATCTCGGCCATTCATAATCACAACCATATGGCTCAAGCTCCGCCATGTGGCCGAGCTTCCCTTTATTGCAATCGGAAAATGGAGGATCCGTCATGAAAACATTGAAAAGTACCGCAACCTGATCGCCAAGGGCGAAGTCGACGCGCTGCTTCTGACCTCGAAGCATAACCGGATGTATGCCGCGGAATACTGTGTGGCAGAGGGCGTGTCTGTCATCTGCAAGGAGGAGAGCTACTACTTCACCGACTTCCGCTATATCGAAGCGGCCCAGAAGAACCTGCCCGGCTTCACCGTCGTCATGACCGACGCGGACCATCCCTACACCAAGCTCATCAACGACGCCATCGCCGCCCATACCGTCAAGACCCTGGGCTTTGAAGACGATTCGCTGACCGTGGAGGAATATACGCTCTACAACACGAAGCTGAACGCCGTTCTGCACCCCGATTCCGCCGAGGATCAACGCCCCGCGGCGGTCCAAGGAGCCGTGGGAGATCGAATACATGAAAAAAAGGCCCAGGAGATCACCGACCGCACGTTTGAGGACCTGCTCAACGTTATCCGCCCGGGCATGACGGAGAAGGAGCTGTGCGCCGAGCTCATCTATCGGCTGTACAAGTTCGGCTCCGAGGGCCCGTCCTTCGACCCCATCACCATCTCCGGCCCAAACACGAGCCTGCCGCACGGCGTCCCCGGCGAGCGGAAGCTCGAGTACGGCGACTTCATCACGATGGACTTCGGCTGCATCTACGGCGGCTACTGCTCCGACATGACCCGGACCATCGCGCTCGGCTATGTGTCGGGAGAAGATGGACAAGGTCTACCACACCGTGCTCGAAGCGCAGCTGGCCGGCATTGCCGCGACGAAGGCGGGCGTCACCGGTAAGGCGATGGACGCCGCAGCCCGCAAGGTCATCGACGACGCCGGGTTCGTCGGCTGCTTCGGCCACAGCTACGGCCACAGCCTGGGCCTGCTCATCCATGAGGCTCCGAACGCCAGCATGCGCAACGACAAGCCCATGCCTGCCGGCGCGGTCGTCTCGGCGGAGCCGGGCATCTATATCCCCGACGAGTTCGGCGTCCGGATCGAGGACGTGACCGTCATCACCGACACCGGCTGCGAGATCCTGACGAAGAGTCCGAAAAATTTGATTATTTTATAAGAATCCCTTGAAAAGCCGATCATAATAGTGTAAAATCAATACGCTATTTTATTTTGTTGGTGTATTCTACACATATTGGAGGAATATTTTATGGCTACCATTACCGCTGGCGATTTCAGAAACGGTAAAACTTTCGAGATGGACGGCAAGATCATGCAGGTCGTTGAGTTCCAGCATGTCAAGCCCGGCAAGGGCGCTGCGTTCGTCCGCACCAAGATGAAGAACGTCGTGACCGGCGCCGTGACCGAGACTTCTTTCAACCCGACTGCAAAGTTCGAAGAAGCCTTCATCGAGCGCAAGGATTATGAGTACAGCTACAACGACGGCGATCTGTACTACTTCATGGATCAGGAAACGTACGACATGGTCCCCGTCAGCAAGGACATGCTCGACGATTCCTTCAAGTTCATCAAGGAAAACACCCCGGTCAAGCTGCTGAGCTACAAGGGCAACGTCTTCAGCGTCGAGACCCCGAACTTCGTCGAGCTGACCGTTACCAAGGCCGACCCGGGCGTCAAGGGCGATACCGCTACCAACGTCACCAAGCCCGCTACCGTTGAGACCGGCGCCGAGATCAAGGTCCCGCTGTTCATCAACGAGGGCGAAAAGATCCAGATCGACACCCGCACGGGCGAATATCTGGGCCGAGTCAAGGGTTAATCCAACATTACAGGAAAGGCAAACCGCCGGAAAGGAGATTTTACGATGACGCTTTCTGAAAAATCCGCATATCTCAAGGAAGGGGCCTGATGGAGGGAATGAAGCTCGACACCGAGACCAACGAGGGGCAAGCTGATCTCCCGAGATCATCAGCATGCTTCAGGATGTGGCTGAGAATGTTTCCGATCTGGAAGAGGTCGTGGACTGCATTTCCGATGAACTCGACTGCATCGAAGAGGATCTCGACAACATCGACGATTACCTGATGGACGACGATGATGACGAGTATGACGATGATTACGACGAGGATGATGACTACGAAGACACCGACGAAGACGACGACCAGGACGAGTACGACTTCGGCACCGAGACGCTCTATGAGGTCAAATGTCCGACCTGCGGCGAGGTCACACAATCACCATCGACGAGGAAATGCTCGACGAAGGCGCTACCACCTGCCCGAACTGCGGCGAAGAGCTTCGAGTTCGACATGGAAGACGAGGGGCCGGAAGACAAGTAAATCAACTGCAAAGCGCCGCCCGAACAGGCGGCGCTTTTTTTTGTTTTTATGTAAAACCGCTGCATCCCAGGGACGCAGCGGCTGTCACCGGAAAATATTTCACAAAAATGGGGCGGGAGAATTGACATTGCGGACAAAAAGCTGATAGAATGTAAGTCCATAATGCCTGTATAGGGCCATGCGCAGCTTTCACCAATATCTATGGTGATTATAGCACCGCGGATGGGCGGATGCAAGCGGAGATGGAATTTTTTAAACAACGCAACCAGGCGTGCCATAAGACAACAACAGAAAGGCTGTGATGAAGTTACATGGCGATCACAAAGGATGTCATGATGGGCAAGACGCTCCGCAAGAGCTTTTGCCAAGCAAGACCAGATTCTGGAGATCCCGAACATGCTCAAGATCCAGAAGGATTCCTACGAATGGT
>VOFK01002016.1_pt1 | contig 12062 bp, 20 predicted proteins | sample 5384121 | NCBI WGS metagenome assembly VOFK01 (sample SAMN12384730, study PRJNA508395) | human gut metagenome | isolation source: healthy gut J | host: Homo sapiens | reverse complement strand
TTGTATCGTCAGCCATGCTATGGCTGGCGATATTTTTTTACTTTTTTTGTATATTGCTCATGATATTTCATTGGTGTCATTACATGCAGTTTCCTTTGAAGTCGTTGGTTGTTGTAGTAATCTATGTAATTAGCTATCGCAGTAATCAAAAGAGCTTCTGTCATTAAAACGCTGTTTATAATACATTTCTCGTTTTAGAATTCCCCAAAACCCTTCCATTGGTCCATTGTCAATACAGTGGGCAACTCTAGACATACTCTGCTTCATATGATGTTTTTTAATCTAGTATAAAACTGTGCGCTTGTATATTGAAAGCCTCGATCAGAATGAACTAATGGGTGTGCATCTGGCTCCTGACGAATAGCCTCATCAAACGTGTCCATAACTAATGGATTATCATTATGATCGCTGATTTTAAAGGAAACAATCCTTCTATCATATAAATCTAAAATAGCACTCAGATAAACTTTATGCACTTCTATTCCGTTGTAGTATTTAAATTCAGAAACATCTGTAAGCCATTTTTCATTCGGTTTTTCGGCGTGAAATTCACGGTGTAAAGCATAGTTTTTTGCTATGTGATCAGGATTTCTGTCTCCTCTGGTACAACTCTTAGGTTTCCATTTAATATTTGATTTTATATCGTATTTCCTACAAATACGAAGTATTCGTTTATCATTCACATGAATTCCTTTATGTCCATCTAATTCATCACGAATCCTTCGGTATCCCATATCTGGATGCTGGTGATGAATCCTTTGATTTCAGTGGATAGTCTTTCGTTTCGAAGTTCATTATTACTTTTTCGGATATTTTCCCCAGCGGTAATACGCAGAACGTAACATTAAGATATTTACAAAGTCTATCTATGGGATAATGCTTAGTAGACGATAGTTTTTGGATGGCTTCATATTCGGCTAACCGATGGATTAAAGATAGCGACCCCTCCTTTCCAGTTCTCTGACTTTTTTAACAGATCATTCTCCATTTTGTAAGGTCTAGATTTCTTCTTTCCAGTTCAGCTATCTTGTCACGTAGCTCTTCTTCAGGTGTTCTGCTTGGAAGAGAAGCTATACGACGTCCCACGTCTGTCTTCCAGACCCGCTTGACCCATCTTTTCGTATCGTATTACCCAATTGCGAACTTGTTGATAGGAACAATCATATTTGAGTGCCATTGCACCATAATTCTTATCATTTGCAAGACAATCTGTTACTATTTTTAATCTCTCATCAAGTGTAGTGTTCTTTTGCCTTTTTCATGTAAGCACCTCCAGTGGATGTTTTTAATATTCCACCAGAATTATACACCTTAATCCAATCGGAAAGCTGTCTGTGTGAACGAATTCCGTATTTTGTGCAAATATCCTGAAGAGATCCTTCTCCGTTAAGATAATCATTTATAGCAGATATTTTTTAAATCTTTTGAATAAGATTTGTTTTTCGGTTGATTGAGTAATCCAGTTGGTCCATCATACTGATAAATAGAAATCCAATTTCGAATACTATGATGATCAACTCCCAATTCTTTTCCTGCTTGCTGTATGCCAATTTCTCCTGCAAGGGTAGCGTTCGACTATTTTTACTTTTTCTACTGGTTCTATCTTACTCTTTCTGAACATGAAAATACCCCCCATATAGGACTTTTTATATTTCATTGTCCTATATGGGGGTAGCATACCAAGATGTTTCCTGGGGGATTTTTTTTGTTTAATACATGAAGCGGCTGACGCCCTTACAACTTCTTCATCGTAGAATCATAGTCCGAAACAGGATACCAAGTTTATCTTGTGGACCGGGGTAAGCCAAGATGATGAATTAAACAGCAAATTATTTATCATAATCTTTCGAACAAACACTAATCCCCATTCCATATCCCTTCGGCCCGATATGACATCCGATACTGAATGAAAGCGAATCGTAATATACATAAGAGTCCGGAAATGCGTCTACAAGCATCTGTTTCCATTCCGCAGCCTCTTCTTCTGTCAGGTTAGAACCGGCAGCACCAATCAGGATATGTCTGTCGTCTGTATCTTTAAAACGTGTCTCACGGTCGTTCTTTAATGCCTCGACCATTTTTTGCTTACACTTCTTTATACCGCGTGTCTTGGCAAATGCGTCCAGCTTACCACCCTGGATAGTGAGAATCGGCTTGATGTTAAGAACACTTCCGAGTGCAGCACCGGCTGCGGTGACGCGTCCGCCTTTTTTCAGGAACTCAAGAGTGTCGACAGCAATATAGATACTGGAGTTATAGGCTTCGGCCTCTAATACTTCTTTGATCTCTTTTGCTGATTTTCCGGCTTCTGCAAGCTTCTTGGCATGCATGACAGATTCTCTCTGCGTAACGGAGATTCTGTGGTTGTCTGCAACCTGTACTTTGCCATCATAATCATCGGAAAGGCTGATAGCGGTTGAACAAGAAGCACTCAGTCCGCTGGACATTGGGATATGGATAATCTCATCATAACCCTGTTCGAAGATGTCATCCCAAAGATCCATCAGATCACCGGGCGAAGGCTGGGATGTGGATACATTCTTTCCGCCTGTCAGGCTTTCGTAGAAAGAATCTTCTGTAAGATCAATTCCCTCATAATGTGTCTCATCATCGATAATGACTGGCATAGGAATCAGGGAAAATTCCCATGGAGTCGGCTTCTGCTTTCATAATTCCGCTGTTGGTATCTGTCATAACAGCTGTTTTCATATGTGAAAACCTCCTTTGTATTCTTTTACTATCTATCAGTTATGGAATAAATATTCTTCATTATAAATATGATTATTCGGTTCGTGTATCACCCCAGAAGAACAAAAGCAACTGTGCCCGGTCCTGTATGACTTCCAATCGTCGTACCTACGTTATTGATCTCGACTTTTCCATTCAGATATGGGAAGCGGGATTCAACAAGATCGGCAACCGCTCTGGCATCTTCGTAGCATTCGGAGTGAGAAATGTAACATTTCCCATTATAGTCGGTCTGGTGATCGGCATATTCGGCCATCTTATCTACAATAGTGCGAATGACTTTACGCTTTGTACGAATCTTATATCTTGGAATCAGGACGGCCCCATTATCCATGTTAAGAAGAGGGCAGATATTTAAGACACCTCCGATAGCACCTGCTGTTTTGGAAATGCGTCCGCCCTTTACGTAAAATGTAAGATCGGTAGAAAAAGAACCAGTGATGTACGTTGAGACGGTGCTTTTCAGCATAGCGGAAAACCTCGTCCAGAGATTTCTCCTCGTCGCGAAGATCGGCAAGTTTATCCATCAAAAGTCCATATCCGGAAGATGCGCCGAGAGAATCTACGATCAGGATCTTGCGGTCAGGATAACGTTCTTCAAGATTCTCTTTTGCAATCATTGCAGAATTAATTACTCCTGAAATTCCGGATGAAAGTGTGATATGCAGGATATCTTTTCCTCCTGCTTTAAGGAAAGGTTCGAAAATATTCTTCAAATTCTTCGGCATTGACCTGTGAAGTCTTCGTATCGGCTCCGGCCGCCATAGCTGCATAGAATTGATCGAATGGGATAGATTTTCCAAGATCGTCTGCGTATTCTTTGCCCATTCAGCTCAAAGTGAAAACAGATGTAAGATATGTCGCGTGCTTTAAAATGTTCTTCAGTAAGATCTGCTGTTGAACAGCAGCTGATAATATAATCCCTCATAATGTTCAAGTCCTTCCTTAATATATCTGGAATACTAATCTATACTCCAAGTGATAAAAATTGTATCATTTTCTCAGATTAAATTCAATATTTACAAGGGAAAGAAGGAGAAAAAAGGTGAAATTGTTGCGGAAATTCGTGGTACAATATTCATGCGTTAGAAGTACTGCATAAAGAATACAGTAGAAGCGTATAAGAAGTAATAGATATCTGTAAGAGGATATCTGGAAAATAAAAAAAGATACAGGGAAAGCATATATGAGTAAAAAAAGAATGATACAGATAACCATATAGAAATAGAAAAAAGAAAAGCATGTTAACAGATTGCGTACTGTGCCCAAGAAATTGTCACGCAGACCGTATAAACGGCCGGTGGGGGAAGATGTCATGAGACCGCGGAAATCGTTGTGGCAAGGGGCTGCGCTGCATATGTGGGAAGAACCCTGTATATCAGGAGATGCAGGCTCCGGAGCGGTATTCTTTTTCCGGCTGTTCTATGGGCTGTATCTTTGTCAGAATCATAATATAGCCGAAGCAAAAGCAGGAAAGACAATTACGGTAGAAAGACTGTCAGAAATATTCCTGGAACTGCAGGAAAAAGGCGGCCAATATCAATCTCGTAACGCCGACGCATTATGTTTTGCAGATCATAGAAGCGTTAGATCTGGCAAAAGAAAAGAAGGTCTGTCTCTTCCTATTGTTTACAATACGAGCGGCTATGAAAAAGCCGGAGACAATACAGATGCTAGATGGATATGTAGATGTCTATCTTCCGGATTTTAAATACATGGAATCAGAACTTGCGGCAGCATATTCCGGGGCACCCGATTATCCGAAATATGCGAAAGCAGCCTTAAAAAGAAATGCTGCATCAGACGGGAAACATTCAGATTGATAAAGACACCGGTATGATACAAAAGGAGTGATCGTAAGACATCTGGTTCTGCCGGGGCATGTGAAAAAATTCCAAAGCGGTCATAAAATATCTGCTCGAAACATACAAAGACCAGATTCTGATCAGCATCATGAATCAATACACCCCAATGCCGCAAGTGTCAGGAGATCCATTACTCAGCCGTAAAGTTACAAAAAAGAGAATGCGAAAAAGTTATAGATTACGCACTGGAACGTGAATGGAAGACGGCTTCATTCAGGAAGGAGAAGCCGCAAAAGGAAAAAGCTTCATCCCGGAATTTGATTGTGAGGGGTATAGATATTGGATTTATTATCGTGGCTTCTCATGTCGTGATTGGCATAATGCCGGACCTGTGCACTGGCCATAAACTAATAATCTAAAATATAAACTTCCGCCTTCACAAAACTCCATGATCTGTGCTTTCATCATTAAGGCATGAACTCACAATCTACCGCATAAATTCATTAATCACATGCAGTACCCCATCCTCATCATTCGATTTCGTAATATAATCTGCCGTCTCCCCGTACCGCAGGCTGAGCATTTGCCATAGCCACGCCAAGACCGGCAGTTTCGATCATCGTCAGATCATTATATCCGTCACCGCAACAGATCATCTGTTCAGTGGTCAGTCCGATACTCGTTAATAACTTAAGCAGGGATGCGCCTTGTCGATTCCGGCTGGCATAACTTCTACGAAGAAAGGGTCGGAACAGTAGACCGAAAGATAAGAATGAAACTGTTTACTTAGTTCTTTGCGTATCTGATCTAATACAGCCGGATCTCCGGTTACAAGAAATTTATTCGGATCATCCGGAACGCAGTCCAGAAAGTTCTCACTTGCGTCAATGACAGGCATCTGATTGATGCGGGATTCGATTTCTGTATATTGGTTGGATTTAATACCGGATAAGATATGTTCCGGGGTATAAGTCAGGACATCAATCCCCTGGCTGGCGTATTTTCGGACCGTTTCTGTAGATTCCCTGAATACAATCAGCAGGAAGAATCTTGTTGTAGATTGCCTGCTTTGTCCGGCAGTCTGTAATGCGGCCACCGTTAAAAGAAAGGATGTAACTTCCGTAATCTTCCAGATGAAGCTGTTCGGCCAGCGGCATAACGCCCCTGTGTCGGGCGGCCGCTGGCGAGTACAACTTTTTTTTCCGGCCTCCTGGATCTCGATCAGAGCTTCCAGGGTCGGCTGTGTAATTTTTTTTTGGAGTTGGTAAGAGTTCCGTCCAGATCAAGGACGAGAATCTGATAATCCATAAATATGTTCTCCTTAAATCTATAATTCTTCCAGAGCGTGAACAATCTGTGGGAAATTCATTCCGTGAGAAGCTTTTTACCAGAACATTGTCTCCATCTTTGATGATGTCAGGTATAGCCTGGATAAAGCTTTCATTATCTGCAAAAACCAGAGTGCCTCTGTATTCGCACCTTTGGACGCTTCTTCTACCAGAGAGCGTGTCAGATCACCGATTCCACAGACAAGGTCTACATTCTGTTCGGCTGCGTATGTACCGACTTCTGCATGAAGTGCCTCTGCAGTGTCACCGAGTTCTCCCATATTACCAAGAACTGCAACCTTACGTCCGATTGCCATGTTAAGGACATCAATGGAAAGCCTTCATGGAGATTGGGTTAGCATTGTAACAGTCATCTAAGATGATCATATGATCGGTCTCGATGATGTGGTTACGTCCAGGGATGGAAGGCAGGGATTCGATGCCGGCCTTGATCTCATCAGCAGTCAGTCCCAGTGTGTATCCGACAGCAAAGCACCTGCAACAGCATTGCTTACCATGTGGATACCCGGTACAGGAACCAGACAGTCGAAAGAAGAGCCATCCTTTAATGTGATGGTGCAGGAAGTTCCGCGAAGTCCCTGTGGCTCGATATTGTCAGCACGAAATGCACAGTTGTCTCCCCTTCCAAAGAAGACAGGAGTCACACCTTTGACAGGACTCATTTTGGACAGCAGGTCATCGTCACCATTCAGGATAATGGAACCACCGTTCTTCATATCCTGGATCATCTGCGATTTTTCCTGAAGGATTCCCTCTCTTGTCTTGAAGAATTCCAGATGTGCGATACCGATATTGGTGATCACACAGATGTCAGGACTGGCTACAGAAGAGAGACGGCGCATCTCACCGAAATGATTGACACCCATCTCAAGGACCGCAACTTCTGTGTCCTCCGGCATATCGAAGATGGTGATCGGAAGTCCCCATTCGTTATTGAAGTTGCCAAGTGTTTTTGTGTACGTGATATTTCTGAGCCAGAACGGATGCGATCATCTCTTTGGTGCTGGTCTTTTCCAACACTTCCGGTAATTCCGACAACCTTCATGTCGAAAGAATCACGGTAAAGAGCTTGGCAATGTCGAGCAGTGCCTGGCCTGTGGATTCTACCAGGATATAAGGGAAATCCGTCTCACCGAGATCTTCGTGTGATACGACACACATGGCACCGGCTTTTACAGTATCCGGATGAATTTGTGTGCATTGACACGTTCTCCGTCAATGGCAACAAATAAGTAACCAGGCTGCACCTTTCCGGCTGTCGATCACGACGCCGGATACTTCCTGGCTGAGGATACTTTCATCACCATGGAAGGTACCTTGCAGGCCTTGGTTATATTTTCAATTGAAAGATTTTTCATGGATCTTCATCCTCCTTAATAGCGGGCTTTTTATAGATTCCTGAATGATAGCCTCGCAAAGTTCACTGTATTCATATCCGGCAGCCTTGGCAGCTTTCGGAAGAAGGCTTGCTGCTGTCATTCCAGGAAGGGCGTTCATTTCCAGACAGTAGAATTCACCGTCTGCATCGGATACGATAAAGTCGGCACGGGAATATACATCCATGCGGAAGAGCTTCGAATGCACGTTCTCCGGCACGCTGGATCAATTCTTGCGTCTCTTCATCGAGAGATACAGGAGGACAGATCTCGGAAGCGCCGCCTGCCTGATATTTGTTCGCATAGTCGAAGAGTCCGTCCTTTGAACGATCTCAACAAGCGGAAGTGCTTTTCCGGCAAGAGATACCGCAAGGCAAATTCACGGCCCTTTGATAAATGGTTCGATGACAACTTCGTCTGTGTTGTCAACATCGAAGGATTTGTGGATTGCATCGTAATATTCTTCTTCTGTGTGGCAGATGTATACACCGATACTAGATCCGTTAGAGCATGGTTTTACAACCAGTGGAAGATAGTAACCAAGCTCGTCCAGAGGGGTATCTTTTGTCTTAGATGTCAGGGAAGTTCCTCTTGGAGTCGGAACACTTCACTGGTCTTGAAGATCTGTTTTGTAACTTCAGTTTGTTCATGGACAGCTGTACATCCAAGAGAGTTTGGTCCTGTATATTTTGATTCCCAGGTTGTCGAATGTTGCCTGGAGTTTTCCGTTTTCACCGATGGAACCGTGAAGTGCCATGAATGTGATATCAGCCATCTGGCAGAGTTCAATAACATTTGGTCCGATTTCGGAAGGTGACTGATCCGGGCGTGATTTGCGAAGTGCACCCAGATCCGGTACAGATGTTGAGATTCCCTTGGAAATCTCAAGCCCGCCGTCCGGGCGGTCGAATACGTTCTTCTAATTTATCAGAATCGCATGGAAGGCCGAAGAACACATCCAGAAGGAATGCCTGATGTCCCATTTCACGGAGAGTTTTACAGATTCCAGCTCCTGAAAGTAAGGATACATCTCTTTCCGGACTGAGTCCGCCTGCTAATACTATAATTTTCATGATCGATAAGTCCTCCTTTAATCTGTCATATTCATCTGATCCAGTAATGATTGTTTTACATCGTAGAGTTTCTGGGAAAGATCCACGTAAACTCTGTGCGGGTAGAAGAGACGCTTGGTCTCGTCCCATAACGTATCTTTTCTCCTCACGGCAGTATGCTGATCTCCTTTAATGTAGGAGATTTGTAGAGGCACTCGCCGTTCTTGAAGATTGGTAAGAGAATTTCACGTACGGTGTAAGTACCACCGGCAAGCTTAGTCTTCTTCCAGGTATCCATAGGATCGAAAAGAAGCAGATCCTGTTTTGGATCAATGACTTCATCGGCAAAAGCAGATGAGATCAGCTTTGATCTTTCCGCTTGCTTTTTTCGTAGATACGGTAGATTGTCTTATTGCCAGGGTTGGTGATCTTCTCAGTATTTTCAGATATTTTTTTTTATCTTAGGAACAAATTCGCCTTTTTTCATTCTGGATGGCAGCGAGCTTATATACACCACCGAATGAAGGGCAGTCTTTGGAGTGATCAGGTTGGTACCGACACCCCAGGAATCAATGGCTGCGCCCTGCATCTTCAGATCGTGGAGAAGGAATTCATCCAGATCATTGGAAGCACAGATGGTAGCTTCCGGGAATCCGGCTTCGTCTAACATCTTTCTGGCTTCTTTTGATAAATATGCAAGATCACCGCTGTCCAGGCGGATTCCGTATTTGTTCAGTGGTTTTCCGGAATCTTTGAATTCCCGGAATACACGGATGGCATTCGGAACACCGGTTTTAACGTATCGTATGTGTCAACTAAGAGTGTACAATTGTCCGGATACATCTCTGCATAAGTTTTTTGAATGCAGTGTATTCATCCGGAAAACTCATGATCCAACTGTGTGCGTGGGTTCCCATAACAGGGACATCAAACATCTGTCCGGCAAGCACATTGGATGTGCCGACACATCCGCCGATCATCGCTGCTCTTGCACCGTATAATCCCGCATCCGGTCCCTGGGCACGGCGCAGACCGAATTCCATGATACCGTCGCCATTGGCTGCGAATACGATACGGGAAGTCTTGGTTGCGATCAGAGACTGATGATTGATGATATTCAGGATCGCTGTCTCAACAAGCTGTGCTTCCATGATCGGAGCAACCACTTTCAGAAGAGGTTCCTTCGGAAATACGACTGTTCCCTCCGGGATGGCATAGATGTCACCGCTGAAGTGGAAGCCGCTCAGATAATGAAGGAAAATCTTCTTTAAAAATCCCAAGACCTCTTAAATAATCTACATCTTCATAAGTAAAATGCAAATTCTTTATATAATCAATTACCTGATCAAGACCTGCACATACAGAATATCCGTTGTTACAAGGGGTTCTGGCGGAAAAAAATACATCGAAGATGACATTTTCGTTCTGCCCTTTTTTTCATAATATCCCTTGCATCATAGTAAGTTCGTACAGATCGGTCAGCAAGGTAAGATTGCGTTTGCTCATTTTTCAAACTCCTTTTTTTTGCTGTTTGCAGTACATTTCTTTTTAGTTATACCATTTTATTATAGCACTTAAGGGAATAAATGTAAAAGAAAAAAACCAGGCACTATACGAGTGCCTGATTCTTATGAATGGTTTCACTGATGATATTACTGCAATATTCTCCGATACGTTTTTTTCTCGTCTTTATCCAGTTCTTTCGGATAGATCGGTTTGCCATATTCTAAGATGACATGAGTCTTTTGATGAACGGAAATGTCCTTCGAAAAATATCACAGGTGTTATTAAGACTCATCGGTATGATCGACAGCCGGTCTTTTCTGCAATCTTAAAAGGAACCGTTATGGAACGGAAGTAAAGATAATTCTTCGCCGTTGTTCCGGGTGCCTTCCGGAAGATGCAGATGGAAATACCGTGTTTACATAATCGATTGCCTGCAGGATGTCTTCAGTCCTTCTTTGATTCTCCCTGTCAAGGAAGAGGACAATAGAGGCGCTTCATCCGTGTGCGGAGAAGCGGAATAGAGAGCATCTCCTTTTGGCAATATAACCGGTCAGATTTTACATCTGGCGTAAGTGATAACGATGTCAAAGAAGCTTCTGTGATTTCCGATATAAAAGAACCGGTCCTTCCGAATATTCTCCTCTCCGATCACGGTAAGTTCGATACCGGCAAGCTTAATGATCATCTTAAATGCCCACTGAACCAGCCGCAGACTGGAATAATCCATAGTTTTTTTGCTGACTTTGCCGATCAGCCATTCAATTCCAAGAACCGGAATACCGATGATCAGAAATAGAACTACGAATAAGGCGACAAAAATAAAAAGTCTTATCATAATTAATCTCCTTTATTTTCATTTTGCTACCAAAAGTATGCAAGAGAAACTGCCAGTTGTCAAAGATTCTGTAATGGCTGCCAGGTTCTCTGTGTATTTTCTATGATAGCATAAATCCGGCATTTTTACACCCATAGTGTAAGATAGTAAAGAGAAAATAGAAGTGTCAGAAAGAAGGGCAGCATGAAAAAAGAAGATGGACCGCGGCAGCCGTCGCAGTGATGTTGCTGTTTACCGGCTGTAGTTTTGGCACGTTAAAAGAACAGAAAACAGGAGAGATAGAATATGAGATCGTAAAGAAAGAAGAAATCCCCGAAAAAAATTTAAAAGAAGAGATTGCAGAAGCCGAAAAGTCGGAGATGTGGATCAGTTATGCAGATACGGGGAATGAAAGGCAGATACCTTTTATATAGTAAGAGGATACGGACGGCAGGAAACGACAGGATACAGCATCGAAGTGAATGAGTGTTATGAGACGGAACATACAGTGGTCGTACGTTACAACACTTCTCGAGGCCACAGAAGAAAGAAAAGACGCATAAGAAAAAGACATATCCATATATTGTCATAAAGATACCATATACGGATAAACAGATCATATATGAATAAGAGGAGGCAGGAAGTGTCAATGGAGTATTTAAAAAGGAGATCCGTACTTTTTCAGAACGGAAAGACGGTAAATGACCAGTTCTATATTGATGATGATTATAATGTTCCGGATGCAAAGAAGGACGTAGGCAGGATTATAATAAGTGACGGGACATTACAGGTGGAAGAGATGAAACAGGTAGAAAATTATCTGAAAGTGACAGGCAAACTGGAATTCAGAGTTTTGTATACTGCAGATGAAACGATACCGGAGCCTGCAAGCCTGGAAGGAAGGATTCCATTTGAAGAAATGATCTATCTTGAGCAGGAGCCGGATGGAAATCTGGTACTAAAGACAGCAGATGTTGATCTTACGGTAACGGTAATCCATTCAAGAAAACTGAATATCAAGACACTTGCAGAGATTACGATCGGAATGGAAAAATGTGTGGGAGAAGAGCTCACAACAGATATAGAAGGAGAAAATCCTGTATTTAAAAAGACAAAAAAAGAAGAAGAACTTCTGAAGGTATTTTGCAACAGGAAAGGATACGTACCGGATTAAAGAAGAGGTGTTCTTAGCGGGACAAAAGAGAATATCGGTACGATTCTTTGGACGGATGTGACAGGCGGAAAAAGCAGATACACAGATTGGAACGGATGAACTCCTGATACAAGGAGAACTGAATATATTCTGCCTCTATGAAAGTGTGGAAGAAAAGACAGACTGGATAAACAGGACGGTTCCATATGAGGGAAGGATAGAATGTAAGCAATACGTAACTGAACGAAGTAATACTGAG
>VOFK01002593.1_pt1 | contig 12067 bp, 13 predicted proteins | sample 5384121 | NCBI WGS metagenome assembly VOFK01 (sample SAMN12384730, study PRJNA508395) | human gut metagenome | isolation source: healthy gut J | host: Homo sapiens | reverse complement strand
CTTCGTTCAGTTACGTATTGCTACGAGGTCATGAGGCACTTAACGCGCCGCCCTTCGCCTGACCGCGTCTCGAACGCGCCGGCAGGTAAATTTCACGCAGGGTGCGCTCGTCCGACCGAGTCGCTGGTCATGCGCAGCGTCTCCTGCGAGTTTGCGGCAAAGTGCGCCGAGCACAAGCAGCGGCGATGCCGATTTGACTGCACGCGCCGCGTATGAGCGCTGCGGCATTTTTCCGGCCAACGGCGGATCCTCGGAGTAGTATTCAAATTGCGGCCGCACAGCGGGACTGCGCTTGATGTTGACGCCCGGGCCGAGGATCGCCGACGCTGCGTGCGTTTCCGCGCCGAGGGCGGCGGCCCATCTGCTCGATCATGGCCTCGTCCCAGCTGTTTGCCGCCCGCGGACACGTTCGGGAAGCATGTCGCCAGGTACGCGTTCAGGCCGAGATGATCCGTTTCTTGCCGATCTGCTTGCGCAGGCCGTGCGGCCCGTCGGTCAGCATCATCTGAGGTACCGCGCAACGCCCGCTTCGTGTGCCAAAGTCCGCGCCCGAGCACAGCGAGGCCTTCTCCTCGTCCGTCATTTTTCGATATCAGTTCTGTATAGTCCACCATTCTCCTCCTTCTTTAGTGGCGAATTGAGGCACCTACCAATACATCTATCTCTGGTAGCCCGGTTCGAGACTGCGGAGGAAACCGTAGTTGCCGCGCAACCCAGTAGTGCGTTGCTGAGTTTTTGCACCGCACCACTGTAGGGAACAGGCTCGCCTGTTCCGTTTTTTTAGTGGCGCTTTGCTGCACCTACGGATACGGTTATTGCGGTTGCCCGACCGGTGGGTACAGGCAAAACCGATACATATTGTGGGTTAATGTAGCCTACGGCGCGGATATATAATTACCTCATCTGCCGCAAGCGGTTTTTAGAGGCGCGTCAGCACTGATACCGATACGGTTTTTGCGTCAGCCCGACCGGAAAGTGCTGACAAAACCATAACACGCGGAAAGGATAAATCCGTTCCCCTACAAGGTGCGGCGCAAAACACAGCAGCGCACTACCGGGTTGCGTAGCAGCTACGGTTGGCTTTACCATTATCCCGAACCGGGCGACCGCAAAACTCAGCACCGTACTAACGTATGGCGGCAGTTTCCCGGTTTCGTCGGTAACTTCGACACCGGGCCACTGTAATAAACGTACAGGTAAAATGTGAAAGCGCCACTGAAACCCTTAAGTCGGCAGAGCCAATGGGGTGCGGTGCAAAATTCAGTATCGCACTTGCGTTACGCGAGGCAACTACGGTTTCCTCCGCAGTCTCGAACCGGGCCACCAGAGATAACCGTATTGGTAGGTGCCTCAATTCGCCTCTAAAATTACATTTCTTCGACGGCGAAGACGTTGGGGAGGGCGGTGATGGCCGGGACAAGCTCGGTGCCGCCGAGCTTCGGCGTTGTCTGAACCGACAGCAGCGCGTAGTAGCGGTGCGCCTCGTCCTCGCCCTGGGTGCGGCTGACCTCAAGGTTCGAGACCTTGAGCGAGCGCTCGCTCATCATCTCGAGCACGGTCTGATGGTGTCGGGCTTTGTGTATTCGATATACAGTGTGCAGAGCCTGCTGCTTTTGGCGAACTTGAATTCGAACTTTATCAGCACGATCTCGGCAAAGAGTATGACTGCGGTCGCGAAGACCGCGCACTCGACGAAGCCTGCGCCGCAGGCAAGGCCGACGATGGCCGAGGCCCACAGTCCGGCGGCGGTGGTAAGGCCCTTGACCTGACGGCGGCCTGTGACAATGATCGTGCCGGCGCCGATGAAGCCGATGCCGGCGATGACCTGCGCTCCGAGTCTGCCGACATCGGTGTAAAGCCCGAGGCCGAGCAGCAGGTACTGGCTGGTCAGCGTCGTTATTGCCGCGCCCAGGCAGATCAGAATGTGCGTGCGGAAGCCGGCCGGGCGGCGCTTTATCTCGCGCTCGGCGCCGATGACCGCGCCGCATATGAACGCAAGCAGCAGGCGCAGCGCCATGGCCAGCGTTGTGGATTCCCTTTATAAAATCAAAGCATGAAAGCATGGCTGCACCTCCTTACTGACTTTCCTCGATCGAAACCGTGCCGCCGAGCGCCGCAAGCTGCGCGAGAAGCTCGGTATGGTTCAGGCCCTTTGGCAGATACACGCTCAGGTGTACGCCAAGCTGCGCACGCCTGTCCTCCGGCTGCTTGCTCAGGTCGATGTCGAACACAGTGACGCCCTGCTCGCGCAGTGCAGCCAGCACGCCGCCGAGGCACTCCATACCGTCAAGCTCGGCGAGGATGTTCATGTACCGCGAGCGCTGTATCAGCCGGTTTTCCAGCGCCGGAAACGCATACATGCACACTAAGATCAGCGCGACCGATACGAGCACGCACTCGTAATAGCCTGCGCCGATCGCAAGGCCGAGGCATGCCGACGCCCACAGCCCGGCGGCGGTGGTCAGACCCTTGACGCGCTTGCGCCCGGTCAGAATGATCGAGCCTGCGCCGAGGAAGCCCACGCCGTTTATGACCTGCGCGCCGAAGCGCGAAACGTCGTGCGTTGCCCCGACGGGACTGAGCTGTTGCCGCCCACTGCGTTGACAACATCAGGTCGATATACTGGCTGAGCATTATGGTCATCGACGAGCCGATGGCCACAAGCATATATGTTCTGAATCCGGCAGGCGAGCTGCGCCGCTCGCGCTCAAGCCCGAGCAGGCCGCCCACTACGACCGCCAGCAGTATTCTCACTGCCACAGACAAAAAACTCATCTTTTTTTAGTGGCGCTTTAACGCCGCTCCTTTACATTTATGTTGGTGCCCGGTTCGGAACATTGGCATAAACCATTACGTTTCGCAAACCGGGAGATTGTGCTATATTAGTGCAAAATCTGCGTCCACACCCTGTAGGGAACAGGCTTGCCTGTTCCGTTCACTACGGTTTTCTCCGCACCATCCGGTTGGGATACCGCAATAAATGTATCAGCATCAGCGTAAAGGCGCTATTAAAAAGTGCGCCTGCACAACTTTTCAGCGCCGCTTTCCACGCATTCTGCGGCTGCGGCGGACGAGGAGCAGGATGAACACCAGCAGCAGGAACACGGCGATCGAGCAGACTATGACCGTTGCAAGCTTTTGCTCGCGGCTCAGCTCCTGCGGCCGAACGGTCTGCGGCTCGGGCTCTTCAAACCGTGCCTCGCCCTGAGAAACGAGCGTCACCGTTCCGTAGACTGTGCCGTCACCGGGGTCTGAAAACGTGACCTTGCCAAGCTCCGTGCCCTCGGCCGGAACATCCGTCAGCGTCTCCGCATAGAGCGTGACCTCGCTTTTGAGCGTTGCCGCGTCCAGCGCCTTTTCCGCAAGCGCGTTTATCTCCTGCGCGCAGACGAGCGTAAGCTCGCCGCGCCTGCCGTCCTTTTCGATCGGCTGCGCCGCGGCAGGGTAGCCGCGCTCAACGATGCTGCGGTAAGAATAGTTTTCAAAGCACCAGTCGAGCAGCGTCACCGTGTCGGCAAAGCTGTCGAATTCTTTTGCTGCCGCGTCGCCGTCCGCGCCGAGTACGACGGCAATGACGTTCACGCCGTCGCGCTGCACGGCGCTGACCAGGCAATAGCCGGCCTTTTCGGTGTAGCCGGTTTTGATGCCGACCGCGCCGGGGTAAACGTACTTGTCCGAATACGGCGAATCGGGCGTTATGAGTGCGTTCGAGCTTTCCAGAACGCGCGCCGGCGAGTCGTTGGTCGCGCTCGTCGTGTATTCGCGGCAGCCGACAAGCTGAGCAAAAAGCTGATGGCGCATGCCCTCGCAGGCGATGAGGAAAATATCCCTCGCGGTGGTGTAATGGTTATCGTCCGGCATGCCGTGGGTGTTTGCAAAATGCGTGCCGGAGCAGCCCAGCTCCGCGGCGCGCGTGTTCATGCGCTCGACAAAGGCGCTTATCGAGCCGGAAATGTGCTCGGCGATGATGTTGCACGCCTCGTTTGCCGATGCAAGCGCCGCGCAGTAGAGAAGATCGCGCAGGCTCATCGTCTCGCCGCGGTCAATATACGCGGTCGAGCTGTCGTGCTCAAGGCCGGTCTTGCACGCTGCCGAGGCCGTCACCATGTCGTCGGGCGAAGCCGTTCCGGCCTCGATCGCTTCGACTGCCAGCAAAAGAGTCATTATCTTCGTAAGGCTTGCCGGCTCGCGGCGCGAGTATGCGTCGATATTAAAAAGTATCCTGCCGCTGCCCATATCGCCGAGCAGCGCGCACTGTGCGCTTTTGAGCTTCGGCGCACCGTCATCCTCGGCGAGGGCGCAGGGGAGCGCCATGCCCAGCACAAGGCTCAGGCATAGGGTGAGTGCCGTTATGCGCAGTTTCATCATTATCTATTCCCCACAGCTTCCGTTTATACCATATATTATAGATATATTTTGCTGCCGGCGCAAGCGGTAATCGATGTTGTTTTATACGTTTGCAAATTTGCAAAGCTGTGTTATAATAAAGTTTCAGACAAGAATATTATATAGGAGGTAATAACCTTGACTAAAATAGACATTTTCTCCGGATTTCTCGGAGCAGGAAAGACCACGCTCATCCGCAAGCTCATCGCGGAGGGCTACAAGGGCGAGAAGCTCGTTCTGATCGAAAACGAGTTCGGCGAGATAGCCGTTGACGGCGGCTTCCTGCGCGACGCCGGCGTTGAGATAACCGAGATGAACTCCGGCTGCATCTGCTGCACCCTCGTCGGCGACTTCACCGCCGCACTGCAGAAGGTCATTGATAAATATCACCCCGACCGCATCCTCATCGAGCCCTCGGGCGTCGGCAAGCTCTCCGACGTGGCAAAGGCCGTCGCGAGCGTGCCCGGCTGCGAGATCGGCGCAAAGGTCACCGTCGTTGACGCCGGCCGCTGCCGCATGTATATCCGCAACTTCGGCGAATTTTTCAACGATCAGGTTCACAATGCCGACGTTATAGTCCTCAGCCGCACCGACTCCGCCGCCGACGGCAAGGTCGTCACCGCGACCGCTATGCTCAGCCAGCTCAACCCCAACGCGACCGTCATCACCACTCCCTGGTCGGAGCTTGACGGCAAGCAGATAGTTGACGTTATGGAGCGTATCGACTCCCTTTCCACCACCATGCAGGAGATGGAGCATCACGATCACAACGAGCATCACCACGATCACGACCATGACCACGAGCACCATCATGACCACGATCATGAGCACGGCGAAAGCTGCTCCTGCGGCTGCGGACATGACCATCACCACCACGACGCAGACGAGGTGTTCACCTCCTGGGGCGTGGAGACTCCGAAGAAGTTCACCGAGGAGGAGGTCAGAAAGGCGCTGGGCGAGTTTGACGAGGACGCAAGCTACGGCACGATCCTGCGCGCCAAGGGCTTTGTCGATTCGACCGACGGTCAGTGGATCTATTTCGACTACGTTCCCGGCGAGGCGGACATCCGCCGCGGCGGCGCTGCCGTCACCGGCCGTGTGTGCGTCATCGGCTCGAAGATAAACGAGCAGGGTATCAAGGAGTTGTTCGGCATTGAGTAAGGTTAAAGAGGTTCCCGTTTTTCTGTTCACGGGCTTTCTCGAGAGCGGAAAGACCAAGTTCATTCAGGAAACGCTTGAGGACAAGCGCTTCAACAGCGGCGAGAGAACGCTGCTGATCGTCTGCGAGGAGGGCGAGGAGGAGTACGCGCCCGACAAGTTCTCCGCGCCTAACGTTTTCATGGTAAATGTCGAGGAGCAGGCCGAGCTTACACGCGCCAATCTGCGCAAGTGGCTCGACGAGCACGACTGCGAGAGATGCGTCATCGAGTACAACGGCATGTGGATGCTCGACGATCTGTATCAGGCGCTGCCCGAGATGTGGATGGTGTATCAGGAGTTTTTCTTCGCCGATGCGCGCAGCATCCTCAGCTACAACGCCAATATGCGCAACCTTGTTTATGATAAGCTCAAAAGCGCCGAGCTGACGGTTTTCAACCGCTATGACGATTCCATCGACAAGATGGAGCTGCACAAGCTCGTTCGCGCCGCCTCGCGCCGCAGCGACATCGCCTATGAGTACGCCGACGGCACCGTCAAGTACGACGAGATCGAAGATCCCCTGCCGTTCGACCTTGACGCGCCCATCGTCGAGATCGGTGACGACGACTATGCCGTGTGGTATCGCGATATGTCCGAGGAGCCGAAAAAGTACGAAAACAAGGTCGTTCGCTTCAAATGCCGCTATTTAAAGCGCAAAAAGGTCCCGGCCGGAAACTTCATAGTCGGCCGCCACGTTATGACCTGCTGCGCCGAAGATATCCAATTTGCGGGCCTTATCTGCCAGTGGGAGGATTCCGACAGCATCGTCGGCGACTCCTGGCATGTGCTCACCGCGCGCATCAACTTCAAGTTCAGCCGCGCCTACGGCAAAAAAAGGCCCCGTGCTCACCTTCATCGAGGACTCGCCCTGCGAAGTCCCCGAGCAGCCCGTCGCCACATTCTTTTAGAGGCGATTTGACGCACCTACGGATACGGTCATCTCCGGTATCCCGGTGTCGAAGTTACCGACCAAACCGTAAAACTCCCGCCACACATTAGTGCGGAGTTGAATTTTGCACCGCACCTGATTGGCTCACCTGTCAAGGGGAGCAGGCAGTTTGCTGCCGAGGGGTTGAATTAAAAAACTATTAACTATCAGCTATTAGCTCTCCGCTGCGGCCAACAGCCGCTCGTAGGGAACGGATTTATCCGTTCCGTGTGCGATGGTTTAGCCGGCAGTTTCCGGTCGTGACACCGCAATAAATGTATCGGTACAATGTAAAAACGCCTCTAAATGTCTTCCCCTTGCGGAGCTTGAGGGGAAGATGCCGCTTGCGGCAGATGAGGTGTTATTAAATCTTTTCCCGTCAGGCAAAAACATTATTAAAAACGGGCGAGCAATGCTCACCCCTATGGGTGCAGGCATAGATTTTGCACCAATATAGCACAGACTCCCGGGATGCGAGGCACACGCGGTTTCCACCATTGTTCCGAACCGGGCAAGCGCAAAAAAGCAAAAACGGAGTCGGTTCGCCTCTAAAAAAAAGCATGAAACAGCATGGTTTCCTCCGCAGTCTCGATACCGGGTTCACGCAATAAATGTATAAGGAGCGGCGTTAATTCGCCACTGAAAATGAATTTTAAGAATAAAAAACCGTTTGAAATATTCGTCGCGTACATAGTGCGTGAGAAAAAGCTGTTTATCATCGACACGATATGCGCGGTGCTGGTCGCGGCGATAGACCTTGCATTTCCGTATGTGTCGAAAAACAGCATGCAGACCTATCTGCCGCAGAGCATGTACAAGACGTTTTTCATCGTTATGGCGATACTTGCGGCGGCGTATGTGCTCAAGGCGGCGCTGTACTATGTCATCACCGTGCTCGGCCACCGCATGGGTGTCAACATTGAATCGCGCATGCGCGAGGATCTGTACAGCCACATGCAGGCGCTGTCATTCGGCTTTTATGACAAAAACCGCACCGGCACGCTTGTGAGCCGGCTCACGGGCGATCTGTTCGAGATCACCGAGCTTGCCCACCACGGCCCGGAAAACATCATCATCTGCGCGCTGACGATCGTCGGCTCGATGCTCATCATGTTCACGATAAACTGGCAGCTGACGCTCGTTCTTGCGGTGCTGCTGCCGCTGTGCCTGTGGTTCACGCTCAAGTGCCGCGTGAAGATGAAGGATGCGAACATGGAGGTCAAGCGCAAGATGGGCGTCATCTACTCCGCGCTTGAAAACGGCGTTTCCGGCGTGCGCACGGCCAAGGCGTTTGCCAACGAGGAGCTTGAAAAGCAGAAATTCGACGCGGCAAACGACATGTACCGCGGCGCGAAAAAGGAATACTACAAAACCATGGGTGCGTTCATGAGCGGCATGGAGTTCACGACTGGCATCATGCCCGTCGTGGTCATTGCCGTCGGCGGTGTGCTGATCATGAACGGCCGCTTCAGCTACATAGACCTCATAACCTTCACGCTTTACGTTTCGACCTTCATCAACCCCGTGCGCAAGCTCGCGCAGTTTGCCGAGATCTACATGCAGGGTGCTGCCGGCTTCGAGCGCTTTCTTGAGATCATGCGCACCGAGCCCGAGATCGTCGATGCCCCGGACGCAGTTGATATCGGCCGCATCCGCGGCGATATCTCGCTCAACGACGTGAGCTTCACCTACGACAGCGCCGAGGTGCTGCACCACGTTTCGCTGCGCGCCGAGGCCGGCAAAACGCTCGCGCTCATAGGCCCGTCCGGCGGCGGCAAGACCACGATCAGCCAGCTGATCATGCGGTTTTACGACGTGTCCGACGGCAGCGTTACCGTTGACGGAAAGGACGTGCGCGGCGTAACTCAGGCCTCGCTGCGGCGCAATATCGGCATCATCCAGCAGGATGTTTACATGTTTGCCGGGACAGTGCGCGAGAACATCCGCTACGGCCGCCCGGACGCGACCGACGAGGAGATAGTCGAGGCTGCGCGCCTTGCCGAGCTGCACGACGAGATCATGCAGATGCCCGACGGCTACGACAGCTATATCGGCGAGCGCGGCGTGATGCTCTCCGGCGGCCAGAAGCAGCGAATATCCATTGCGCGCGTATTTTTGAAAAATCCGCCAGTGCTCATCTTAGACGAGGCGACCAGCGCGCTGGACACCGTCACCGAGCGCCGCATTCAGGCCTCGCTCGACCGGCTGTGCGTCGGCCGCACGAGCATCGTCATCGCCCACCGCCTGTCAACCATTCGCAATGCCGACAGCATCGCCGTCATCGAGCACGGCCGCATCGCCGAGCAGGGCAATCACGAAGAGCTCCCTCGCCCTCGGCGGCACCTATTCTTTGTTGGCGAATTGAGGCTGCTGCGGATACATATATCTCTGGCAGCCCGGTTCGTAAGTGCGTAGAAAACCGTGCGGTTTTTCCGTAGCTTACAGCCCGACTCACAGAAATCGTAAGGAAGTCCTGCGTCCAGTTTTTCTTCTTCCGTCATTCTAAGCCCCTCAGATCAGATCCATCTTATCCCACAGGTGCTGAGTCTGCGCAGTACCTGTGGGATAATTTTTTCGGTTATTGAATTTTCTGCTCCGAGTCAGCGCGGTACGGTATTTAGCCGGAGATCGTAGCGGCAAGATTACGATGGACATTTACGCTAAGGTGAAATATAATAGACTGGAGGAACTCATCCGAGCAGCTGATCGAGCATGGATGTAGAATGAGGTGAAAAATATGTGTACAGCAGCAACTTATAAAACAGAAGATCTTTATTTCGGCCGCACGCTCGACTACGAATTTTCCTACGGCGAAACGGTCACCGTCACGCCGAGAAATTTCAGGCTTGAATTTCGCCACATGGGCGTAACGGAGCGGCATTTTGCCTTCATCGGCATGGCGCATGTCGCGGATAACTATCCGCTGTATTACGACGCGGTGAACGAAAAGGGGCTGTGCATTGCCGGGCTGAATTTCGTCGGCAACGCGCATTACCGCGAGTGCCGTGAGGGAAGGACAACCTGCCCAGTGGGAGCTGATCCCGTGGGATCATGGCCCGGTGCGCGTCGGTGAGCGAGGCAAAGGCTCTGCTTGCCCGGATAAACCTCACCGCCGAGCCGTTTGCTCCGAATCTGCCCACGGCGCAGCTGCACTGGATCATTTCGGACAAAAGCGGTTCGATCACGCTCGAAAGCGTCAGCGACGGAATTTTCGTCTATGATAATCCCGTGGGCGTTTTGACGAACAATCCGCCGTTCCCGATCCAGCTGTTTAATCTTAATAACTACATGGGCCTTTCCGTCGATAATCCGGAAAACCGCTTTTCCGAGCGGCTTGAGCTGAACGCTTACAGCCGCGGAATGGGTGCTATCGGCCTGCCCGGCGACCTGTCGTCTGCGTCCAGATTCGTGCGAGTTGCTTTTACCAAAATGAACTCGCTGTCAGATGACGACGAGAAGTCGAGCGTCAGCCAGTTTTTCCACATTCTCGGTTCGGTCGATCAGCAGCGCGGCTGCTGCCGACTGGCGGACGGAAAGTACGAGATATCCATCTACACCTCGTGCTGCAACGCCGATAAGGGCATTTATTACTATAAAACCTATGATGATCACAGTATAGTCGGCGTTGACATGAACCGCGAGGAGCTTGACGGCGCTGCGCTCATAGCCTATCCGCTGAAAACGGACATGGAGTTTGAGATCTTGAACTGAGGGAATTTGTTGTGGAAGAGATAAAAACCGGCCGCTACCGGCATTTTAAGGGCAACGAATATCGCGTCCTGTACGTCGCAAAGCACAGCGAAACGCTCGAACCGATGGTGGTGTATCAGGCGCTGTACGGCGAATATGGCATCTGGGTGCGCCCGGCGAAAGCATGTGGAACGAGCTTGTCGAGCGCGACGGCAGGACGTATCGGCGCTTTACTTATGTAGGAGATCGATAACATGATTTTTCTTTTTTGCTACCCCAAATGCAGCACCTGCCAGAAGGCGCAGAAATGGCTTTGACGCAAACGGAAAGTTTCCTACGAGCTTCGAATATCAAGGGACGATAAGCCCACCGAGGCCGAGCTGTGCGCGTGGCATAATCTCAGCTGCCTGCCCCTGAAAAAGTTTTTCAACACCAGCGGTCTGCTGTATAAGCTGACGAGAGTCGAACTGTTTCGTCCAGCGCGCCCGCTTTCGGCTATTTTCGCCTTTTTTTGTCTTGATGGGCGCCAGCCCACCTGCACCAAAGAAAAACCGAAAATATCTCGAAAAGCACAAGCTGACAGATGCTTCGTGCCTTTGCCGGAGCAGATTTTTGCTCAGCAAGGCAAAAGCGCAAAGAGAATACTGTCGTATTGTCAAGAGCTTAACGCAGCGTGGGCGGAAATTCGCCCGTCGCACCGATACTCGACTCTCGTCAGCTTGGCGTGAGCAGGGGTTGAAGGATAAGCTCCCCCGGCATGACCGAGGATGAGATGTATGCCCTTGCTCGCAACGGACGGAATGTTTCAAAGCCCGATGCTCATCGCCGACGACTGTTCTTGGTCGGCTTCCCCGCGAGCCGGAAAAAGTTTGAGTGAAGCATCAGAAAAAAAAAACCGCCTAAAGGCCGGCTGACATAAGAAGACACACGCCAAAAAGGCGGAGCAAGCACGGAGGAAAAATAATCTTGGCGACGGCTTGGTATGCCTGCACCGCCGCGCCTCGACCTCGCATCTTTACCTCCGTCATTTTTTGGTGCTGCGCAGTTTTGAAGCTGAGATTTTTTTTTGTTCCTGCAAGGACAAAGTCGCCGAGCATACTGACGTATTTCCTCGCTTTTGGACGCCGCAAAAGATCGCTTCAAAAACCGTATGTTTCTTGTGTCAACCGGCCTAAGATCCAGGCGGTTTTTTTTTCGCGTAGCGGGTTTCGCAGCGTGCTTTTGAGTACATGATCTTCTGACTGCTGTAGCGTCGAAGTAGCCCTTCAGGGAGAGCATATTATGGCGCCGCGGCAAGCGCGTACAGCAGTTCGTCCCGGAGCCGAACAAAGCCTCGACCGACAGGATGATCGACGCCATCGGGCAGTTTACCGCGCCGCAGAACACCGCGACGAAGCGCGCGATCGCCGACGCGAACTGCGCCGGTATGCCAAGCAGCGGCCTCGACCGTGCCGAGACCGCACCGATGAACATCGTCGGCACTATTCGCCCCTTAAAGCCGAAACCTATGGTAACGGCGGTGAAAGCTATCTTCCATAGCCCCAAGTCGGAGCTACGATGCTCAATATCAAGCAGTATTGCCCCGAGGTGGAGCACGTGGTCGTTTGCTCCAACCCGGCCGACGGACTGCCCTCACCGCTTCATCCACTCTCGCTTGTGCCCAACTTCAGCTGACTTTCTGCCTGACTCTACGCCTGCAGCAGGCTTCGCCTCGAGCGTGTGCAGCAGGACAAGGTCATTGGGTGCTCACACCTATGGTATTAATGGCGACAGATGGCTGTCTTCGCCCAAGGTGAAGACGCAGCAAGCCCTCTCTGAGATGGGTCTCTGAGTGAGCGCTGGGAGCACAACTGAACCATACTG
>VOFK01002260.1_pt1 | contig 12102 bp, 21 predicted proteins | sample 5384121 | NCBI WGS metagenome assembly VOFK01 (sample SAMN12384730, study PRJNA508395) | human gut metagenome | isolation source: healthy gut J | host: Homo sapiens | reverse complement strand
AATTGTGCATTAGAATTAACTTTAGCAGCTTTTTCCAAAAATCTTCATCATTAAAACCCATAAGTCTCCAACATTCTTTAGGTGTTAATTTTCTTATTTTATATGGTAAAATCAATGAAACTAAATAATTTGGATTATAAAAATCATTTGTTGCTATTGTACAAGCAATACCATCACTGCTATAAATTCTATCTTTTCTTGATGGTTGTAATCCATCTATTCCGTTTCTACCACTTTTAGAGTTCAAACAAATAGTCCTATTTGTATCACCTTCTAATATTGCTGTAACTGTCCCGTGATTTTCCATCACAGTTGGTGCTAGTCCTTCTATATCGACTATTCTAGAAGCATTGTGTTTACTTGGTGAATAATTACCCAAAACAACCACACCAATATCAGGACTAGTTTTTAAAGTAGGTATCATCTCTTTTTGAACTGTGCCACGCTTTTTATCAACTTCATCTTCTAGCAAATCCTTAAGTTTTAATTTAAGTTCTTGTTTTGGTGGAAATGTGAATAACTTGTTGATATCTTTTCTAATAGATATTGTAAATACACGTTCTCTATTTTGTGGAATGCCATAATCTTTAGCATTTAATACTTGATAAAAATTGTTGTATCCCAATTGTTCCATCGCTTCTAAATATGCATTGAAATTATGAATGTGCTTTTTAGATAATAGATTTTTAACATTTTCCCAAATAACATATTTAGGTTTTAGTTTTTCTATTATTCTAATATTTTCATACATTAAGGATGATCTTGTGCCACTTCCTTTGTCTCCACCTTTACCAAGCCCAGCAAGCGAAAAATCTTGGCAGGGACTTCCCGACATTATCAAATCAACTTCAATGTCTTTATCCCATTTTGTTATATCTTGTGGTTCAAAATTAGTTTTGTTAATAGCATTATAACTTGCAACTGCATATTTATCAATTTCAACATAGTCTGCTACTTCAAAATCAATACCTAACCTTTTTAAAACTGCAGTACATGCTCCAATGCCGCCAAACAATTCTAAAACTTTTAATTTTGTCGATATAAAGTCAAAAATTGTTGTTTGATTTTTCAACCGAAAATTAATTCTACGATATTCATCATATACTGGTTTCCAAATTCTTTCACATTGTCTTTTTTCTTCATCAATCAAAGCAATAAAAGTTTTTCCTGTTGAAGTTAAAATTGCAAGGTTTTTTGTATTATTAATTTTCAATTTCCTCATATAGTTTATATAAACTTTCTTTTTCTGCATTACTTGCCGAAAAAGTTACAAATCGTATCATTCTATCTTTAGTGATACATTTTTTTTTATGAAACCCCCTCTGGTTCCTAAATTTACCATAAATCTTTTGCATCATTTTTTTACCTCTTAAATCTTTTTTTAATAAATAAATTTTGAAAATAATACAATCAATTCATCATCAAAAATTTCATATGAATCATGACTATAAATACTTCTAAATTCTATAATTCCCATACAACGTGATTCTTCATTCGAATCTGAATCTAAAGCGATACTAAATTCTATAATTTTCTTTAATTCTTCAAAAACAAACTTTAGTTTCTTCTAATTCTTCTAAAGCTTTCTCAAGTAAAACTATATCTTTTAAACGATTATCATAAATTAGATAATTATTTTCTTTTAATCTTTTTAATGCATCTTTATATTTAATCATTTTTTACCTCTTAAATCTTTTTTAATAAATTCATCATACTTCATTCCCCCAACAATCCCAACCGTTAACTGTTTGTCTTGCAAACAATTCTATTCTTGGTATATCACCAAACAAATCAACAATTCGATTTCTTACTTCATTTGGTTTTTACTATGTTCTTCGATTTTAGATAATATAACTTGTTGAACAGATCTATTTACTCTTTTTAAAGGGTTTCCTTTAACAGCTAACAAACAAATTTCATTATTTGCTCTTGTATAATAACCCATTCCAATAAAAGGTTTAGAATTCCTTTTATTTAATTTAACCCAAGAAAACCCACAAAAGTTTTATATGTAAATCCCCATTTCTTAATCAATTCTAATCCTTCTTCTAAACATGGATAAGTTACCCATAAGAAGAGAACACAATTATTTTCACACAATTTAGAATGGGCAAATTTTGTATATCTGTCTTACTCATTGTCGGATAATGACTTTCTGCACTTCTACCATGTCCTTTATTTGACCATACTTTATATTGCCATGGCGGATCAGCATAAATGATTGAATATTTTTTTTGTTTGTGTTAAAAAAATATCAACCTTCATGTTTCCCTCTATGTTTTGCAAAATAAATATCTAAACTACTTTTTGCTAAAAGTGGTTTTAAATGTTTTTCTCTGCAGAAGTTAATATAGTCTAACCATTCAAATTTTTTTTGTTCATATCATAATCCTAGCCTTTGCTCAATTGTTAAATCACCGATCAATGATCTTAATTTTTTGATTTTCTTCATACAAATCATTAATTTTGTTTCTTGCTTTTTGCAAGTTCATCTAATAAATCTTCGTTATAACCGTAAATCCTTAGCAGTATGTTTGGATTAGTTTCTAATTCTATACATAATTTTTCAAGATCATCAGTTCTTGGAAAGTTTAAACCAAGTTCCCAACTTGACAAAGTTGATTGTGATACTCCTAATTTTTTTGCTAGAGCATCTTGTGAAAATTTTTTATTTTCTCTTAATTCTTTTAATAATTCTTTTTTCATTGTTCCTCCTCAAAACCAAATAATTTGTTTAAATTTTTTTCTATCGGTTTTCTAAATTATCTAATCTTTCTAATCCATTTAAAATAGATTTTTTAAAGTAAGAAAATTTATCATCTATGTTATCTTGCCTTTTTTTTAATTTCTGCAATTGTATATTTAATTGCAGATAATATTTTTCTGTAATTATAATGTGTAGCAAGTTCTCCTAAAAAATAGTTATATTCTGCAATATCCAAATCATATAATGAAATAAAATTGTTATCTATTAAAACAGTTGTATAATAATTTAAAATAGGAGATCCTACTTTTTTTTCTTTAATTGTTTGGTTATCTTTTATCCTATATTTATCTTTTTTATCTATCTTATTTTCTTTTTTATTTTGTGTATTATTGTCAACATTAACTAGATTATTGTCAACATTAACTAGATTATTGTCAACATTAATAAATTTAGACATAATTCGGGCAGATTCTGACATTGACGATTTTGTGCATTTTAATGCCTCTTGTTCTTCTTCTTGCGTTAAAAGCCAATATTTAGATTTGTCAATGTTCCTACGTCTGGCAGTTGATATCAACCATTGTTTTTCGATGCTGCTTGATGTAATAATGCCTTTTGCGACGAGGTTACTATCAATTAATTCGCACTCCGCTATTCGGTAAATTACTTCAATGACTCTATCTACTTTAGTAAGGTTTTGTCCCCTTATATCTCGAAAAATAAGCCTAGCAAGAGACTGTCGCTTATTTCGAGATAGTAACCTTCTTGGTACACTAAAGTCAGAATTCGCAGGTATACAACTATTCCTAGATAACCCACTTCCATTATTAATTCTTGGATTTTTGGGTCATCAAAAAATTTTACATCTAAAGGAAAATACGATAGACCCTTTTTAAATGGTCTAGCCATAACAACTCCTATTCAGGGCATACCCAAACAGGGCATCCTGCAATTTTTTTAATTTCTGTTTTAAATCTTGTTGCATCAGAATTTCCACTAGAAAGATGCAACAAATATATTTCTTTTATTTGTTTTAAATCTTGTTGTAAAATAAACTTTTTGACATTTTCCAATTCAAAATGTGATTTTAAAAGTCTTTTTGCCATTATTTTTGGCAATTTGTCATTTTCAATATTCTTTTTTATTAAATCATAAGCATAATTACATTCAATCATTAAATAATTAATTGTTTTAAATCTATTTTTTATGTAATAAGTATCTGTAGCAAATAATATTGTTTCATTAGTAATATTGCTTTTTAAATAAAATCCTACAGGTTCTTTAGCGTCATGTTCTGTTTCAAAAGGAATCATTTGAAAAGTACCAATTTTATATATTTTATTTTTTTCTATAATTTTGGTATAAGTTTTATTTAATTTACAATTGAAATTTTCAAATGTTCCTTTTGTTGCATAAACATCTTTACAATTTTGCAAAATTTTTATAAGTGATGAACAATGATCTTTGTGTTCATGGGTTACTAAACAAGCTAAAAAATCCATTTTTGTAAATTTTCTTATTTTATCTATCGAAATTCCACATTCAATCAATAATTTAGTTGTTCCATCACTTATCAAATAACAATTCCCTTTGCTACTTGAAGCAAAACTGTTTATAATCATCAAAAATATTTTCCTTTTTTTTCTTCTTTTATTTCTTCTTGAAACGATAATTGTTCAGAAGCATTTGCTTTAGTTTCTATTTCATCTTTTACTTCATTTGCTGTAGTTTCGATATAATCTTGTTGTATTGCATCATACATTTCATCTTCGTTCTTTATCATAGTTTCTGCTAATAAATCGTCATCATTTGAAGTTTGAAGAATCATTTTAACTAACCGATTAATTACAGTTCTTTTCATAAATTCCCCTTCAAAATCAACATGATCTCTTTTATTGCTAGGACTAGGATTTTTAAGCCATGACTCTTTGATTTCAGTTTTTGTCATTAAAGACAGATCGTTTTATCCCATTTGCAATAACTGTTGCATATGCTCCAACTCTATTATCTTTTTAAGTTTATTTTCCCAAGTTGTTTTATGAGATAATACGATTTCTTCTCCTAATTCGTTATAACCTATTTCTACATTATCTCCTTCATAAATAATTGTTCCTATAGGTTCTGTTTCGATTCCTTTTAATCTTTTAATTGATGCACATTTTCCAAAATAAGATGTGAACCAACCTAATCTATTACCATAAACTATAAAATATCCTTGCTTTTTAACAGGGTTAAGTCCTAAAATTGCCATTTCAAGCAAAGCATTAGCAATACTTTCTTTAGTACAAACTTCTAAAGCTGGCTTATTATTTTTATCTTTTAAATCTTGAATAATTAACCATGCAGATGATAAAAGCATTGCCAACTGAATAATTTTTTGGAAGATTTAATCTTCCTTTATTTGTTAATTCTAAAACTCTATTTTGTACATTATCTGCTAAATTTTTTTTCCATAATTTGATTGTTTGAAATTTGTTGAACTTGATTCATTATTTAACCTCCATTTTTAGTTCTTTTTCATTTTCTTTAACATATAATTTAATGATTTGTGTATTTGCTAATTCTTCAAAATTTGTAACACTTTCTGCATTATCTATAAAAATCGGACAATTGTATTCTCTACTTTTTGCAAAGTTTTTATAATATCTAACCCTGCATTAATTTTTGCTGCATTATTTGCATCTTCAAAAGGCACTCCGTCTATTGTTGCATAGCAAACTTCTTCATAACCTCCATTAATCTGCTCTTTAAACATAGTAAACTTTACTTTTTCAAATAAATTGTTTACATCTTTTCAATTATTTTAATCTTAGTTTTTAGAAATTTTTCACAAAAGCATTACTTGATAAATAGCACTTTTGTTGTATTCTTCTGCCATTTTTTGTTGTTCAATTGTTAATTCTTCAATTCTTTTTTCTATTAGCAAGATTTTGCTCAAATCTTTGCTTTTTGATTATATAGTTCATCTAACTTCAATTGCTCTTGCTTAATTACAAAAGCAAGTTCAGTTGCAGAAGTAGATTCTTTTAATAATTCTTCTTTTTCCTCTTCTTTTTTAGTAATTTTATTTTTAGTTTCTAAAATTTCTTCTGAATCTTGAACTTTTAAATTTTCAGTTTCTAAAATTTCTTTACTTTTATTTTCTATTTGCAATTGTATTTCTTCCGATTTTTTTAAAACAATTTGCAATTCGTTTTCTAAAGCCATTTTTTCAGCATTTAACGCATTTTTTTCAATATCCAAAGAATTTATTTCTTCTTTTAAAAACTTTGCCGTTTTTAATGGCTTTTTTTCAAGCCTTATTTGCTTTGTCTAAATTAAATAATTCTATAGCTTTATCTATTTCTCCAGATGGCAATTGCTGACCACAAGTTGGACAAATACTATCACCATCATATTCTAAATTATCTATTTCTTCGCATTGCTTATATGCAAGTTCTATTTTTGATTTTAAATCTTCAATCTCATTTTCTTTCAACTCAATATTTTTTTGGCACTTTGAGATTAAAGATTTTTTTTCAAATAATAAACTTTTTATTTTAAATTCTTCGTTTTGCAAATTAAAAAGTTCATTTTGTAACTTTTTAAGTTTCTCATTTTTATCCTTTAAATTTTCTAATCTTAATTTTTCTAACAAAGAATTTAATTCAGATATTTCAGAATTTAAAGAGTTTAACAAAACAATATTTGTTTTTGAATTTTTTTGTATTTGTAATTCTGCAATATATTCTTTTTTTTTTCAATAGAAATAGAAATTTTTTCTATTCCCTCTTTATCATCAATATCCAAATTTGTAATCATATTATTGAGTTCTTCAATTTTATATTCAAAAGATGGAAGTTGTTTATTTATACTTCCTGCATTTGATTTATGCTTAGCGATTAATTCCTCTATAGATGATGTTTTTAAATCTTCTAAAAAGAGAATATAATTCAACATCTTTTTCACGATATCCAAGTTAGAAATATTTGGTATTGCTTTTAACAATACATCTCTTTTTGTTTTTTTATCCATTCTATTAAAATAAAATGGAGCTTTGTTAGCATTCTAAAGGAATCTTCATTGCATAATTTATCTACCTCTTGTTGATATTCCTTTAAAAGTTTTGGTGATCCATCTTTAAAATAAGATGTTTCATGTCCAGTAAATGTTGAAGTTGTTTCACCTCTTTTTTTTTTGTGTACTTTTCTCTAAGTACTTTTTTAATTCAATTTCCTTTTACAATTTTCATCTTTTAAAAGAAAATACTGCTGAAACTGAATATTCAGCATTGTGTAAAATATTGCCATTAACATCTATTGGTTTAATACTAAAATCAGTACTTCCTGCACTATTTTTGTTAAATAGCAACCATAAAAAAGCATCTACAATTGTAGTCTTACCAGTAGCATTATCGCCAAAAATGTTAACTGATAAATTATCAAATTCAAAAGGATTTATTTTTTATTCCTTTAAAATTTTTTTATTTTTAATTCTTTAATCCTGATTTCTTTTCATTAAATCACCTTTAAACACATTGCATGACGTGTTTCCCCATCAATTTCTATAGTTTTTACGAATGGAGCAATTGTCATTTTCATGCCATAAAACCGATTTGCAAAAGCAATAGCTTTAATCGCTTGATTTACTGCAGATGCTCCAACTACCAATATTTCAATCGGCTCTTTCTTTGTAATTTTTGTGAATTACAAAACCTAAACTGGTTGGTTTTGTTTCTTTTGAACATTTAAGTTCCATTTTTTTCTTTCCTCCTTTAATTTAAAAATTTTGCCTTCTTTTTACTTCAATTACTCCTTCTTTGATTTTTTTTTCTCTAAAAATTCGTAAAAGAAATATCCCATACGATTTAAGGATTCTTCTTTAGAAATCTTGTATAATATTTCAATACCATTATAATTTTCTATTTCCATTTTTTCTTTCCTCCTTTTCATCATATGAGATTGTTTTTTTTATATGTAGCAAAGAGTTGAACTGTGTTCAATTAAGTTTAGCCAAAATACATACTTTTGGGAGAGGGAGCTTGGATAAACACTCTTTGCCAAGACCATTGAGCTAATATGCTCTAGGTTTCGTCTTAATTTACAAAGACTCATCAGTTGGCTTATTTGTTCTATGCCAATTCCATTCATTTAAAACAGACGCTAGGAATCTGTTTGAGGTGATAAAAAAGAAAGATGTTCCTTTCATTTGTTTTTATTTTCTGCCTAGCACAGTTATTTTTGTAAAAAATGTAATTTTATTTTTTTGTTATTACATTTATGTAATTATTATTTTAAAAAAATATTTATATCAACTTTATAATGTTGAGATAAAATTTTAACTTCGTCAAATTTAAACCTATTAGGTTGTTTCATTTTCTTTGCAAACGCTGTGGCTGTTATACCTAATAATTTTGCAATGTCTTGTTGTGTTTCTCCATGTTCAGCCATTAAACCTTTTAATTTAAATACATTCATTTTCTAACCTCCTTTTATTTACATAAATTTTTGATTATATCTTCTACTTCTTCATAATTTTTTGCTTATAAGTATGCACTTATAATTGCCATTTTTTTTGCTGATTTTTAAACATTCCCCATCATTCTTTTTAACAACAATACAATCATAACTGTTAAAATGTTCAATTTTATTTATTTTTAAATACTCTTCTACTTTTTCCATTATTTAACACCTCCTAATTTTTAAACCAATAACTACGCAACAACTACATTAAAAAAGTGTGCTAAAAGCCTAATGCTTTTTAACACACTAAAATTTAAATTATTTAATTATTCCTTATGAGTTTTCGACAATTCCATAAGGCATTAGGCTATCTGGTCGCCACCCCTTTTTTCTAAAAGGTGCAATTCACAAAAGCTTTAGTCGTGATGCTTTTGCTACGATAGATTTCTTCATTTACTGATACTGACCTATCTTTATCGGTTGTGTTTCGGTAGGTGGTGCGAACCGATCCGCAAGTGTTTCCACCCTTTACTACCAACTCTATAATTCTTTCGGCTAGGCTTTCAAGAGTTCTATTCCCAGCGACTAGGTATCATCTAGTCATTTATTACATTTATGTAATAACACCACCCATTATACACTATTCAAATTACTTTGTCAACACTTTTGTTATAATTTATGTAATTTTTATTGATTATTTTTGATTTTTAATTATAATTTATGTAATTGAGGTGATAAAATGTTTAAAAGAAGAATACAAGAATTGCTATTTGAAAAAAATATGACACAACAAGATTTAGCTCAAGAAATTAAAATGACACCAGCTACACTTTCAAGAAACCTAAATGGATTAAATCCACCAAAGGCTGAAGTGGTTACTGCAATAGCAACTTTTTTCAAGTATCAACAGACTATCTTTTAGGATTGTCTGATATACGAAATCCAGAAAAAGAATTAAATAAAAAACAAGAATCAGATCCTATCTTCTTTTCTTTATATGAAGAAGTAAAGGAATTAAGTTTAGAACAAAAGGAGGATGTATTAAATGCTGTAAAAATAATAACTAAAAACATAAAAAATAAAAATAATTAATTTCTAATTTTAAATTTTTAGTAAGGGGGGAAGAAAATGAAAATTATTGAATTAGAATTGCAACAAGTTAAAGGACTAGTTTTTAAAATTGATAAAGAGAAATATATTGTAATAAATAAAAATTTATTAAATATAGAAAAAAAGGAAATAATAAAATGTCTTCATTCCCATATCAAATTGAATAAATTTGATTATATACTCATTGACAACAAAATTTTGATTAATGAGGATAAAAAAAATGAAAACAGCAATCTATATTAGAGTATCTACCCAAGAACAAGCAAAAGAAGGATATTCAATACCACATCAAAAAGAAAAACTATTTAAATATTGTCAAGCTATGAATTGGCAAGTGGTAGAAATATATGCAGACGAGGGGATATCAGGCTCTACAATTGAAAAAAGACCTGCAGCAATCAAAATGCTACAGGATGCAAAAAAAAGATTATTTGAGAATATATTAATTTTGAGAGTTGATAGACCTGCTTGGTGAAAATACAAAAGATTTATTAGAAATAGTTGAAACATTAAAAAAATATGATGTTAGTTTAAATGCAGTTGATCAACAAATTGATTATAAGACAAGCATTGGAAAAATGACATTAACTATTTTAGGAACATTTGCAGAATTTGAACACTCAACAATTCACGAAAGGACCATGGAAGGAAGAAAACAAAAAGCAAAACAAGGTATAAAATCATTAGGAAGAAGAGTACCATTTGGATATAACTATATTAATGGTTGTTTTGTCGCAAATTCTGATGCAAAGATTGTAAAACTTATTTTTGAAAAAGTTGCGGATGGATATGGATTTAATCAAACAGCAACTTTTTTAAGAAATAATAATATTCCAACAATAGATAAATTAGATTGGAACAGATTACATATCAAAAGAATTATTAACAATAAAATTTATATGGGACATTGCGTACTAAAACTTAATATGACAGAAGTCGTTGATACAATTGCTACAAACGTGGAACCAATTATTGACGAAAAATTATTTATTCAAGCACAAAAAACAATATCATACAGAACAAAAGGAGTTTTTAGCAAATATGCTTATGATGATTTTATTTTTTCTGATGTCTTATATTGTTCTTGTTGTGGTTGGAAAATGTCACCCAAAAAAACAAAGAGAACAGATCCTAAAATAAATGAAGCAAAACTAGAAGATAGAATTTATAGGTATTATAAATGTATTTATAACATGAGCCATCCGACAAAACAAACATGTTTAAATACTAAAATTTTAAACGCCGAAAAATTTGAAAAACATTTTTTACTATATATGGATTATTTTATTATTGAATTAAAAAAACCTCTAAAATTACAAAAAAAAATTACTTCTTCTCCCACAAATAAAGATTTTTTAGAAAAACAAATAAAAGAATTAACACAAAAAAAATCAAAACTTTTAGATAAATATTTAGCTGTGAATAATTGATGATAGTTCTTATATTACAAAAAATGATGAATTAATTGAAGAAATTAAAAGTTTAGAAAATAAATTAAATTTTAAAGAAGAATTATTAGATAAAGAAAATAAAGAAATTAATGTTGATTTTTTAAACGGATTAAAATTTGTATTCAGTGATTTATGGTCAATAATGAGTAATCATGAAAAAAGAAATTTTATAACACAAACTTTTGAAAAAATTGAAGTAAATCAAGGTAAAATTGTAAAAATTATATTAAGGTAGTTTTCTACCTTTTTTTATTTTAGTTTCACAAGGGAACATCTGCAACACTAAAAAGCAAAATATTATTTCCTTATTTTATATAATATTATTCTATTAATATTTTTTATCATTTTTAGTTGACCAGTCAACCAAAACGTGATATACTATTAGTGTAAAAAAATAAAAAAGGAGAAAATTAAAAAGGATTATGAAATACAACCCTAATTTAGATAGAGAGGGCAATAGAGTTCTTTATCTTGTAAATGAAATGTTACAAGACATATCTTCTTTTGTTCCTCTCGATAGTAAACTTGTCATTGTTTATAATGACAAGAAGGAAATCGAAGACTACGATTATCCTGATTTAGATGGTAATGATTTGCATTTTGCCATTTATGACGGGGAAGTAGGGGAAGAAACAACTTTAAAAAAGGGATTCTTTTATCTTCTATCTTTCTTAAACCCAGATTTACCTCACGAATCTGGTGTTGTTGGGGATTAGGCATCCAAGGACTTTACCCAACTAGAACTTGCGGAAAAAATAGGAATAAGCAAACAAGCCTATTTTAATATGGAAACTGGTAAAAATAAAAGTTTCCCAAAATGTAAAAAGAAAAAGTTTGTTTTCTTTGCAAAGACCCCTTAGAAAGTTATAATTTTGAACCTGAAGATTTTTTGGTATATAAAAAAAAGACAGTAAATAAAACTACTCGTCTTTTTAATTTTTCCTAATATAAACATTTTATTTAAAAAAATATTTAATATTTTTTTTGTCTTTCTAAAAATGCCTGTTTTTTGTAAACTGAAATAATTTTCCTTCCCTCTGAAAAACCATTGTAAACATTTAAGGTTATTACAAAAATTCTCCACACTAGTTCATAAATAATTATCCAACCACTTTTAGCAATATCCATGGAATTGCTGAAAAACACAAAGTAATAATTAATGAAATCATAATTTTTGTAAGTGCATCTTTTGACACTACTTTTCTTTCTTCGATTGCACCAATTTTTTTATTCTGATAATATTCAGATTCTGCTACAAATGAGTGAAAATCTATTTGTTGAGATTTAACTTTAATTGCTGTAATGTCAAAATCATTTGTAGGTTTATCAATACTTTTACCTATATTTATTGCTTCATAATAATTTAGCCATTCAATACACTTAATTTTATTTT
>VOFK01003255.1_pt1 | contig 12104 bp, 18 predicted proteins | sample 5384121 | NCBI WGS metagenome assembly VOFK01 (sample SAMN12384730, study PRJNA508395) | human gut metagenome | isolation source: healthy gut J | host: Homo sapiens | reverse complement strand
CGTTTTTTATCTATGAAGGAGGTCTCACATGTGCGCGGAATGATTCGATGGACGATCGGAACGAGATCGGCGGTGATTGTGGCGTTGCGCGTGCTGGTCGCTGCTGTTCGCGCTGTGCGGGCTGGCTCTAGGTCGGCGCGCTCGTGGCGGGCGTGGTCGTCTCCATCGATTGCATACACGCGGATGTGGCGCATTGGCTCTACGTGATCGGATTCGTGCTGATGGTGGCCTGTTTCCGAGGCGGCTTTGGTGCCGTTGTGGAGACTGCTGACATTGGCTCGTCGACGTGACGTGTTCTCCGGAAAAAGCCGTCCGTCTGGTCGACGGCATACTCGGATGCGCCGGGGTGGAAGGTGTTCTGGTCGTCCTGGCGATGCTTTCCCAGGCCTGGCTGTCGCCCTCCCTGTTCCTGTCGAAGCTGCTTGGGCTGGAAACCGATCTGGTCCGTTTCGCGGTCGTGGGTGGCGGTCTGGTGGCTCTGCTGCTCATAGCGGCGTTCATGCTGCTCATGCTGGTGATGCGCTCGCTGCTGCGGCAGGCCATCGAACAAAGCGCGATGAACTGTCGGCGGTGATCTGACATGGCGATCCGTGTGAATCTCGATGTGATGCTGGCTAAACGCAAGATGGGTGTGAATGAGTTGGCCGATGCGATCGGCATCACGCCCGCCAATGTGTCGGTGCTGAAGAACGGCCGTGCCAAGGCGATCCGTTTTCCACGCTTGACGCGATATGCGTCCGTGCTTGACTGTCGGCCCGGCGATGTGCTCAAAGGAATGGGTTGATGGCGCCGATTGACGGTTGGCATGTCTGAAGGCGATGCCATAATCGAACGTATGTGCGAATGTTTGGACTTGTTTTCCGGAAGCGACCAGAACATGGTTCAGGCATGCGTTCGACCATCCGACCGAAGCGCAGCGGCAGGCCTGGCCCGCCATCCAAGCCGGTGAGAACGTTCTGGTGGTGGCTCCCACCGGCTCCGGGTAAAACGCTGTGCGTTCCTTTCCGCAATCGACCGGCTGATGTCCGGAAAGAACGCCAGCCAGCCCAATCATGTGACTCCAAAGCGGCAAGCCGGCCGATGGTGTCAAAGTGCTGGTACGTCTCGCCCTGAAGGCGCTGGGCGCGGATGTCGCGAAAAAACCTGCAGGCTCCATTGGACGGCATCGCCGGACAGTGCGAGGCGATGGGTTTGCCATCGCCGAAAGTCAGCGTGGGCATACGAAGCGGCGACACCACGCCGCAGGAACGGCGCAGAATCGTCAGCCATCCGCCGGATATCCTAACCACGCCAGAATCGCTGTTCCTGCTGCTCACTTCAAGGCGCGACGGATACTTTCCGCCGTTGATACCGTTATCGTGGATGAAGTGCACGCCATCGCGGGCTCCAAACGTGGCGCGCACCTGGCGCTGAGCTTGGAACGATTGGAAAGCCTTGCCGGCCGGTCTGTCCAACGCATCGGGCTTTCCGCCACTGTGGAACCGCCGGCCGAAGCCGCACGTTTCCCTTGGCGGCACGCGGCGGTACGCGTCATCAGACCCGAATCGCACCCCGACATGGATCTGAAAGTGGTGGAACCGCTTTCGGCCATGCGCGATCCGTCTCCGACGACGCAGGGCGGGAGGGCAGGCGCCGTGAAACTTCCGAACCGCCATACCACGCATATTTCCGGGGTGAGTCCTGCCATGGAGGCATTGGCGGAACGTAAAGGACTGACTTCGGTCGGGGGAGAAGAACATACCTCACGGGTTTCGACCGGAGGCTCGGTATGGCCGGCCATCGAACGCAGCGTGCTTGACGAAGTGCTGAAACACCACACCACCCTCGTGTTCGTCAACTCCGTGGCCTTGCGGAAAAACTCACCGCACGGCTCAACGACCTGTATGCGCAATTGCGCATCCCGAAAACTGGGTCTGAAACCGCCGTCAAAGCGGACGCAGGGCGGGATGCGCTGTCCGACCGTCAGGCTTGGCCGAACGGGACTTGAGTGTGTCGGACAACGCATCCCAGCCGGAGTCCACAGCCAGTGATTCCATCCAGCCGTATCCGGATCTGGGCTCTCCGGAAGGCCGTGAAGGCTTCGCCAAACACTACGATTCCGTGGTCGGATCCACCACCATGCTGGTCTCCTCGCATGCGGACGCCGACGCGATCGCCATGGCGCATCATGGTTCCGTTTCCAAAGACCGGCGCAAACAGATCGAAGAGCAGCTCAAACGCGGCCAATTGCGTTGCGTGGTCGCCACATCAAGCCTTGAACTCGGCATCGACATGGGTTCAGTGGATCTGGTCATCCAGATCGCACCGCCATTGTCCGTGTCCTCGGGATTGCAGCGGGTGGGGCGCGCCGACCACAAGGTCGGGGGAGTCTCGCATGCACTGTTCTACCCGATTACACGAGAGCAAATCATCGGCACGGCCGCAAGCATCGAATGCATGCGCTCCGGAGACATCGAAACACTGACCATTCCATGCAACCCCTTGGACGTGCTTGCCCAGCAAACCGTCGCCGCCGCGGCGATGGATGATCTGAAACCAGACGACTGGTACGTGACCGTGCGCAAGGCCGCGCCATTCGAAGATCTCGACAGAACCATGATGTTCGATGCTGTGATGGGCATGATGACCGGCGCCTACAACGGCGAGGGATTTCTCCGCCTTCCGGCCACCACTGCAATACAACGAAGAGGCGGGTCTCATCTCCGCGCGCCCTGGCGCTCAACGACTGGCCGTGACCAGCGGAGGCACCATACCCGACCGAGGAACCTACACCGTGGTGCTTCCCGAAGAAGGCTCCGGACCGGGCCCACGCAAAGTGGGGGGAGCTGGATGAGGAAATGGTGTACGAATCCCGGGTCGGAGACGTCATCACCCTCGGCACATCGACCTGGCAGATCCAGGAAATCACCCGGGACCGTGTGGTGGTGGTTCCTGCTCCAGGACGTACCGCCCGACTGCCGTTCTGGCATGGCGAAGGCGACGGGCGGGACGCGGCATTCGGACGGTCCCAAGGCCGATTCATACGCGATATGGCGCAAAGGATTACGCGTGGAAGTCTCGGACGGCATCGCAGGAGACAAGACCAGCCGATTCGACACGACAACAATCGCACGTCTACGTCGTGACGGATTGATGACAACGCCATCGGCAATCTTGCCGACCTGCTTGCCGAACAGCGCGCCGCCACGGGAACGATTCCCAACGACCGTGAGCTGGTCTTCGAACGCTGCCAGGATGAAGAAGGCGATTGGCGTGTGATCGTCCACTCGCCATACGGCAGACGCGTGCACGAACCATGGGCCATGGCCATCACCACACGTATCAAACAACGATACGGGTTCGATGGGCAGGTATACGCGGCCGACGACGGCATCATCATCCGCCTCCCGGACGGCGACGGCAACCTGCCGATCCGCGAGCTGCTGCTGTTCGACATGGACGAGCTGCAACGCATCATCGAAACACAAGTCGGCGAAAGCGTGCTGTATGCCGCACGATTCCGAGAATGCGCGGCGCGATCGCTGTTCCCTGCCACGCGCCAACCCCGGCAGACGCGTCCCCTTATGGCAGCAGCGGCTGCGCGCGGCGCAACTGCTCAACGCCGCCCGAACTCGGAAGAACTTCCCGCTGCTGTTGGAAACCGCACGCGAATGCCTACAGGACGTGTACGATCTGCCCGCGCTGAAACATGTGATGTCCGGATTACGCTCCGGCGTCATCTCTTTGAGTGAGACCGTCACGGAAACGCCGTCGCCGTTCGCGGAAAACATGCTGTTCGGATACGTGGGTGCGGTCATGTACCAATACGACGTGCCGCAAGCCGAACGCAGCACGCAACTGCTGTCCATGGACCCGGAAGTGCTGGAACGTCTTCTGGGCGCCACGGACATGGCTTCGCTGTTGGATGCCGGCGTCATCGCGCAGATTGGGTAGGAGCTTGCCGGACGGACGTTCTGGAACGATTTGGACGAGACCGACATTGCCGGCCGTGTGGCGCGATATGTCAAAACGCATGGCCCATTCACCGCGGATCAGATGATCGCCGAACTGGGATTGGACGCTGTCCAAGGCGTACGCATGTTGGATGAATTACATGCCAAAGGCGAACTGCTGAAAGGCCATTTCGTCGATGATGCGGCCGGAGCGGACGCCAATGGTTCCGATGATTCAGCATCGGAACGGTCACCTCGGCAAACACCCCAGCAATGGCTCCACAAAGACGTGTTTCGGCGTATCCGCGCGCTTTCGCTTGCCAAGGCACGCAAAGCCATCAAGCCGGTGGAACCGGCCGTCTATCAGGCGTTCCTGTTGGACAGACAAGGTGTCGGACCTGTGGGTGGCGCCCGATATGAAGGCGTCGACGGGCTGATGCGTGTGATCGAACAGCTTGAAGGCATATACCTCAACACCTCCGTTTGGGAATCCTCGGTCTTCCCCGCACGCGTTCGCGACTACCAACCGAGTATGTTGGATGAATTGCTTGCATCCGGAGACGTGGTATGGGTCGGCTCCAAAATCAATGGTTCCAACGCCAAGGAAGCCGGCGGCATCGCATTCCATCCAGCTGATTCACGGCTGCTGACGAAACCCGGCGAACAATCGCAGAACAATGCCTATAGTGCCGGAACCATGACCGTGCCGGAGACGATACTTGCCGCATTATCGAATGGGGGAGCCTTCCATGCGCGGCAGCTTTCCACGGCCGCCAAAGCCATCTGGCAGGAACATGCGGAAGTCAACGTGAATCCTGAAACAGGGGAAATCATCCTTCCCGCATGGGGCGAAAGCCAGTTCGAGGAAGCCTTGTGGTCCTTGGTATGGCAAGGCAAAGTGACGAACAGTTCATTCGCTCCCCGTTCGGGCCTTGGCTCAAGGCACGGTTTCAGTGCGCGCCACGCACTGCCGCACGCAGACGCGTGCGGATCCACGTCTCGACACCGGCGACGCTCGGTGGATTATGGTCCGCGGTCGACTCGTCCCGGACCAGTCCAATGGCGATACCGACCAAACGGACGATACCGCCGGCAAACCAACAGCCGGCATCGAGGAATACGACATCGCATTGATCGAATCGCTGCTCGACCGATATGGCGTGATCGCGGCTCCGCTAATCGACAAAGGAGCAGGTCGCAGGCGGATTCTCCGGACTATACCCGGTACTCAAACGCATGGAGGAACACGGCAATCTGGTCAGAGGCATGTTCGTCAAAGGATTCGGAGCGGCCCAATTCGCCGGACGTGACACAGTGGACGCCTTGCGCGGCGACGACGAGGCGCGCAGCCAATCCTGCGTGGCGCTCGACGTGACCGACCCGGCCAACCTGACAGGCTCCGTGATCACATGGCCCGAACAATACCATATGAAACCGGCGCGCAGAGCGGAATCGGTCATCGTGCTCGACCACGGCATGCCGGTGCTGTTCGCTGTGCCGAAAAGCCACAGAATCGTCAGCTTCACCGATGACGAGCGAATATTGCAGCCGGCATGTACGGAACTTGCCTATGCATTGCAGCATCAGTCCAAGGGCAGCGTCAGCTTCGCCGAAATGAACGGTGAATCATTGAAGGAACGCAACGAATACAGACGTTTGCTGCATGCTGCCGGGTTCGTGGACAGCCCACAAGGCATGAAGCTATATGGCTGAACCAAGCCGGAGGCACTTTCACCCAGCCTGCTCATTCAACCTGGCGGCCCAAGTGCGCAAAACGGGAAGGCCCCTGAACCGGAAGAAGAACCAGTCCAGAGCCCCCGCCAATCGATTTCGTCGAATCAGCCGACCACCGCAATCGGCGCCGACAGATCCGTACCGGAACCATCGCGTCGCATATCAGGCTTCGGCAATTCCACAGGAGCGCCACTTTGCGTGGAAGCATGCAACGGATACGCGCCCACGAACGCGAGAATCAACGTATCCTGCCCCCTTGAGGAATCGCTGCGAACGCACGCCACCCGTACCACGGCCCTTCGTCGGATACATCTCCAACGGCGTGACCTTCGCGGCACCGTTTTCAGTGCCAGGCAACGCTTCCGGAATCGCCGGCAACCGTCAACACCACGGCTCCGGAAGCAGAGAACAGTCCATTCTCGCCTTCTTTCGTAATTCCATGTCACCTTGCCGTCAGGCACCACCGCGAACGCGGCCACCGAACACCCCTCAGCCAGACGAATGCCCGCCATGCCGCCAGCGGTACGGCCCCCTGCGGACGCACATTCTTCGCTTCGAACGTCAACAACGAGGAATCGGTGGACACAAACACCAGACGATCCTCATCACGGGCTTCGGCAGCGGCAAGCACTTCGTCATCATCCTTCAAATCGATGACGCTCCACGAATCCATTGTGGTCGGAGATTCACGGTTCCAACGCTTGACCACGCCGTTGCGGGTGCCCAACGCCAAAGGAACAAGCTGACCGCCGTCATCCGTGGACGGCATATCAATCGCAGCAATCACCCGTTCGCCGCGGATCGGATCGGTGTTCTCCGTCATGCCCAGCAGTTCCTCGGCCTTCACACCACCCGTGACACTGAGCGGCCCATCCGCGGAAACCTTTCGGCAATTCGACCACATGGGCCAGCACCAGACGACCCGCTGAAGTAACCAAGCCGTATGAGGAACGTGTGGACGTGGGAACATCGAAACGATCTGGATCATCCTTGGCGCGTCCGTCGGAAGCCGAACGATTCTCCCAACGTTCCACCGCATCCTCGGAAGTGCGTGCGATCAGGCCCGTGGCGGACAGCATCACCGCGCACGGCTCGTCATCAATCTGCAGAGCCGATGCGGTGGCATTCTCATCGCCGGCCTTCTTTGCGGCCTTTGCGGCTGCGGCGACATCGGCTGCTGCGGAGGATACGGTCGCGGCGGCGCGCGCGGCAGCCATCGCGTTTGCAGAGACGCCATCATCGCCATGCGCCACAACAGGCGTCAAATTGCCTTCCTCATCCTCATCCAGCAGCACCGTGCGCCGGGGAGTGCCGTATTTGGCACGGCGTCATCCATTTCGTCAATGACCACGCCGTCAAGCGCCTCATCGGAAGCAAGAATGCGTTCAAGCTCTTCGATACGCCGCTTCAGATCGTCGCGTTCCGCCTCAAGCTCGATACGACTCATCTTGGTCAGACGGCGCAGCCGCAAGTCAAGAATGTACTGTGCCTGAATCTCGTCCAGATCGAATACGGCGATAAGCTTTGTTTTCGCGGCCTCGGCATCATCAGAAGAGCGAATCACCTGAATGACTTCATCGATGTCCACCATGGCGAGCAGCAAGCCCTCCACCAAGTGCAGCCGCTCAAGCGCCTTCTTCCTGCGGAATTCACCGCGTCGGCGGATCACCACACGACGATGGTCCACCCACACCTGAAGCATTTCCTTCAATCCCATGGTGTGCGGACGGCCATTGACCAACGCCACATTGTTGATGGTGAAATTGTCCTGCAACGGCGTGTGCTTGAACAGCTGCGCCAACACCGCGTTCGGATCGAACCCGGTTTTGATTTCGATGACGAGGCGCGTGCCGTTATGCCGGTCAGTCAAATCGATGGCACCGGAAATGCCGTCCAGCTTACGGTTCTTCACACCTTCGGAAATACGTTCCAACACACGTTCCGGACCCACCATGAACGGCAGTTCCGTCACGACGATGGCCTTTTTGCGAGCCGTCACGTTTTCGATATGCGTCACGGAACGCGTGGTCAACGCGCCACGACCCGTCTCGTACGCCTCGCGGATGCCCTTGCGGCCCACAATCACGCCGCCGCCCGGCCAATCCGGACCCGGCACGTAGCGCATCAACTCCTCTAACGTCGCGTCGGGATGGCGCATAAGATGCTTGGCCGCAGCCACCACCTCGCCAAGATTGTGCGTGGCCATATTCGTGGCCATGCCGACGGCAATGCCGGAACCACCATTGACCAGCAGGTTCGGAATCGCGGCAGGCAGCACAGTCGGCTCCTGAAGCTTGTTATCGTAATTCGGCGTGAAATCGACGGTATTTTCGGCGATATCGGCATTCATGCCCAACGCGGCCGGCGCCATACGAGCCTCGGTATAACGAGAAGCAGCAGGACCATCATCGAGAGAACCGAAATTGCCGTGACCGTCCACCAATGGCAGCCGCATCGCGAACGGCTGTGCCAAACGCACCATGGCCTCGTAGATCGCGGAATCGCCATGCGGATGGAGCTTGCCCATCACTTCGCCAACCACACGCGCCGACTTCATATACGGCCGGTCCGGATTGAGGCTCATCTGACCCATCTGATAGATGATGCGTCGTTGCACCGGCTTGAGACCGTCCCTGGCATCAGGCAGCGCTCGGGCGTAAATCACCGAATACGCGTATTCGAGGAACGACTTGCTCATTTCCTCGTTCAACGGCGTTTCGACGATGTTCTCCTTGACCGTACGCGGGTCAAAGGCTGGTTTTGCCGGTTTGCGGTGCGACACCATGCGGTGGTTCTCCTCACGGAAAGGTTATGGTAATCAACCTAGCAATATTACCAGCTGGTACTGCCGCGGTGCTTGAATGGGAACCATGAGTGTTGAAGTGCCCGAAATCGACCAGCTGCTAGCCATGACCAGTCCGGCAACGATATGGCGACGAACTGCCGGATGAGGGCGGCCGCGGCGGTGCTCTCCACCTATCCTCTCGGTACTTCCCGCCATTTCCAGCGCCATCGGGCATCCGATTCCAACGGCCATCCATGCCGATCCGAAACGACTCAAGAGGCGCACTTGGCCTGCCGGACGCGCGTTCGGCAGTCGTGGTCCTGGTGGACGGTCTCGGATATTGGAACATCAATATGAGATTGGGGCATTCACCCTAGCTACGGTCGCTGATGGCGGATGGCGTTAACCAGCGGCCAATCGCCACATGCATGCCCAGCACCACCGTGGCCGCAATGTCCACGTTCGGCACCGGCACATGCCCCGGATTAACCGGCATGACGGGGGTATACGCAGCTCAATCCGGACAATGGCGAAATCTGCCAGCTCATCTCTTTCAAAAACGCGCCCGCACCGCTGAAACTGCAACAGCAGCCGACCATATTCGAACGATTGGCGGAACAGGACGTTCGCGTCACCAGTTCGGGACTGCCGAAATTCGCGTTCTCCGCGTTGACTCAGGCGGCGTTACGTGGCAGCGACTACATCTCCAATGACGATCCACGCCGACGTATCATGACCGCGGCGAAAGCGGCGAACACGCCCGGACTGACATACGTGTACCTGCGCGACGCGGACAAGATCGGACACAATTACGGCTGGGACTCCGACAAGTGGATCGGCACATATGAGCGTATCGACGCCCAGTTGTCTTTGCTGCGTCGAAGTGTGCCGAAGAACACGCTGATCGTCATCGTGGCGGATCATGGCATGATAACCGCCGACCCGGAAGCCTGCATCGACATAGCGTCCGAACCCCAGCTGATGCGGGGCGTCGCGAATGTCGGCGGCGAACCACGCTGTGTCATGCTTTATGGCGAGGATGGCGAGAATCCGGAGGACATCGCCGCTCGTTGGCGTGACGTGCTGGGGGGGCGCGCCCAGGTGCGCACCCGCCGGCAGGCAATCGAGGAAGGCGTCTACGGACCAGTCGATGAACGCGTCAAGTCGATGATCGGCGATGTGGTCGTCTCCGCGGCGGGCTCTACCACCATTGTCGATTCCCCGCACACAGGCGGAGAAGGCGATGCATCTGCCCAGCGTGCACGGGTCGCTGACCTACATGGAATCTGATATTCCATGCCTGATTGACGTGGCTTGATCGAATGATCCGAACGTCTGAACGGATGTTGCCGTGGGATGTTAGGGAACGTTAATCAGTCACCGAACAGAATTTCATCCCAACTCGGCACTGCGGAGCGTCCTGCACGGCGCTTCGATTTGGTGGTGCTCTGACTATGAGGATCGGATGATGCCGTCTTGGACTTATCGGACTGCTGCTCGCCGGCGGATTGCGTGTTTTGCGAGTTTTGGGGCAGGTTCCGTCGTTGAAGGGGCGGGGACTGCGTCGTCGCGATTTCCGGACGGTTCGGCAGCGGAACGGTCGCCGATGACTGAGTCTCAACGGTGGTCTTGATATTCGTGGCTTGTGGTGCAACCGGTTCCGGAGCATTCCAAGCGGACACCGTCTGTTCGATACGTGCGGAACGTGCGGAATCGCCCGGCAAATTCAATGATGCGAGAAAATTCTGGTCGACCTGCTTCTCGGCGTGTCCTTCCGTAGGCGTGTCTTGCTCGCCGATGAGCTTGCGTGCCGTTGCGTTCAGACAGTTGACCGCGTTGTCATGCATGTTCCAAGACCATTCCGCACGGGCGGCATGACCTGCGGAATCGAACTCCGCGGTAATCTTCCACGGTTCCAAACCGCGTCTGGTGGCCTTCCACCGCACATCCTCCAACCGTACGTGGGCTGCGGCGAAAGTGCGTTCGATCAGTTCGGAAAGCGTGCGCACACGGCTTTCCTTCGGCGCGGAACCGCCAGGAACTGTTCGATCGCATATTGCTTTTTCGGTTTCCACCGCCGCCGAGAAACGCCGAACAAGCGCTTCGCTCAACGAATATCGCTCCGCCACGCGGGTCGGATTGGCTCCGGCCTCGAATCAAGGATTGGATTTGGGAGATCGGCAGCGTGGAAGGCGCTTGCTGCTGACGCTCCTCTTGGGTTTCGGTGCGAATCTGTTTGCCTCCAAATGGCTCTTTCAAGCGCTTCATCGACCTTGACGGCGAATTTGCCGGCACCTGAAACAAAGACGAGCTCACCGGTTTCACTCCACATGATCGAACCGTGCATCTTCGAGCGCATTCTCAGGCACAACACACCACTTTCCCTTAGATTTTTCTATTATTCTATTGTGCCCCACGTGTCGGATTTTACGAGTATTTCAATTCGTGTATCCTAGCGGGGGAAAAGTCATGTATTCTATGGCGCATAAGCACCATAGATGACGAAAGAATCTCGATGGCACAGGATTATGATTCCCCCGCGCAACAAAGACGAGGACGAGGAGTCGCTCCAGGCTTTGAGCAAGGGTTCTCAGAAAATTCCAACGATATGGACGATGACGAGAACGCCATTGCCGAAGACTACGAGCTGCCGGGCGCCGATTTGAGCAATGAGGACGCTTCGGTGACTGTCATTCCGATGCAGGGCGACGAGTTCATCTGCTCCGAATGCTTCCTGGTGAAGCATCGCAGCCAGCTTGCCTACACTACCGACGACGGACAGCCGGTATGCAAGGGAGTGTGCGGCCTGATGGCGTTCGACGAGGCATACAACGAGCCGGAAAACGTCGAGGTTCTGGTAAAGTCGCTGGATCCGGGCAGCCGGCTCAGCTGCATTACGCCCATGCCGGAGACGCCGGTGCCGATTTGCGCACCACCGAAGAAGTGACGTTGAAGCCGTTCCAGCGGGCGCTGGTGCCCACGGAGTGGCAATCGCATTGCCTGCCGGCTATGTGGCGCTGGTGCATCCGCGTTCGGGACGCGCCGTCAAGCAGGGCGTCACGGTGCTTAACGCGCCGGGAACCATCGACGCTGGGTACCGTGGCGAAATCAAGGTGCCGTTGATCAACCTCGATCCGGAACGCGCCGTGACGTCTTCCATCCGGCGACCGCATCGCACAGCTGGTCATCCAACGCTACGTCGAGGCAAAATTCATCGAGGCGCAGCCCTGCCCGGATCCGACCGCGCCAGGAACGTGGTTCGGATCAACCGGCGTTGCGTCCTGACGGGACTGCAATACAAAAGACCGAGATGTATCCAACAGGCCGTGCAACACGCGGCCGGATACATCCGTCAAGGCTCCGGTTCGCGGGTACTATAGGGTACATTCAAGCGAGGAGGCGAAATGAGCGACATGGATCATGAGGTTCGTTCGGCCAGAATGTTGGGCTGCGAGATCAGCACGAATCCGCTTGACCCGCTTGAACCAATCCTCAAGATGTGCGAATACCACCATCCCGACGAGGACATGAGCATTCTTGACCGTGCCTACCGGCGTGCCGTCATCCAGCACTCCGCCCAGCGCCGCAAGTCTGGCGAGCCGTACATCATCCATCCGCTTGCAGTGGCGCAGATCCTCGCCGATCTTGGCATG
>VOFK01004311.1_pt1 | contig 12212 bp, 11 predicted proteins | sample 5384121 | NCBI WGS metagenome assembly VOFK01 (sample SAMN12384730, study PRJNA508395) | human gut metagenome | isolation source: healthy gut J | host: Homo sapiens | reverse complement strand
GCAACCGCTACCGGGAAGGCAGCAAGATTGCTTCGGCAGTCTGGCCTTAACCGGCTGAAACATGAAGATCCACGCAAAAAAGCTCCCGTTCCGGAAAAGTGGAACGGGAGCTTTGTTATGCTTTTTTAATCTACCAGCTTATCCAGCTCGGCAACGTGGTGCGTACCGGTCGCGACCTGATGCTCCGCCTGCTTTGCGTACATATTGACCGCAACCGACGACTTCTTGATCGACTGCATCGTGCCTGCGCCGGCGACACAGCCGCCCGGGCACGCCATGCCCTCGAGCAGATAGCCGTTATACTTCCCGGCCTTCGCCATCATCATCAGCTTGCGGCATTCGCTCAGGCCCTCCGCATTCGCGACCTTGATCTCGCGGTCGGGGTACTTTTCCTTGATGACGTTGACGACCGCCTGCGCAACGCCGCCGGAAACCGCGAAATTACGGCCGTCCGCGGATGCGTCGTTGACGCCGTGCGGGTCCTCCTTGAGCGTGTTCACATCAATGTGACGCGCCTCGAAAATGCCCGCCATCTCCTCGAAGGTCAGAACGAAATCTACCTCGCTTCGAACCGTGCGGCGCATTGCCTCGAGCTTTTTTCGCCGCGCAGGGGCCGATAAAGGCGACCTTCGCGCCCGGCTGATGGTGCTTGATGAGCCGCGCGGTCAGCGTCATCGGGGTCAGCGCCATGGAGATGCAGTTTGCCTGCTCCGGGAACAGCTTTTTCGCCATCACAGACCAGGCCGGACAGCAGGACGTCGCCATGAACGGCAGCTTTTCGGGGACCTCCTTGACGAAGTCCTCCGCCTCCTGCGCCGCACACAGGTCGGCGCCGATCGCGACCTCAATGATGTCGGCAAAGCCGAGCTGCTTCATCGCGGCGCGCAGCTTGCCCGGCGTGACCTTGGGGCCGAACTGACCGACGAACGCCGGCGCTACGGCAGCGTAAACGCGCTCACCTGCCTGAATCGCGCGGATCATCTGGAAGATCTGCGACTTGTCCGCGATCGCGCCGAACGGGCAGTTGACCAGACACTGTCCGCAGGAAACGCACTTGTCGTAATCAATATCCGCGCGGCCGTTTGGGTCCGAGTGGATAGCGTCCATGCCGCAGGCCGCGGCGCACGGGCGCTTCTGATGGTTGATGGCCTTGTACGCGCATACATCGACGCAGCGGCCGCACTTGATGCACTTGTCCTGATCGATGATGGACTTGCGGGTGAACGGGTCGATGGAGACCGCGCCCTTCGGGCAGACCTCGACGCACGGACGCGCCATGCAGCCCTGACACACATCGGTCACGCGGACCTGATTTTCCGGGCAGGCGTTGCAGGCGAACTTGATGATGTTGATGAGCGGAGGGGTGTAGTAGGTCTCCTCCTTGGTCGCCGCGTCGATGTTGTCGGACAGCGGCGCATGCTCGGCCGCGCTGCGGCACGGCAGGCCCATCGCCAGACGCAGGCGCTCACCTACGATCGCGCGTTCGAGAAAAATATCCTGACGGTTCTCTGCGACCTCGCCCGGCATAATGTCATACGGCAGCGCCTCGATGCGGCGGTCGGTCGGCCACTCGGTATGGTACGCCATACGCGCGACCTCGGTAAAAATACGGTGTCGAATGTCTCGAATTCGAGTTTCCACGCCTCTCATGAAATCATATCCTCCTTGTGTGTGTCCCCTGTAATCATTCTTATCCTTTGAAAAGCCGCAGAGTCTCAAAAGAAGCTCTGCGGCGGACTTTTGTCCTTATAGTGCCGTCTTTCGTGCGGACATAACAATCTATTATCAGAATACAGCATCAGAGGGAGGATGTAAAGAGTAATTGTAGATTTTTTAACAATATCTTTCGTACAATTTTCGCTGTTCTTTTTGTATGTTTTGCCCAGAATCTTATCTGTGCTCCTCCGCGCCGTTCGGGAACTCGCGCAGGATCTCCTGCGCCGGGGCGGCGATCGCGGACGGCACCGCGCCGGGACGGCTGAGGAAATAGCCCTGGAACAGGTCCGCGCCGAGCGCTCGCGAGGTGCGCAGCTCCGCTGCGGTCTCGATGCCCTCCGCAACGATCTGCATGCCGCGCTGATGCGCATAGGATACGATGTTGCGCACGACCTCCTGCTTGTCCGGGTCTCTTTCGATGCCGCGGATGATGGAAATGTCGATCTTGATGAAATCCGGGTCGAGCGTGATGAGGTTGCCCTCATTGCTGTAGCCGCTGCCGTAATCGTCGAGCGCATACAGACCGGACAGCACCGTGGAGCGCCGCTTCATGTTCAGTATTTCGAGGTCGAGATCCTCCTCTTCGGTGATCTCGATGACGACATTGCGTCCGATGCCGCTCACGCGGCGGCGCATTTCCTCGACGTCTGCGCCGATCAGGCAGACGCTCGCGATCGAATTGACGAACAGCCATGCGTTTTCCGCGAGCAGGCCGCTCTGCTGCCGCAGGCGGAAGAGCTCGGGCGCGGTGAACATGGTGAGCTTTTCGATGTCATACAGCCGTCCGGTCTCCTGCGCGAGCTTCATGACCGTGCCGGGCGAGCGGAGATTGGGCATTTCGGGGCGCATGAGCGCCTCATAGGCCGCCGCCTCGCCGTTCCGGTCGAAGATCGGCTGAAAATGATAGGTCACGCGGCTCTCGGCGAGCATCTGCTCGAATTCCTGCGCGATCTGGGTCTCATAGGAGGCCTCGTTGTATACGCCGATGTCGAATTCCTGCATGCCGCCTTACTTGTGCGAGCGCTTGACCTGATACATCGCGAAATCGGCGTATTTCTTGAGCGAGGCCATATCGTTCCCGTCCTCGGGGTACCACGCCACGCCGCCCGAGATGCTGACGGCGAACGAATCGCCGTTCGGCAGGACGATGGACGCGCGGCGCAGACGGCTCTGCAGGCTGTTGAGGTCGCGCCTGAGCTGCTCACGGCTGTCGTAGCCGTAGAACAGCACCATGAACTCATCGCCCGACAGACGGCTGCATACCGAGTGCCCGGTCATCGCGTCGTGCAGCGTGCGGCCGGTCTCGCGGATATAGCGGTCGCCGGTGTCGTGGCCGTAGACGTCGTTCAGCGCCTTGAGGTTATCGAGGTCGAGCATCATGAGCGCCGCATGGCCCAGACGGGACGGTGCGCGGAACAGGCTCTCGCAGGTGCGGTTGAACGCCTTGCGGTTGTAAAGGCCGGTCAGCATATCGTAGTCGCGCTCGTGCTCGATGCGCAGCCGCTCCTCGGTCATGGCCGTCACGTCCTCGAGCAGACCGACCTGCGTCTGATTTTCAACGGCGATGCGCAGCCGGATGTAGCGCACGCTGCCGTCCTTCTGCGGGATGCGGAACACGCAGCCGCCGTCCGGCAGGCCGAAATTCACGTTTTCCGTGATGATCCTTTCGATCAGCTTTTCAAAATCGTGCGGCGACAGCTCGCCCTCCGGCTTCTGCGGCCGAGCATGGAAAAAAAAGTTGTCCGTCGTATAGACCGGCGCACCCTCCCGCAGCTCGTAGCCGGCCAGCTCGACGCTCGCCATGTCGATGATGCGCTGAAAGCGGGTCGAGGTGTTGATGATGCTGCGGCTGAGGTCGGTGAAGGCGGCCGCAAAGCGGTCCAGCTCCGCGATTCCGGTGCGCGACAGGCGCGGAAGGTTTCCCGGGGCGAGCTTCGCGGACGCGGCGACCTCATCCGACAGGCGCGTGATCGGCCCGGCCAGTCTGCGGCTGGAAAACAGGCAGCCGAGCAGACCGACGAGCACGGTCAGCAGTATGGTGATGACCAGCCGCTCCTGCACGCTGCGCGAAAACGCGAACAGCCGGGTCGTCGAGACCGTTCCGACCAGCATCCAGTGGCTCCCCTCTGAGAACGGCGCATTGCGGCTGTACAGCGAGAGCGGCACCACGGAAGCATAGCAGCGCCAGCCGCCAAAGCGTGTCCAGCCGCCGCTCTCACTCTGCATATCGACCGCAAAGACGTCCGACAGGCTTCTGTCGCTGTCTGCGGCGGAGGTCACCACGCTGTGCAGCGTCATGCTGCTGTCCTGCGTGGTATCCGGGGAACGGGCGAGAAGGTAGGTGCCGAAGCCGTCGTTCTGAAGCTCGGAATACGGCAGAAGGCTCTGCACGTAGCGCGTGAGCAGCTCGACGCCGATCACGCCGTAGACCGTCCCGTCCGGATAGATGAGCGGCTGCGTATAGGAGATGACCGGGCGGCTGTCGCCGGCGAGCGTGTAGCTCTCGGTCGACCATCGGCCGTAGTCTGCGGCGTTCTGAATGCCGCCGTCCTCGCGCGCGCGGTCATACGGCAGGCGGAAAAAAAGTCGTCCTGCGCGCCGCCTGTGACCGGAATGCCCGGCTCCCAGTTTTCGCTCGTCGAAATGCTCATTCTGTGCATGACCGCCGCCGACGCGTGCTCGAGCAGCAGGTCGTCGTTCGTGAGGGAAGCCGGCGCGGACGGGTCGAGGTCGCGCAGGTAAAGACAGGGCAGCGAGCCGCCCGCCGTGCGGCTCAGCTCGCCCGTATGCAGCACGATATACACACCCGTCACGTTCTTTTCGCGCAGCATGCGCACCATCTGGTCGCTGACCGCGTCGAACAGCGGCGCGCTTCCCTCGTTCGACGAGGTGAGCGAAGCCACGGTTTCGCCCTCCTGAACAAGCTGCGCCGCCGCACGGTTTACCGCGCTGTCCAGACCGGAAAGATCCTGCGCCTCGATCATCTGGCCGGAGATATAGGCGGCGCGGTTGACGACCTGCTTGTCCAGGATCTGCTCCGCATTGCTGTTCAGGCGCGAGGTGAAGCCGCTCAGCGTGAACGACAGCAGGAGCATGGCGATCTCGACCGCGAGCACGGCGACAAGCGCGAAAAGACCGTGCTGAATACCGATCTCGCGTTCTTTTTCCGTCTCGTTTTCTTTTATGCGCATGATATTCAAGGCCGTGCATTCGCTTTCGCCGCCGTCCGTTCAGCCCCTCGCAGCTCCTCCTGAGCTTCTCCAGCGTCTCATTGTACCAGTTCTCAAAGCACCCGTCGGTCAGAAATTCCGCTTCTGCGTCCGCAGCGCTCTGTCCCGCCGCGAGGCGCTCCTCAACCGTCCTGCGGTCGGCCGATGCACGGTCGCTCATGCAGGATTCCAGTATGCTGCGCGCATCCTTTGCGCCGGTGAACGCCGGCATGGTATACAGCTCGCAGCTGTTCACCGTGTCGATCGCGGTCGAGAGGATCTCATACTGCCGCTCAGCGGCAGTCCACTCTGCTCGATGGCGTCCATATCGCACGCCGCGTGCCGTGACCGGCAGATAGCCCGGAGCCGACCGAAAAGCTGATGTTGTTTTCCGGCTCGGTGATCCATTTGAGGAACTCGACCGAAGCCTCGATCTGCTCGGTCGGTGCCGCGGGTCACGACCATGCCTGCGCCCCTGCTGCACCGCCACCGGCTCGCAGCCCTCGAACGTCGGGCAGGGCAGCGCACGCATCGTGATGCCGTAGCTCTGGCCGTCGTCCCGGATGACCTGCGTCGGCAGGAAGGTCGCGCTCGCGTTCGAGCCGACATATGCAAGCAGGCCGCCGCTCTTGATCTCATACGCTGCGGAAACGGCCGGACGCAGAGAAATACCCCTTGATAAAGGGCACATAGTAGTTGTCCCACAGTCTGCGCACGGCATCCCTGTCGAAATTCAGCGTCATCCTGCCGTTCTTTGCGCAGAAGATCGGGGCGCCCAGCTCCTTCGCGCCTGCGAGGATATAGTTCGCCATCGCATCGCGGCCGAACAGCGCCCTGCCGTCGTCCGGCGCGTCGGTCTGCGCATCCGTCCAGTCATAATACTTTTCCGCCGTCCGCACAACGCCCTCGACGGTCGAAAGGTCGCTGTAATCCGCGCCCGCTGCCTGCGCGAACTTCTGCCAGTCGGTATCGTTGAGGAACATCAGCTCGGTGCATTTTGCGGTCGGGAAGATCTTGATGCTGCCGTCCCCGTCGAAGTCGCCCTCTTCCAGATAGGCTTCGATATACTTTTCGCGCTCCTTCTCATCGAGATAGGGCGCGAGATCCACGACCAGCCCCATCCGGTCGATGGCATACGCCGTGTCTGCATATGCGGAGAAAATATTCGGCATCGCCTCCGCGCCGACCTTGCCCTCCGCCGCATTCATCACATTGGTCTCGAGATCGTTCACGCTTCCCTGACCGGACGCGATGACCTCGATATTGCGTTCCCTGCCGACCGTGTCGTTGAACTCCTCAACGAGCCGGTTGAACGTCTCCAGCTGGTCGCCGTTATAGTACGTCCAGACGGTCAGCTCGACCGGAGACGCAAAAGGATGCCGTTCCCTGCGTACCGCAGGCCGAGGTGCCGAGCAGCAGCGCGCCCGCGAGCAGCGCCGCCGAAAATCTGGATCTTATGTTCATGTTCTTTCATCTTCTCTCCGAAATTACAATCCTTTAGTCTGGCGAAAAAACGAAGTTTTTCGACAGGCTCAACACTGCCCTATTGTATCATATTCTGCGACAGATGAAAGCAGGTGCGCCTGCCGGAAAAACGTTTTCGGCAGGCCGCGCTCTGACTGCACACAGCGCAAATGGTCCGGAAGCAGAAAAACCGGGGATGTTCCCCGGTTTCTCAGTTTCACACAGTTTTTCTCCTGAAAGACGCTTTACCGGCCGACTGCCGCCTGCAGTACGGCGGACGCTACCGTACCGGCAACGCGCGCGCCGCCGCCGCCGTTCTCGACCAGAACGATAAAGGCATACGGCGTGTCCTCGTCGCGCAGAAAGCCCGTGAACCATGCGTTCGGGGTCTTGTCCGCGCCGACCTCGGCGGTGCCCGACTTCGCGCAGATGTCCATGCCCGGGAAGCGGTCCTGACCGTAGGTCTCGATGACGTTGTTGTGCATGAGGTCCGCGATCGTGCCGGCGGTCTTTTCGTCGATCAGCTGCGCCGAGTTTTTCGTGCGGTAGATGCCGGTCGGCAGACCGTAGTCGGTCGTGGATTTCTCGATCAGGCGCGGCACGGCCGCCTTGCCGCCGTTCGCGATCGCGCCCATATACTGGAGCATGCTGATCGGGCACATGGTGTCCTGTCCCTGACCGACGCCTGCCCACGCGAGCTGGTTTTCGCTCACGTCGAAGTCAAAATGTCCCGAAGCGGTCTGGATGCCGTCCACGCGCAGCGACTCGGTCAGTCCTGCCGCATCGGCATATTGTTTCATGACCGCCGAGCCGAGCTCAACGGCAAGCTGACCGGAACACGCCGTTGCAGGAATTTGCGAGCGCGGACTCGATGTCCTGTTCGCCGTGCGCATACGGGCAGGTCACGGTGTCGCCGCCGATCTCGACCGAGCCGGTGCAGTTCCACTTTCTCTGGAACAGGTCGGGGATGTTCTCGATCGCGGCGTTCAGCGTCACGACGAAGATCGAGCCCGGAATGGAGTTCGCGGACAGCAGGCGGTTGACGTAAACGCCGTCCCACGCCGGGTCATCTGCCGCGATATTCGGCGGATCGGCCGGGTCGAACGTCGGCGCCGAGACCATGCAGAGGATCTCTCCGGTCTTGTAGTTGTAAACGCCGACCGTGCCGCTCTGACCGCCGAGCGCCTCATAGGCCACGCGGTTGAGCTCGGAGTCGATGGTCAGATACACGCTGTTGCCCGTGCCGAGCGGCGAATACGCGCCCGTGAGCAGATTGTAGCCGGACAGCTTGTCTGCGAACGCAGTCAGCGCGCCCGCGCCGATGTTGCCGGCCGGGTCGCCGACGGCATGCAGCGCGTCGCACGGCGGATCGTGCCGTCCCTCATTATAGACGCGCTCGCCGTCCTCGGAGAGCGTCGAGAGCACGACGCCCCGGCTGTCGATGATCGTGCCGCCCTTGAGCACGCCCTGATTGTTGTAGCGGCCAGATGGCGGTTGTAGGGGTAGGAGGCCCAGTCGTCGCCGTCCGCGACGAAGCGGAAGCAGAAAAACGCAAGGCCGATGCCGAGCAGCGCGGCCAGAATGAGGCAGAACACGCTTCTTTTTTCGATTTTACGCATGGCTTAGTCCTCCCCTCTCAGCTCTCGGCGGCTTGGCAGGCGCACCGCGAACGAAGCGTTCTGACGGGTGTCTGTCGCCTTGAGGAAGGCGAGCATGCCCCATGCCGACAGCATGGACGAGCCGCCGTTGGACACGAACGGCAGGGTGACGCCGGTGAACGGCAGAATGTCGACCGCGCCGAACACGTTCAGACAGGTCTGGAACACGAGCAGGCTGGTCGCGGCGCACGCCGCGATGGTGTAAAAGCTCGAACGGCCTGCGCGGCAGGCGCGCACCGCGAACACCGCGAGCGTGATGATGCACAGCACGGTGAGCACCGCGATGACCAGACCCCACTCCTCGCACAGCATGCCGAAAACGATGTCGGTATCCGCCGCCGGCAGGCCGGAAAGCCAGCCCTTGCCCGCGCCGACGCCGATGAGGCCGCCCGAGGCCGCCGCCGCCGTCAGCGTATGGGTCTGCTGGAAGCCCTTGTCGGGCAAAACGTCCTCCCAGATGTGACCCCACGACGCGAAGCGCGCGCAACGTGCGGCTTGATGGTCAGCATGACCATGCCGCCGCCGAAGCAGCCGGCGCACACCAGACCGAGCGTCGCGAAATCGCCCGAGCGCAGGTATGCGATGACGAGAAAGGTCACGAAGAACACGAGCGCGGTGCCGAAGTCGTTCTGAAGCGCCAGACAGCCGCCGCACGCCGGTAAGACCGATGAACATCCACAGGTTGCGCTTTGTTGAACAGACGGTCGAGCGTCGCCGCACCGGCGAAAATGTAGCAGATCTTGGCGACCTCCGAGGTCTGGAGCGACAGAGCCGAAGCGCAGCCATGCCTTCGCGCCGCCCTCGCTCGAGCCGATGAGCAGCGTGATGGCGAGCAGGCCGACCGCCGTCGCGCCCATGAACCAACGGACCTTCTGCGGCGCGCGTCAGGTCGCGCAGGGGAAAAAGCCGAGAATGAGGAACATCGTCATGCCCATCAAAATCGCGATGAGCTGCTTGGGCAGCTCGTCCGGAACGGTCGAGCCCGTCACCGCGAGCGACAGTGTACACAGGAAGAACGCGATGGTCTCCATCTCGAAGCCGATGCGGCGGAACAGGCGCATGAAGATGAAATAGCCCCAGCAGACGCAGGTGAACACGAAGAAGGTCAGCGGAATGGTGACGTTCGCCTCGCCGCCGCCTGCAACCACGAGCTGCACGGCTGTGAGCACCTGAAACAGCGTCAGCAGCACCAGACTGCCCCATGCCGGCCGGGCGACCCTCCTCACGGCGCTCCGCCATCTGCCAGCGCTTTTCCTCTGCCGAGATCGGCACCATCGTGGTCGGGATGCCGCCGAACGAGACCGTATCGCCGTCCTCGACGATCGCGTATTCGTCTACCGGCAGATCGTTGACCTTGATGCCGCCCTTGGAATTCAGGTCGTCCACCGTCCAGCTGCCGTCGTTTTCACGGATGAGCGCGGCGTGCTGGCGCGAGACCGACGGATATTCGAGCTGCACATCGCAGGCCGCGGCGCGGCCGATGATGTTTTCCCAGTGCGTGAGCGGCAGGCGCACGCCGTTGCCGAGCGTGAGATAGCCCCAGACCTCGTCCGGATGCTTGACCTTCCACAGCGAGCGGATCGCGCCCACCAGGATCATCAGCGCGAGCAGCGGGAACACGAAGCGGACGACCGTCGTGTACCACGCGCCCACGAGCGGATTTTCCGCAAGAAAACCCGACAGCACGTCAAGCGCGTGCTGCAGCGCATCTTTCATAACATTTCCTCCTCCCAGAACGGAGCATACAGTTAGCCATTTTACTTTTGCCATTATACCACAGCGGCACTAAAAATGCCAACACATGACATCCATTTTTGCCGCCGCTGGTGGTATAATTGTTAAATAACCGGTACAATAACCGTTTTGCGGTTATTGTACCACAGCGGCACTGAAAAACGCCAACACATGACATCCATTTTTGCTGCCGCTGATGGTATAATGATTAAATAACCTGTATAATAGCCGTCCAGCGGTTATTATACCATAAGTGTCAAGCAGAAGAAAAATCCATAAAGGTTTCGCGACAACTCAAAGGATAATCTTCTTTTTTTCCCCGGGCAAACTTCCCCAAAAGGGGGAATAGACTTGCTAAAACTCATTTCTGCGAGTAAAATATATGACAGCAGCGGTGTCACCGCACTGCGCCGCATCAATCTCCATGTCGCGCGCGCGGCGACTACGTTTCGGTCACCGGCGCATCCGGCTCGGGAAAATCCACCCTCATGCACATTCTTGGCCTGCTCGACACGCTGTCCGCAGGCTCCTACCTGCTCTGCGGCACGGATGTTTCCCATCTTTCGCCCGCCGCGCTCGCCGCCCGGCGCGCCTCCGAGATCGGCTTTGTTTTTCAGCAGTTTCAGCTGCTTCCCGGCCTGACCGCGCTCGAAAATACCGCGCTGCCACTCGCCATCGGCGGCATTCCGCGCTCTGTGCGCCTTGCGCGCGCCCGGGCGGCGCTGCTCTCGGTCGGTCTTGGCGACCGCATGGAGCATCTGCCGAACGCGCTTTCCGGCGGTCAGCAGCAGCGCGTCGCCATCGCGCGCGCCATCATCACGCGCCCCTGCGTGCTGCTCGCGGACGAGCCGACCGCGGGCCTCGACCCGGTCTCCGCCGCCGATGTACTCGCGCTGTTCGACAGCCTGCACGAGAGCGGCCACACCATCGTCCTCATCACGCACGACCCGGCGGCCGCCCGGCGCGCCACGCGCCGTCTCCGTCTGGAAAACGGCGTACTCTTTAACATACAATAAATATCCCTGCAAAAAAGGAGAAAATCCCATGAACAGACGCGATAAGACCAACTATTATCTCGATATGGCGCAGGTCGCGCTCGAGCGCGGCACCTGTCTGCGCCTCAACTTCGGCGCGGTCATCGTCGAGAACGATGTCATCGTTTCCACCGGCTACACCGGCGCACCGCGCGGCCGTGCCAACTGCATCGACATCGGCACCTGCGTCCGCCAGAAAATGGGCATTCCGCGCGGCGAGCGCTACGAGTTCTGCCGCTCGGTCCATGCAGAGGCGAACGCCATCATCGCCGCGCCGCGTGAGCAGATGCTCGGCGCGACCCTTTACCTTGTCGGCCGCGATATGTCCACCGGTGAGATCATGCGCGATGCGAATTCCTGCACGATGTGCAAGCGCATGATCATCAACGCCGGCATTTCTCAGGTCATCATCCGCCGCGACAACGATACATACGACACGATCGACGTCGCGGACTGGATCGCGCACGACGATGTGCTCGACGGCCAGACCGGCTATTAACCGTGACGCCCGTACAGACAGATAAGGAGGCGTTTTCATGACCGAAACCACACAGCTTTCCGGTAAAATCAGGCATAAATGCAGCAAAACCATGCTTTTGACGCCGCAGGAGCTTTTTGAACTCGACCGCTGTATCGAGTCCCTGCGCGCGTCCGGCAGCTTCACCGAGGACGAAAAACGTGCCGTCACGGAGAACGATTTTTCCCGCTGGGAGACGCTTTCCTGCGGTCTGCGCACATGGATCGCGGAAAAGCATTACGCGGAATTTCTCGCCGTACCGACCGTCCCCCGTGGACGAAGCCTACCTCGAGAGCAGCGTTTTCGAGCTGTCGCTCGAAAAATGGGCGCTCGACCCGGCGTTCCGTCTTGCGCTCAGCGCACGCATCCTCGCAGACCGCCGCCGCAGTCCGAACACGGTCGGCGTTTACGAGCGCTGCGAGCAGAAGATGAACGCTTATCTGATGGAGCGCGCGCTCACCCCGGGTGCGGTAAACGATACGCAGCTTGCGCTTGCTGAGGCACTGTTCCTTGCACAGCTCGGCGGCGTTGAGATCGTTCAGACCGCAAAGGGTCAGACCGGCTCGTATTTTCTCGGCGCGGAGGCGACCGTTACCGAGCCGTTCGCGCACGGCGGCCGCGTGGCCTTCCTGCTGCCTGCGGACACGGATTTCCGGGCGCTCCGCCCCTGCCCTGCCGTGCAGCATTTCGCGCTCCGCAAGGCGGACGGCACCGTGCTGCGCCGCCGCGCACGCGAGAACGAGCATCCCGCCCGGCAGTACAGCGCCGATCTGGCGGATAAACACATCTATCTGCGCCCGTACAAGGGCGGCGAAGGCCGCTATGCCGCGCTGACGCTCGGCATCCAGAAGCAATACGTAACTGAACGAAGTAATACTGA
>VOFK01001849.1_pt1 | contig 12215 bp, 11 predicted proteins | sample 5384121 | NCBI WGS metagenome assembly VOFK01 (sample SAMN12384730, study PRJNA508395) | human gut metagenome | isolation source: healthy gut J | host: Homo sapiens | reverse complement strand
TAATACTTCACCATCAAATATACCAACAATAACCGATATCGTTGTCAAATTTTTTTATCTATTGTAATATCAACAAAATTCTCTCCCTTTAATATTTTATTTTAATTTGATATTCTTTCATCTCCACACATCTGATATATTCTGATAGATGAAATTGCCCGCAGGTGCATTAACTTTCAAATTCGTTATTGTACAATTAGCCGGTCCATAAAAACCTATCGGATGCAACATCTGAATGTTGTCGATCTCTCCAATAAACCTGTATAATTCATCGGATGATAACTTTTCATAGAGTCTTGCACCATTTCCTGACACAACCAACTTAATATTTTCCCTGATTGTTTCCTAATGCTGCTCTGAAATTCCCAAAACACATATCATTAACACCATTGAAATATGAATATCTGTTCTGAGTTTTCATAATTCCCATTGATCCTTTTCGGAAATTAATTTTGCAGATATTCGCTTTGTGTTACTCCAGTTCAGATCAAAGTCAATTCAAAGTCGCGCCATTCTCCATCCAACTTTTGTACTTTTTCCAATTGCCTATATTCAGCTGACTTTCTGACAGTTCTTGCTTATAGTTCTTTTTCAATTGGTTCTTTTATTGTTGTAAACTCAAAACTCTGCCTCCGTGGGAGTTCTTGTGGCTGCCTGCTTAGCTTTGGCAACTCGCTTTTTCTCCACTGCTGTCTTTCGGTGAATACGTTTTATAGCGCGGTATCCTGCTTTCGAATACTGAGATCTACCCATTGCTACCGCACCGTAAACGCCTTTTCCTGTATATCTTGGGTCATAAATATCCGCCCTTTTTCATAGATTTTGAGGCATTTTGATCCTCATGAAGCTTCAGCCGATGGGACGCCCTGCGAACACGCCGCAGAACGTCTTGCCGGCTGGACGAGCTTTTGCACCGCCCAGCTGACGATACTACCAGCAGCTTCATGCCTTGAGTGCTCGAAGCCTTTCCGACACCGCTCGCAGCACAGCACAGTGTCGCCCCTGTTTAACGCCATAAGAGCCATAAGCTTTGCTGATGCTCACGCTCTTCCGCCCTCGATAGTGCAAACGCTCGAACTCCTGCTGCAAGAAGTCCAGCCGGTCTTCCCAGTGATGGAGCGCCAAACTCTCGTCTCGTGATAGTGTAGCAGCGCTTTCGCCATGATGAGTACCTCCAAATACTATTTTATCTTCAAGATCACATGCCCTGCCGAAACGTTGTTTGACCGACGGTTTCAACAGACGCATAATCGCGTGGTGTTGCCTATATTACCTTATAGCCTGCGGCTATCTCATCCATATCACAGCGTGTCGCCTTTCTTGACCTCCTCCTGACCGTCGCCGACATGGGCTTCATACTGTCCGCCGTTTACAGTGTCGACACCGATATGGAGAAGCACTCCACCCATCGTCCGGATGCATTACGGCATGCTTTGTGTCAAAAACGCTGTCTATCATTTCTCTGCGCATGGGCGCAGTTTGCCTCCTCGACGGCTCTCTGCCAACGGTTGCGCCCTCGCCTAGTAATTTTGTGAGAACACCTTCGTCCTCAACGTCTCAAGCTTAACGGCAGTGCCGTTCATGGGAGTAAAAGCGTTATTGTTCGCCGTTAGTTTCTGTGTTTTCTGCACCCGCTCCGTTTTTCTCTATTTACCAGAAAGCCAGTGCCGACAATGCTGTCAGGTCATCGCCATGGCGAAAGTCGATAAAAATCTTTAAGATCTGATTTATAACTGAGACCTTTGGTCCGTAAATGACCCGAACGCCGCCAAGTTCTTGTGGATAACGCCTGAAATGCTGGCTTTGAGCATCGTCCATGACCTTTGAGGCGTCATTTACTGTGTAACTCTAAGTCTTATTGCACAGCAGTCAACGTCTGAAAGGCCCCCTCCAAGTTGATTCAGAACGAATATCATTCTTATTTGCGACTAATCGGGAAGCTTTCACTTTGGCTGAAAAGAAACCGAACTCTCCCAATTCGACGCGGTATCCTTCACCCAGATATTGCAATACATCCTCTTTCAGTTCTATAAGGATACCTTCTATCACTCCTTCCTTAAATCCGGTTCTCTTAGCAACGCCACGGATCAATCGTTCTGCCGGAATCGTTCCACTGTAGACAATGTCGGCATACATTGTTTCCGTTTCTCCTTCCTTAGTAGTCAAGGCAGGCTTCTTCTTTAAATTGTAAAAGGCCATAATCTTATTGTTATATTTAAGACTTTTCAGTGCAGAGAATAAAGATTTTCAGTGCAGAGATTTATCATTGTTTATGCACTCGGGTAGTTGTCCGGTTGTAACGGGACAATAGTCACTTTGTAAACAGCCTAATGTCACCTTATAAAGGTGATATTTATCACTGCATAAGGTGACCACCTGTCTTTACAAGGGGTAAAAAACAGTAAAGATACAAAATTAATTAGCGGAAAGCAAGAGACGGTACAATAAAGCTCAATATATGATTGTAATATGATTGCAAAATAAAATTCATCTGCCAACTACCGGACATCGGTTTCTCTTTATTTATTCACATAGATTTGTTGATTTCTAAATTATTTCAGTACATTTGCCCGACCTACTTCTATTGCAGAAAGGATGAAAATAGACGAAATACAGTGCATAAAAAGAACTACGCAACGGCTCCTACCAGGCTTTTACACAGATTTATGAAGCCTACGCCGACCGACTTTACAGCTTTGTTCTTAAACAACTAAAAAATCGTTCCCTGGCACAAGATATTGTTCAGGATACCTTTTTACGCCTATGGGACAACCGTAGCCAACTGAATAGCTTCGGCAATCTGCAGGCTTTCATTTTCACCATCGCCAAACATCAGGTAATCGATTATTTCCGCAAACAGGTCAACGAACTGCAATTCGAGGACTTTATGGAGTACTGCGAGAACCAGGCAACTGACGTATCGCCGGAAGACATCTTATTGTACGATGAATTCCTGCAACAACTCCAACAATCGAAGAAAGTTCTGTCACAACGGGGAACATGAGATTTATGAATTAAGCAGGGAGAAACATATCCCCCCATCAAGCAAATAGCCGAACAACTGGATCTCTCCGAACAAACGGTGAAAAACTATCTGACTTCCGCCCTGAAGATTCTTCGCAGCGAAATGATGAAATATAATATTCTATTTATTTTCTTCCTGTAACAAGAATAGCACTTTCAGTAGGAATAATTAAAACTCCACAAAACTCTACAAACACCTACTATTCCTAACTTTTTCTATGCTCTACAACATAAAAAAAGTCTAGTACTCCCTTTATGTATTTACGTATAACCTATAGAAACACCAATAATATGAGTCCACAATTTAAAAAGTTATATTGCCAGTACATCGAAAAAGGAATCACCTCTTCCGATATTGGAAAGTTCAGAAATGAACTCAACAACATACCTGACGAAGAGTTATGGAATACCATGATAGATATGGAAAACGACACAGTAGAGATAAAGATGCCTCCTATGATGAAAAAGCAAATTCGAAAGGAACTACAACAAATCATTTGGAGACGCCGTTGGCTGCAATATATGAAATATGCTGCCATTATCGCTATCATCCTATCATCCTCTTTTGGACTTTATACATGGATGAATAACCCGGAAAGTCAAATGGTTGCTGTAACAGTTAGAGCTGGCAGTAAAGCAGAAATGGCTCTCCCTGATGGTACATTTGTACATCTAAATGCGGCTACAAACCTGGAATATGATGTAAACAACTCCAAGCAACGCCTCGTCAAACTATCAGGAGAAGCCTTTTTCGATGTTGCCAAGAATCCCGATTGCCCATTCAAGGTAATAATCAACGATCTGCAAATTGAAGTAGTAGGAACTTCATTCAATGTAAAGACCTATAAAAAAGACATTGTAGAAACGTCTTTACTTAGCGGACGAATCAGAATATCAGGTGGTTCACTTCCCCATGAATATACGCTTTCACCTGGACAAAAGGCAACCTATTCCGCTATGGACAGAACACTACGAATAAGCAAAGCGGATGCCCATGTTGAAGCCGGATGGAGAGATAATTACCTCATCTTTGAATCCACACCATTAATTGATGTAATAGCCCAGATAGAACGATGGTATGGGGTGGAAATCAGATTGCATCATAAGCAAATCGCACAAGATTTACTATCGGGATCTTTCCGAAACGAAAGTATACAGAATGTCATAAGATCCTTAAGCATACAATACGGATTTAAGTACGAGATACATAAAGATATAATAACTATTTACTAATTTAAAAGAAAGGAGCTTATGGAAAACACATAGTAGTTAAAATCAAAAAAGAACAACCAAAGAATCGCCCAATCCTTTGGTTGTATGGAAGTCGATAAAATTTTATACATCAAAACATTATCAACTATGAATATCACAAAGTTAACATTTTTATTGAGAAGGAAACTGCGGAACAGCCTTATTTTTAGAAACTTTACCATTTTATCCGCTGCTATAATTTTATTCCCTTCGGGAGTGTTTGCCCAAGAAGGAAATGTGTCCATTCATATCAAAAATGGCACGGTAAAAACTTTCATGAAACAAGTAGAACAGCAAACGAGATATACTTTTGTATACCGGAATCATGTTCTTAACGATCAGACTAAAGTGACAATTAGCTGCACAAAGAAACCTATCAGCGAAGCGCTCTCACAGGTATTTACTCCTTTGAATATATCTTATTCATTTACCAACAACACCATCGTATTGGTAAAGCAGGAGACAGAACAAAGAAGTAATGAAAAGAGAGCGATTAAAGGAACCGTACTAGATGAAAGTGGAATTCTATTATTGGCGCCAATGTCATGCAAGGAAAAAGGAACCGGAGTCATTACAGATATTAACGGAAACTTTACCATTGTAGCAGATCCTAACCAACCACTAACAGTATCTTATATTGATTTGACTCACAACAAGTGAAAGCCGGCAATAAAAACAATCTGAAAATATATTTGAAAGAAAGTAGCATTGCATTAAATGAGATAGTTGTAGTCGGCTATGGCTCCCAGTCCGAAAAACTAGTAACTACTTCTATCAGTAGCCTGAAAGTGGATGATCTGGACCAAGGCAGTGACTACAATGTAGCCAAGATGCTGCAAGGTCGTACTCCTGGTGTAAATGTAGCCTCTGCCAGCGGTACCCCCCGGTGAACAACCGAGTGTACGGGTACGCGGTATTGCATCCATCACAGGTAACAGCACCCCATTGTATGTGTGGTCGATGGAGTTCCCAGTGAATCAATGCCTATGCTAAACCCCAACGACATCGAACGCATGGACGTATTGAAAGATGCTTCAGCTGCTGCCATCTATGGTTCGCGAGCTAACAACGGTGTTGTCATCATCACCACAAAATCGGGAAACACCAACAGTAAAACACGCGTAAATGCCAGTGTACGCCACAGCCTTGGATGGATTGCCAACGATATACCAATGGCAAATGTAGCAGAATATACTCGTACTATGCAAGCAGCCGTAGATAATTGGAATGTGCAGAAGAAGGACACAAAATCATTCTTTATCCCCGACCGGATTACCGAAACAGACTGGCTCGGACTCATTCAACGTGATATAGCACACTCTACTACGGCATCTATCAATCTCTCGGGAGGTAATGAGAAAACTACCTTTTTCACCTCTGTGGGATTTAACGACCAACAAGGTATCATCCGTACCAGCGGATTCCAGCAAACCAACCTACGGGCAAAATTTACTCATCAGCTGAACAAATGGTTTAAACTGAATCTGAATCTCACAGGATCTTACAGCCGTTTCGATAAAGTGGAAGAGTCATCTACCAGTTTGAAAGTGATTCGTACTGCCCGTGAAGAACAACCATGGATTGGAGCTTATCGGGAAGATGGAGGCTATACAGTGATGTCAACAGAATTATGTCGTCATAATCCCGTTATGCTGATTAATGAAGAAGACTGGACTGTACATAAGAAACAAGGAGTAGCTGCCCTTAGTTTTGATATTACTCCTATCAAAGGACTCAAATACACTCCCTCATTCAGCATATACGGTATTCTTTTGATGAAGAAAAGAAAAAACAATTTCAGAGAAACATGACGCACGTTCCAAAAATGCAGGATGGGGCGCACTTAGCGAACAGAAAAATGTAAGTTACCGATATGTTATAGACAACGTAATTTCGTATGAAAATAGTTGGGATAAACTGACTTATTCAGCAATGCTTGGTCACTCATACGAAGAGTATAATTATGAAACTTTTGGGGCTTATAGTGATAATTACGCAAACGGTGCTTATCCTTCTTCCAGCTTCGGTCTGATAAATTCCGGTTCTAACATCTACGCAGGTAGTATCGGATATAATGCATATGCACTCGAATCTTATTTCGGACGTGCCGCCCTGAATTGGGATAATCGCTATATCTTAAATGTAACGATGCGTCGTGACGGTTCTTCACGTTTCTCAAAAAGATAAACGTTATGGAACATTTCCTTCTGCTTCTTTCGCGTGGCGGATTATCAACGAACCTTTTTTCCCTAAAGGCACGCCACTGAATGACTTAAAAGCTACGAGCCAGTTGGGGTAAGACTGGCAGTATGGATGGTATCAGTAACTGGGCAGCTATGTCATTAGTAACTTCGGGAGGAAATTCCTATAATGGTTCATCCGGTTTTAAAATCGGAGCAGATGCTGCGGATCTTATCTGGGAGAAAGCTAATCAGGTGAATGTCGGAATCAACGCAGAGCTATTCAACGGACGACTGGCGCTATCTGTAGACGGATACTATCAAAAAAGACAAGCGGATTACTTTATAATATCAGTACTCTTGCTACAACAGGATATACTACCCGGACAGCCAATATCGGCTCGCTGGAGAACAAAGGATTGGAAGTGATGGTGAGCGGTAAAATATTCGATGGTCCTTTTAAATGGGAGCTTGCTACTAACCTCTCCTATACAAAAAACAAACTATTGTCATTGGATGGAGTACTTGATATGAAAATCAACGGTGGTGGTGCCAATACCGGTAAAGTAATGCATGCTTTAATGGTAGGTAAACCGGTTAGTGCTTTCTATATGTTGCGTCAGGATGGTATTTATCAAACCGACCAGGAAGTACCAAGCAAACTCTACGCAAAAAGGAGTACGTGCCGGTGATTGTAAAGTACTTTTGACTACAACAATGACGGAGACATCACAGACGATGACCGCATGTATGTAGGAAAGGTTACACCTGACATTTATGGTGGTATCACTTCGACTATGAACTGGAAAAACTTCGACTTATCCATTTTCTGCCAATTTGCAGCCGGAGGTAAAATCCTGTCAGCATGGAAAGGCTGCGGGGGAACAGAAGGTACGGAACATCTCGGCTTGGCGTCCAGCAGTATCAAAGGTTACAAAAATGGCACACTGGTCGATTCGGAACAATTCTATAACATATCAAAATATGCCGCCAACCATTACTGGAGGGGAGAAGGAACTAGCAACACTGTTCCACGCCCTACTTTGGCAGGCACGTTCACCGGCGGTTTCGGAAACAATCTTGTTTCTACCCGCTATCTGGAAGATGCTTCTTATTTCAAATTCAAAACCATCACATTGGGATATAGCCTTCCTCATTCTCTGTAGTCAAAAATACATGTAACGGGAGCTCGCATCTTTGTTTCTCTCGACAACTTTTTACACTGACCAAACATTCCGGATATGATCCGGCATTCTCATACGAAAGTAATCCGACAGGCAACAGCTACGGAGCAGATTTCGGAGAACAAGCCACATTAAAGAGTTTTATCATAGGTGCAAGCATTAACTTCTAAAACTAACGATATGAAAAATATAAAACTATTATTCACTCTGGTTTTAATGACCATAACTATACTCGGCACGAGCTGTTCTGACTGGCTGGACGACATCAGCCCCCGACATGCAATTCCTCAATCAGCCTTGACGGATGATGATCTCGAAAAGCTATTAAATGGAGTATACGCCACTATGGAAAATTATACATTCACTTTCTGGTGGTTGGATGATATACAAGGGGAAAATTTCAAAGCAGGTCCTGGAGGAGGTCAAATTACAGACCCATGCGAAATGTCTCCCTCGTATACCAATCAGGCAATTAACATTCTCTCCTTTTGGAGAAACTCATTTACAACATTGCATCAGGTCAATTTTCTCGTAGAAACTTATGAAGCTTCCGAAAATAAAGAAAGTGCTCTTATGAAAAAAGTAGGTGGTGTCTCTTACTATTTCCGTGCATTTATTTATTATCGTCTGGCCTCTCATTATGGAAATGTCCCCATCCTGCGTAAACGTTCAAAAGAGGTGGTTCCTATCTCTCCGGAAGCTGAAGTATGGACATTCATCGAAGAAGATTTGGGTAAAGCTATCCGCTTACTGTCAAAAGCAGATTCCAAATGGTACGTATCTTCTGACGCAGCAAATGCACTTGCTGCACGTGTAGCTCTTTTCCAGAACAAGATGACGGATGCTGCAAACTATGCAGAAGCAGTATTAGCTAATTCCAGTTTCTCGCTCGCATCCACCGCTATGGATTTCTCTAAAAATTGGGTTGCAGGAAGTTCAAGTCCGGAAATTATATTTGCCTATGTTAAGAATTCAAGAGCATCCAGTCCTCTAAACTTCACATTATACGTTAATGACACGGACGGTTCATGGAATTATGCTCCATCTGATTGGTGTTATAGTAGTCTTTTTGCTGATGATAATACTCTTTCACGCAAAGGAGACGTACGGTTAAAAGCCACATTCACCAGCCAAGATGCCAACCGCGTAATCAAATATCCGAATGGGACTTATCAATTGGCGGAAACGTCAGATTATACCTGCACACCGGTAGTAATCTCCCCGTATTTCAGAAATGTATCTGATAAAAGCCGAAGCTCTCGGAAAAACGAACGGAGCCGCCGCATTAGTGGAATATATGAAAAAAAGATATACTACCGCTCCAAGTGAAGCAGCAATCAAAGCTCTATCGGACAAAGAATATCAGACATTGATCTTGGACGAACGCCGTCGTGAATTTTATGCTGAAGGCATGCGCTGGCAGGACATCAAACGTACAAATCGCTTAGAATTGCTAGAAACACTTGATGGTCGTACTTATCTGATGTATTATCCGATCCCTCAAGATGAGATTGACATGGCCGGTACGGTAGCCTACCCACAAAATCCCGGATATGCGGGATATACAGGAAATTAATAACAAAACCTTAAATGATTATTATGTGTATGACAACTATTAAAAATAAAGTACGGATATGTCCGTTCATATATATTGTTTGTCTTTTATTATTTGCCGCATGCAGCAACGAAGACAATGCCGGGAAAGACATTCCTTCCGCAACTTTCTCAATCGCTCCCGAAAGAGGGCAAATAGAAGGTGAAATACAATTCACTAACGCATCTTATGGAGGTAGTGGCAACTTTACTTATGTATGGGATTTCGGGGACGGAACGACTTCTACCGAAGAAAACCCGAAGCACGTGTACAATGAGAAAGGTATATTTGTTGTTAGTTTGACCATAACCGACAGCAGTGGAAGATCGAACCTCTACCGGAAAACAATTGAAATTACCGATAAAGTAGTAGAAAAAGGAGACCTTACATTACTATGGACCTCCTCCACTCATTTAGCCAAGTTAGTTTCCAATTCCGCCGCTCTTTCTCCTGATGAAAAAAACGGTGTACATCAATAGTAATGACCACATATTACATAGTTATGATGTAACTTCAGGTATTGAAAAAATGGTCATTCGACATGACTGATCCATCTTGGGGGAGCGCAGGCAACAGGAGGCTCAAACATGACACCGTCTGTAGATACGGATGGTACAATCTACATTGGCACAGGTGACGGAAGCAATGGTAAACTATTTGCTATCAATCCTGATGGAAATAAGAAATGGATTACTTTCAATGATCCGACTACCGGTTTTTGGAATAAAGGTAACGCCGCCAATGCCAAAATGCGTAGTGTGTCACCAGCATTTGATGATAAATATGTATACTGTGGTAATGGGGGAAGCACCGGTTCAATGATTGCGGTAGACAAAACAACAGGAAACCGTGTTAGCTATTTAACTAACGCAGATGGTACCAGCGGTCCTGCCGGGAGGTGTTTATGCAGGTCCTGTTATCTCCAAACAAGGAATGATGTATATCATGTGTACCAACTACGGAATGTTTGGTGTAGCAAAAAGCTACTATGGCTAAAGATGACAATACTTTCAGCCCATGGGCATGGAGAGCATTTGACAGTGGTTTGAACAGCGGCTGTCATGCATCAATGGCCATAGACAATGAAGGAAATGTATATGGCATGATTTATACATCTGATCTGACTACTACCATCTATTCCGTTGCCAGTGACGGTAGTGTACGTTGGACTACCCTATTGAGAATACCGGCAAACAAGATCAGGGGAGGAGTCGTTATCGGCACAGATGGCACTGTATATGCCTCATTGAAAGTCAGGGGAGATATGCCTGGCGGAATTGTTGCATTGTCAGCAGGTGGAACTATCAAATGGCAATATGAGATATCAGAAAGTGTCAGCAGTACTCCTGTTATTGATAAGGATGGACATATCTTGTTCGGTACGGAACGTGGTAATTTCTATATCCTTGACGCAAATGGTACTGACGCTAGCAATACGTAATAATAAACCAGATTTACTATGGCGTTCACTTTTGACCCTCACCGCCAGCGGCCACCTCGGCCGTCCCACTTTCCGGCTTCCAGGCTGGCGGTGGTCTTTCTTACGGCGGCTGTTGGGGACACCGAGCATACGATACGAAATTCACCGTCATGAACGTTTGTACCATAGGGTTGAGAGTTTTCTGCAGGTTGGGCCAAAGACCAGAAATCCCAAATTCTCAAGGTTGACTCCATTGACGAAATCACCGCCAGGAGAAATCCGTTGTGAGAATATTCGGTGAACGCTTCCGCGCCGACTTCCCCACACCACCGAGCGAGAGCAGGTGATGCTGAAGGTCGCGATACTCCCCGGCCCGAGGCGGCTTTGGGCATGTCCTTGGCGGAACTTCCGGAGGCTGGGACTTCGGTGCACGGTCGTGCGGCCGCGAGCTTGGAACGCGGAACTCTCCAGGAGCAGGTGTCACTGATGATCTGAAGCAGAACAATTTTCTGCCTTTGCACACGTATTGATAATGCCTTCGATATTCAGTGATTCTGAGGTGAGAATACCATTCCAGTTTCGCTTCGATGCTTAAAGTTCGGAAGGCGTCTTCCAGTTGGTCGGCAAGAGACGGGCGTATGGTCGGCAACCAATTGTCATCGCCGTCGCCAAACGCTGTCGTGAAGCTTGCAAACGGCTTTGACTTCGTGACAACGCCTCGCCTGGCGGGAAGCGATGAGCGTATGACCGGGCACCGCTTCTTCGCTGAGCCTGGCGAGAATCAACCAACGCTTTTGACCACCATTGCGGATACGCTTCTTAGCCGCCATGATTGTAAGCAGAAAAGCCGGATGAGGCTGAATATTTCCGCTGGCATACTATTCTACCGCAGTATGGATCACGGGCTTTGTTCGCAAGAGGAAGATGACGGGCAACTGGAGGACCCCGTTCAATCCCTTATTCCTCCGGAGCATCCAGCGCTATGTGATTGTGTGAACGCGGCAATACCCGCGAGGAAGTTTGTCGAGAGCGACTCCTTTTCTTCGCGATTCCAGGATGGTGGTGAGAACGCTTCTGACTCCATTTCTCTCATCGGTCGGCGGCTCACCACGTCATCTATACTGGCACAGGCGAAACCGTACAAGACAAAGCGTCTGGCACGCGGATATATTCGGGGATTTTATAAGAACGCGCCGATGACGATTCTCTGCGGCTTACAATGAGATGCCGGCCAAATGTCCAGCCTGGTACGCCCTTTCCGCTTTGAGCTTCTATATCGAAACCTGCTTCAACAAGGTTCAGTTTCGGCATCCGGCGTTTGAGGCGGTTGATTTGAAGGTCGCTGGAGGCACTTTCCAAGATCAAGGCCTCCGGTTTTATGATGCGAGCACGCCTTAGCCAGGGAAGCGTCACCTTGAACGAAGCAATGGAAGCTTATTGGGTATTCCGACATTGTCAAAAGGCGGGGAACTTGTCTTTGAAATGAGGCAACCGTCTGGTATTAGGATGCTCCTTTTTTGATAGAATCCCGGAAATAACTGCTTCATCGTGGGGCAAGTAGC
>VOFK01001158.1_pt1 | contig 12217 bp, 16 predicted proteins | sample 5384121 | NCBI WGS metagenome assembly VOFK01 (sample SAMN12384730, study PRJNA508395) | human gut metagenome | isolation source: healthy gut J | host: Homo sapiens | reverse complement strand
TCTGGTTCACGGTTGCCGCAGCCGCTTTGAAGTAGGCGTTGTCTTTCCAGAGCGCAAAGCACGGCACTCGCGGTTCTCGCAGAACCAGCCCTTTTCACGCTCCACAACATTTGCACCGCAGTTCGGACAGACACCAATGATTTTGTTTTTCATAAGCGCATTTACTCCTTTTTTTCATTTCCGTATTCTTTACCAGTTCGGTAATCATCGTATTGATCTCAGTCATAAATTCACTCGGCTCCATTTCGCCACGTTCGATTTGTAGTAATTTCGCTTCCCAGTCAGCCGTCATATCCGCAGACTGAATCTCTTCGGGCATTACGGTAATGAGGGCTTTTCCTTATCCGTGGGCAGCAGCACCTTGGTTTTCTTGGTGCCCCTTTGCGTTCCAGAAAGCCCTTCTGCACCAGCTTTTCGATGGTGGCGGCTCTCGTTGCCGGGGTGCCGATGCCCTGACGTTCTACGCCCTCCGGCATACTGTCTGCACTGGCGGTTTCCATCGCATGAAGAAGGTCCTCTGATTAGAGTTGTGAAGGTGGGAAGTGGATTTTAACCACATTTCTTTTTTTCAGGTCGGCAATGATAAGCCGCTTCACCTTTGCTTTCAGCGGTTTCTGTGCTATCGTGATTAAAAAACACGCTCACCAGATAGGTGGTACGGCCATCCTTCGTCTTAAAAGACCCGTCAGGGGTGAGGTTCTTGTTTTCGGGCACTTTCACATTTTCCATTTAATTCCTCCTTAAATCGTCATTTTTTCCGAATTTGGCTGGCAGACTGGCAACTGTGGGTGTACCATGAAGTTCTTGCCAGCCAAAATTTTTCTGCCAATCAAATGGCTTATTCCATCCAAAAGACCTTTTTGCGGCCTTCCACGCTCTTTGCTTTTCAGAGCATCGCCCAGCTTCCCGTTTGGCATCCCGGACGGTTCGACCGGGGATGTCCCTTTCCAGAGCCGCCTTGTCGATGTCCTCGCTGAGCACCTGCTTTCCTCCGGCAAGCAGGGCGCAGATCAGGTCTTTGGCTTGCTGGGTCTTGGTTTCCCGCTGCGGCTCGATGCCGGACAGCATCTCGTCTGCGGTAATGTCGTACTCGCCGACCCAGCGGAAGCCACCCTCGTCCCCCAGAGAGAATGCCAGTGACGCTCCCGGCGGGGCAAGAGAACTTTTCTCGTGGGTCAAGATGCGCATGGTGGGGTCGTGCTTCAGCTTGCCGATGAACATGACGCTGCGCACGGCGGCAGCAATGTCGATGGAGCCGAGACCCCGTTGCAGACTCTGCATTCCAGCGGCCTTGTTCAGATGCCCGATCAGCAAAATAGCGCAGCCTGTTCGCTGCGCTACCTGTCCCAACCGCATAAAGATGGGACGCACTTCGTTTGCCCGGTTCATATCCACGTCGGCACCGAGATATGCCTGGATCGGGTCGATAATGACCAGTCGGGCGTTGTTCTCAATAATGGCTTTTTCAATTCGTTCATCGGAAAGTGTCAGCTGCACATCGCTGTCATCAATGACCAGCACCCGGTCAAGGTCTGCACCGGCTTCAATCAGGCGGGGCTTGACCGTATCGCCCAGACCGTCCTCTGCGGTCTGGTAGATCACGTTGAAGGGCTCCATGCGCTCCATATTAGGCAGCAGCTTTCCGTTGGTGCAGGCAGCGGCAAGGTGCATGGCAAAGTAGGTCTTGCCCTCGCCCGGATTGCCTTGCAGCACGCTGAGCTTTCCAAAGGGCAGATACGGCTTCCAAAGCCATTCCACCGGAGTCAGTTCCACGTCGCTCATGCGGATGATCTTCACGGAATCTTTCTTCGGGGGCTCTTTCAGCACGATGCTTTTGAAATAATCCCGGTTCGAAATCTCTGCTCGGTGCACCAGAACATCGTTCCAGTCCTTCATGCAGGGCTGGATGCGGGTCACGCTCACGGTGTCCGGCAGCAGAGCAGCCAGCCGCTTGCAGGCATCCTCTCCAGCCTTATCGGAATCCAAACAAAGGAATACCCGCTCCACGTCCGGGCGTTCAGAAAGAAATTGCCGCAGCGCCTTGCCCGACACGCCGCCCAGCGACAGATAATTGTGTTGCTGCCAATTTTTCGGGAACAGTTCGATGAAAGACAGCAGGTCGATGGAGGCTTCAAAGACCAGCAACTGTTTGTCGGTGCCACGATGGGCAAACCCAAACGCCTTTTCTGCACCTGCTGCATCCTGTCGGAAACTTCTCGTTGATCCCACGGTTGCTTGCGTAGCGGGGATGCCCGTCTGCATCCCGCCCCACAAAGACCACGTTGTGGTGGGAGGAATCCTCGTAAATATCTCCGGCGGCGATGAAGAAGTTCACCAGCGAGGGGCTGAGTTTCCGCTCCTGTGTCAGATAGTTCAGGATGTTGGCATTGGTGACGTTCCGCAACGGCAAGCGAAACGCCGGAGAGGGGGCGGGGTCAGCCTCCGGCTGGGCTTCGCCCGGCTCTCCGGTCAGCATCTGCACCGCTTCTGGGAAGGACTTGCCGTAAAATTCCATCACGAAATCCACCGGCAAGCCGCCCTTGCTCTGGCTGTGCCGAAACCATTTGTTTCCGCAGACGGTCAGGCTGTCGTGGGCCTTCCAGCGATACTCTTTCCGCTGCGCACCAGCGTTTCGCCCTGCGCCCGGAGAAAATCTTCCAGATTGGCGGCGTTTGGCACGGTCGATCTGGGCTTGGGTGTAGGTCATGCTACTTCCTCCTTAAAAGCTCCTGTGTGTGATTTTTTTGCTCCGTTTTCTTTTGGTATGCGCCGCCTTGGCTTCTTCCAGCTTTTTCAGCACTGATTCCTTCTCCGGGGTCTTGCCGCCCGGTGCGGAAAGCTGCTGCTTATTCAGCACAATGTCGATATACTTGCGGATATTTTTCAGTGCGGAGACGTCCGGCTGCAAGGTTTCCAGTTGGGTGTGCAGCTCTGCGCTGCCGGATTGCAGTGCAGAAAATTCGGCATTCAATGCCGAAAAATCTACCGCTGTGCTGCCGTTCAGCTTCATCAGGGTGCGGACGGCTTTATTAAAGGTGTCCAGTTCCTCTTTGTGCTGGGCGGCGTAAGCGTCCTTGGTCAGCTTGAAGTTCTTCTTAATAAAGGTATCATGGATTGGCTTCAGCTTGGCATGGACGGCGGCAGCGTCCTTGATCTGGGCGATTGCCCGCATACGGTTTTCGTTCTGCTTCAACTGCTTGCGGAGAGGAGCAGCGGTCTGGTTTAAGCTGTCAATGGCTTGGTTCAAATCCTCAACGGTGTTCAGAGAATGGGCTTTCAGATAGTCCACCGCCCGTTTGACTTCCTCAAAGTCTCGGACAGTGCATTTCAGTTTTGCCTTGCCAGACCAATCGCTCCGCTGCTCGTTGCGAAGGTTGAAGTAATCCACCAGCAGGTCGGACAGCGTGGGCTCTTTCGCCTTTTCCAGAGCGTCCAGAAGAAGCTGCTTCTTTTCGTTCAGGTCTGCGATCCAGCGTTGCAGACCACGAATTGCACTGCGGATGGACTGCATCAGGCTGTTGGCGGCTCGAATATCCCGGTTCAGGTTGCCGAGAACGGTTTCCACTCCACGCTTTTCCATCTGGTGTGCAGCGGGGCCGAGATGGACGGTCGGTATCTGCTGGATGCCCTGCCGCTCAAAGGAGCGCAGGTCAACACGTTCTGGTCTGCCAGCGGCTTCCAGATAGCGGTTGGTGACGGTTTCCCAGCTGTGCCGCCAAACCTCGGCGTACTTCTGGTCGTTCCAGTCCACCGTGTTCTCCTTGTGGCATTTCCAGTTGCCGGAAGCGAGCCGGATGCGCTCACCGTTCTCGTCAAGGTCGTACACTTTTCTGGCTTTCGGGAGCCACTTGCCGTGTTCGCCTATCGCTCGGAGCGTCAGCAGAATGTGAGCGTGTGGGTTTCCATCGCCCTTGTCGTGGATGGCAAAGTCGGCGATCATCCCTTTGGAAACAAACTGCTCCTGACAAAATTCCCGAATCATTTTCAAATACTGTTCTTTCGGCACCTCCACCGGGAACGCCAGCACGATGCGCCGGGCAAGCTGGGAGTTCCACTGGTTCTCTATGGCTTCCACTGCGTTCCAGAGCGTTGCCCGGTCTGCATATCCAGGCGGTGCATGGGATGGCAGCATGACTTCAGCGTGGACAAGTTCTTTCTTCTTGTTGTAGAATTTCGTTTTCTGGTCGTACTCACTGAACAGCCGTTCGCCGCTCTGGTAAGCGGCCCCGGCAACGGCGGACTGCCCTTGGCTGCGCTTAACGATGGTAATTTTGAAATGCGGACATGGAATAGGCATCACCCCCAAACAAAAAACTGCCGCCCAGCAAGATTGCTCTTGATGAACGGTCTGGAATTGTATTCGGTTTTTGCTCGCCGCCTTGGAACGGAGTGCTGTGCGCTTCGGTCTTAGGCGGGAGCCGCAAAAGGATAGCTGCAAAGCAGCGCAAGGAAAATGCAGTTTTCCTTGGGATGGAATCGGGCTGGCGCACAAACGCCAGCTTCGATTTCATCGAGCCGTCTGCAAGACCGCAATTTCACCGGAACGGTGTATAATTGCGCCCTTTATTCTAAAGGGTTTTGAACGTTGCTGCGTTCGTGAACATCATGCACCATCTTTGCAAGCGCCAGCACGACTTCCGGTTGACGGAACGAGATTTTCAGCAGTTCCATCACCTGATCGTCGGTCAGTTCTCCCGGACAGACCAGATAACTTTCCAGCATTCCGGCACGAGTGCAAAGACGATGCACACGCTCTCTCCGGTTCAGCTCTGACATCTGGCGTTCAAGGATCTTCTCCCGGTGCTGGCATGAGCGCAGCTTCTGCTCTGCTTTGGCTTTTTCGTTGCGGAGGTAGGCAAGGTCTGTTTTCGGTTGGGTCATGGCATCACGCTCCTTTTTTCAAAAACTTTTATTCGTTTACAAACATTTTATAATTCATATTTACCGCCTTGTATTCTTTGAGATAACGAATATAATACGTCTAGGAGAATAGATAAATAATTGAAAAATGATTTGCTATATTTTTTGCTGTTAGGAGGTGAGCATAATGAATGCAAAGATACTGATTGCTGATGATGAAAAAGCGACATTGTTTCTATGCTCGGCAGCTTTTTTTTGAAAGCAAGGGCTTTCGTGTCCTGCCCGCTTTCAATGGTGCAGAAGCACTAAAGCAAGTGGAAAAACAACCGGATATTATTTTGCTTGACATCAATATGCCCGGAACAGACGGGTTAGAAGTTTGCAAGCGTATCCGCGATCACATATCCTGCCCAATCCTTTTTCTGACTGCTCGAATCGAAGATACAGATAAGGTAAAAGGCTTTACTGTTGGCGGCGATGATTACATTGTGAAGCCCTTTTCACTTATGGAACTTGAAGCGCGGGTGCGCGCTCATCTGCGCCGGGAAGCACGACACAATTTTGAAGCACAAGTCAAGTTTTCCGGTGATTTGACGATTGACTATTCAGAACGTTGCTTGTTCTTTGGCGATAAGCGTATCGGTCTTGCAAAAAAGGAATTTGATATTGTGGAACTGCTTTCTCAAAGTCCAGGACAGGTCTTTGATAAAGAACGGATATATGAGCGTATTTGGGGTTATGACAGCGAGGGCGACAGCAGCGTTGTGGCAGAGCATATCCGCAGAATACGATCCAAAATCGCGGCATATACCGACCGTATGTATGTTGAAACGGTTTGGGGGTGTGGATACAAATGGGTCAAGTAAATTGCCGCAAGCACTATTTATCTCTCCGAAAAAGCCTTGTTCTCTATATAATTGCCTTTGTTGTACTCGCAGTTTTTCTTTCCGTAGCCACTTTTTTTGATCTGTGGTAGTGCTGCTGAAGATATTAGATCATCTTATCCCCCGTCCGGCGAAAAATATTATTTGACGAATGAGCAGGGGGAACAGTTGGGTGACGGCGCTTACATCGGAACAGTGCCCGTCCCGATGTCTAAAGAGGACGAGCGTACCATTGCGCTACTGGAGAAACTTCCTATTGTTGCAACTCCTATCTATTCTGCATTCTGTATTATCGCTGCTGCGCTGCTGTTTTACAGAAACAGACTGAAAAAGCCGCTTGCGGAACTGCGGACTGCTTCTGAAAAAATAGCGAACAATGACTTGGACTTTTCAATCGACTATGATAACAACGATGAATTGGGGCAGCTTTGCGCGTCCTTTGAAATCATGCGGACAACCCTTGCGGACAATTTCTCTAAAATGTGGCGGCAAGTTGAAGAACGAAAAGCACTCAACGCCGCTTTTGCTCACGATTTGCGTACCCCTCTAACAGTGCTAAAAGGCTATAATGAAATGCTGCAAGCCAGCGAAAATCCTCAAACACAAGAAACCGCCGCCATAATGGGCAAACATATCTCCCGTATGGAAAGCTATGTGAGCAGTATGAGCAATCTTAGGCGTATGGAAGATACGCAGCCGGAGTACAAGTTGATTGACTTGCAGACAGTGGCATCTTCTTTGTATGACAGCGCAAAAATCGTATGTGCGAAAAACGGAAAAGAATTGATTTTACAAAATGACATGCCTGTTTCGCAGTTATCCCTTGATGGGGCCTTTGTTTCACAGGTCAGCAATAACCTGATCTCCAACGCGGTTCGGTATGCCCGGACTGCGGTGACAATCTCTTTTGCCTTGCGTGACAATGGTCTGCTGCTTTCCGTATCGGATGATGGAAAGGGGTTTGACAAAAGCGGTCTGCAAAAAGCCACCAGTCCATATTACACAGAGGAAAGCAACCATTCCGAGCATTTTGGACTTGGGCTGTATATTTGCAAGCTGCTTTGTAAACACCACAACGGCTATTTGAAGATCGAAAATACTGCATCCGGGGCAAAGGTATCCGCCTACTTCAAATCCCCTGCCTTGTAGATAAAAAGTAGATATTTTCCCTCTATACTCTCCATGAAAACACATGGAGAGTATTTTTTTGCTCCCTATGGAGAAAGGGGCTTTTTATGGAATTAAAAACGATCGGGCTGACAAAAAAGTTCGGTTCCAAAACCGCCGTGGACAATTTGAATATTACCTTAACAAATGGCGTCTACGGCTTACTGGGTGCAAATGGTGCAGGGAAAACAACGCTTATGCGTCTGCTCTGCAATATCCAAAATCCTACTTCCGGGAGAATTCTGCTGAACGAGGAAAAACATTGTGGGGCTGGGTGAACGCTATCGCAATCTTTTGGCTACTTGCCGCAGCACTTCGGATATTACCCCGATTTTTCAGCGTATGATTTTCTGCGCTATGTTTCTGCCCTAAAAGGATTGGACGAGAAGGCGGCGCGGAAGAAGTCAAAGGAGCTGCTAGAATCAGTAGACTTATCGAGAGAAAGTAAGCACAAAATCAAAACCTTTTCCGGGGGCATGAAGCAGCGTTTAGGTATTGCACAAGCCATGCTTAATGACCCTCGCATTTTGATTTTAGACGAGCCGACGGCGGGGCTTGACCCGAAAGAACGCGTCCGTTTCCGCAATTTGATCAGCGCCTTCTCCAAAGACCGCATTGTGATCCTGTCTACGCATATTGTTTCCGATGTGGAGTTTATTGCGGAGGAAATCATCATGATGAAATCCGGGCAAATCATTCACTTTGGAAATCCGCAGGAGATCACTTCTGAAATCGACGGCCAAGTGTGGGAATGTACGGTTCCGACTGCCTATGCGGAAAAATATGCGGCTGCCTACAACACAAGCAACTTGCGAAACACCAGCGAAAACCAGATGATTTTACGAATCATTGGAGATCGTCCGCCGATGGAAAACGCGGTAAGGGTGCAGCCTACTTTGGAAGATCTGTACCTATTCTATTTCAAAGGGGGCTGTGAAGAATGAAAAAACTGATTCTTTTTGAACTGCGGAAAGTGTTTTCAAAGCGTTTGGCGCTCATCGCTCTAATTGGAATTATCCTGTTCTCTGCCTTGCTATCCTTTTCCACCTTTCAAAACAAATATGCGTTTGACCAAAATATCGGTAAAGGTACTGGCAAAACAGCAGTAGAAATCGACAAGGAAATTGCAGCGAAATATGAAGGAATACTGACCGACGAAAAAGTACAGCAAATGATGAATGACTTTGCGCCGACACATCAGATTTACATGGATTGAGTGCAATCTATGCTTATCAAAACGCCATGCAATCGGCAGCCTTTTCCCGATTTTCTGATAAAGAGGGAAATTGGAACGGATTAAGTGTTTCGGATGTATTCGGTAATGAAGAAATCAAAATTGGCTATGTAGACGGTTGGCTTTCAACCAAGTAAAAACATGGTGCGGGTTTTTGTCGCGCTTGCTCTTGCGGTTATCATCATGCTTGCTCCGATTTTCTCTGGCGAGTATGAAGGTGTTGATAATATCATATTGACAAGCAAGTACGGTAAAACCAAATGCGCTACTGCAAAGGTGGTTGCAGGTATTCTCACCGCCATTCTCACTACCGCGCTGATTGCGGCTTTTAGCTTGCTTTTTGCTTTTGTTTTTTACGGAACGGAAGGGTTGGATTGTAGTATTCTATTTGCCCCCAGTGACTATGTAGAAGCGTTTATCCCTTTTAATATCACTTGTGGTACGTTGCTAAAATATCAAATTCTTTTGGCGTTTACCTGTACTCTCAGCGTTACGGGAATTACGCTGCTTATATCTGCAATCAGTAAAAATCAGATTGTAGCTTTGGTTGCGGCGATGGCAATTTTTCTTTTTCCCGTTTTACTGCCGATTACCGAAGTAAATCCGTTGTTCCGATTGGTTGGACTTCTTCCGATCTATCATGTACTAGCCATTTCGCTCCTGTCGGTGGAACAAATGAATAACGGTATGCTGTATGCAGTGTGGGCAATCCCGACAGCACTGCTCTTTTTTAGGAATTGGCGCAGTTATCTCTCGCCGCGTATTTGCAAAACATCAAGTTTTATAAATCATTCGCACAGAGCCGCTAACAGCAGATTTGCGCGAAGTTAGAGAACAGCAGCCTTGAAATATCAAAATCAAAGCCGCCGTTTTCCTTTCTGAAATATAAGAATACGGGGGGTGTGTTAAAGTCGCCCTTTTTTAAGGATACGGCGGTGTCCAGGGAGGTATCGTCGGCCTTTTTCCATCCCCCCTAACCTGTCAAAAAGCTCATCCACCGAACAGGAGCAGTTCGGCGGTGGATGCGAAATTTGGCAGTATATAAGTGAATTTGTCGTTTCATGCGCTTGCGTGGCCTTTGTGCTACGCAGGCGCATTTTGTTTGTCCGGCTTCTGGACACTTTGTCCAGAGGTTCGGGCGGCTCCCCGGGTGCCGCTCCCCGCCAGCTCCCCATTTTGTTTCCGCTCAACCCATCAATCGAAACAAAATGGAGGACAAGCTATGACAACGATCAATCTGAAAGATTTTTATTATTGGTACTTAACGGACGAGCTGGTGGAGGTGCCTGACGAGGTGGCGGAGGAGCTCATGGCCAAGCAAGCGGCGCGAGGCGGCCCATGCGGAACGGGTGCGCTACAACAAGGCTTATTATTCCCTGGATTGTGACGATGGGATCGAATACCCGCCTGCCTGCACGAGCCCAGCCCCCAGGAGCTCATGGATCGTAAGGAGCTGTTTTTCCGGCTGTGGAACACCCTCAACTCCTTGCCGGAAATTCAGGGCCGCCGCGTGGACGCTCATTTGATCCTTGGAAAGAGCTACCGCCAGATTGCCCGCGAGGAGGGTGTGGACAAGAGCGCCGTTCGCTGCTCCGTGAAATGCGGAATTGAGCGCATGAAAAAATATTTGCAGGAAAATTTCTAAGTTACCATCTCCATTCACCCCTTTTTCTGGTGGTATGTGAGAGGAGGTTTTCTCCCGCAAAGGAGGCGCGGGGCCACAGGCCGCCCCCCTTTGTGGGGGGAGCGCCGCTGCCGAGTATGGCTGTCTTATGACGGAGCAAGAAAATGAGCGCGGCGCTCCCCGCCATTTATGAAAGTGAGGGAGAACAGAATGGACTATGATCCTATGTTGGTTGCTATGCTGTCCCAGCCGTGGAGCAACAATGCCTGCCGTGGCTACGTCATCTACGCGATGGAGAACTGTGGTTTTCTCCCAACGAAATCCGGCGCGTGGTGGCGGAGCTCTATGAGGTTTTCGACATCCGCAGTCTGAAGAGGCCCAGCAGCACTTTGAGGAAAGCCCTTACTGACTTCTGGACAAAGTGTCCAGAGGTGTTATTCGCCAAAGGCCAGCACTTCGCGGTGCTGGCCTTTTCCATGTTTCAACACATTTTATCATTGTATGGGAGGGATTTTATGCAGGCGCAGGTCAAATATGAAAGTGAAATCAAAACGGCTGTTCTCGGAGATCGCACGATCACCGTTAAGAATGTTACCCCATTTACCCGCCGCAGGAACGGGACAAGCGAAACCGCGAAATTGAGCGGCGGCTGTTTGATGTGTTCCGTAAAGTACGCCGGACAGCGGAGGTAATTCAGAGTCATCCTTGTTGTAGGGGGGGCGGCCAGAGGTATAATATATTGTAGGTTGGCTCCCGTTTAACCGAAAGGGAGCTAATTATGGATAATAGAATAGATGCGATTTATGGGCGGCAGTCGATTGACAAAAAAGGACAGTATCAGCATTGAAAGTCAGTTTTGAATTTTGCCGATATGAGTTAAAAGGCGGTGAGGGCCGGGGAGTACAAAGATAAAGGTTACCCGGCAAGAACATTGAGCGCCCCGAAACTTCCAGCGGCTTTTGCAGGACATCAAGCTGGGACTTATCAAGCGGGTGATTGTTTACAAGCTGGATCGGATCAGCCGTTCCATTGTGGACTTTCGCAAAGCTCATGGAGCTGTTCAAGCAATACGATGTGGGAGTTTGTTTCCTGTACGGAAAAATTTGATACTTCCACCCCAATGGGCCGGGCGATGCTCAACATCTGCATTGTGTTCGCCCAGCTTGAACGGGAAAGCATCCAGATGCGTGTGCAGGACGCTTTTTATTCCCGGTGTACCAAAGGCTACTATATGCGGGGCCGGACGCCATACGGTTTTGACACGGAGCCCATCGTCATGGACGGGATCAAGACAAAAAAGCTGGTGGAAACCCGGAAATGGATTTTGCCGAGCTGATGTTCCAAATGTACGCGGAGCCGGGCAATTCCTACGGCGACATAACCCGGTACTTTGTCAAGAACTCTATCAAGGTCTATGACAAAGCGTTGCAACGGGCCTTTATTTCAAAATTGCTGAGAAATCCTGTTATGTCCAGGCAGATATGGACATCTACGAATATTTCAAGGCCCAGGGCGTAAAATCGAAAGCCCCCCGGAAATGTTCACGGGGGACAATAGCTGCTATCTTTACCAGGGCCGGGAGGGTGAAGAACAGATCCTGTGATTGCGCCCCACCAGGGGCGCATCCCATCCCAGCTCTGGCTGGCTGTTCAGCGTAAGCTCTCGCAAACACGACATTCCAGAATGGTCGCAAATGCCATCATACCTGGCTGGCCGGGAAAATCATGCGGACGCTGTGGCTATGCGCTGACTGCCTTAAAAGCTCAAAACGGCGTTGTTTACCTGCGGTGCAAACAGCGGGCGGATAACGGAGCTGTGAGGGGGCCGGTACGCTGACCGCGCAAAACATGGAGGCGTTTGTCTACGGTGAGATGGTTAAGAAGATGCGGAAATTCCACACGCTGAAAGGCGGTAAGGAACAAAGCTATAATCCGAAGCTGACCGCCGCCCGCGTTGCCCTTTGCAAAGACGGAAAGTGAGATTGAGAAACTTCTGGACACTTTGTCCGGCGCAAACCCGCTTCTCCTGCAATACGCAAACAATAAGATCGAGGAGCTGGACGCGGAACGGCAAAAAGCAGTTAAAGCTGGTGGCCGATCTCACCGCTAATTCCGTTTCAGACACGCAAATTGACAGTATCACGAATTACCTCAACGATTGGGAGTCCGTGAGTTTTGACGATAAGCGCAAGGTGGTTGATATTCTCATATCCCAATATTGACGCAACCAGTGAGAGTTGTTGCATCCACTGGAAAATCTAAAAATCTACTTCACTTGGCATTATGCCTTTGTAAAAAATAGTTTCTGTTCCATGATCATAAAGAAGTGGCCGATATCGTTGGCATCCTCGATAGCATCTCGCAGGTCCGCTTCCAGCATGGAGCGGAAGGTGGGCTGGCCTCTACTTTGCCGACTCAGCAAATACGTAACTGAACGAAGTACAACTGA
>VOFK01002383.1_pt1 | contig 12224 bp, 19 predicted proteins | sample 5384121 | NCBI WGS metagenome assembly VOFK01 (sample SAMN12384730, study PRJNA508395) | human gut metagenome | isolation source: healthy gut J | host: Homo sapiens | reverse complement strand
CTTCATTGATGAGTTCCGCCGACTGCACACAGAGAGTTGTGGCGGTTGGTCAGCGCATGGGGAATCAGGGAATTTCTCCAGCCCAACTCTTGCGGTCTGGATGATGCCGACAAATGTAATATCGTGGGAAGTCAGCTTATCAAATTTGATCTGCAGTTTTTCCATATTTCCAGACGTATTGTGGGCTTCCAGAATTCGTAAGCGATCGTATTTTTTCGCTGCTCTTCCTTCGGGATTGGAGCCTGCACACTTCCGTTATCTTCGATAATCTCGGTGCCGTTTTTCAGATACACACACCGTTTTCGTATAATTTAATCATAGTGCCTTTGGTCTTTTGGTCTTTCCATCTTTTTTTCTTCAACGATTAAAGTTCCCATGGGCATTATTTTATCATGACGTGATATTCTTGTAAAGAAGCGGACTTTGGCAATTCAGCGCGATTTTTCTTGTTTTCAGGACTGCTGTTGCCTTTTTTCTATGCAAGAAATTCTTCCAGAATATGCCAGGATTGCTTCTTTTTCCGCCGGGTTTCTTCTTCCGACATGGCAACCCGTCCTCCGCTCTCTTTTTCTGTCCACCGCCCCTCAAGAACGTTTTCCCTCTGCATACTTTCTCTGTATACTTTCTTTTTGTACATTTTCTTTTTTGTACATTTTCTTTCTGTGCATTTCCTTTCAGAAAACCTCCCTGCTCCGGTTTCTTAATCATCTCCCCGAACCGCCTGACGGGCATTTTCGCCCTGATCCCGAACGATTTCTCTGCGCTCGGCATGCGTTCCGTTTTCCATACGATCTGATCCGGACACGCCCGGATTTCTTTGCTCTTCCTCAATCTGAATTGCCAGTGAATCGGCATGCTCTGCGCCTCTGTTTTCCATCCCTCTTGCGTCTGCCATTTCTTCCTCCCGTCGCTCCCGTTGGCTCCGGGCTGATTACATTTAATTTTTCCCGCTCATAAGTCCGCACTCTGATTCCGGTGCACGTAGATATTTTCCCAGAAAAATCTACCATGTAAATTCGATCATTTCCAGCTTATAAGATTCATTTGACAGGCGAAACAAGGTAAACAAAAGCACCACTTCTGCTGCACCGGTCATGCCATAGCGATACATCATTTCTCCCAGTCCCTGCTGATGATACCAGACCGCCATTCCAAACACCGCCAGCAATGCCGCAAACCAGATACTCTGCCTTTGCACCTCCTGCCAGCTATGTAAACGCAATCCCATGCATCGATACTCCCGCAGATATTTTTTCTACGAAGACTTCGGGTTGTCCACCGTATCATGTGCCGGTGCAGCATGTTCATATTTCGCCCGCACCAGTTTCATCAGCCGGTGATTACTCTTTGACATATTTGCCGCTGCATATTCCAGCTTCCCGTTGCCGTACTGCTGATGATCTTCGCCAGATTCCGATTCCTCCAACGACTGCCATCAGATAAAAAGATTCCATTAGTTTCTGTCCATACATTCCACATAATCGCTCCTCCTGTTTTTCTCTGCACTGATTATAGCGCATCCACCGTCCGGCAGGTTCGATTATCGTATGCCATGATTCTACAAGTCCCTTCTCCTGAATGGATGATTTTGTCGGGATTTTCCCTCTTTCCAGTCACTCCTCTTTTTCTTCTCCCTTTCGTTTCAAAAAAAGGATCGCCTGCTCTTTTCAGTTTCGCTGTTTATCCGGTTCATTCGCTCGCCTCTTCCCCCGAAAATTTATCCGCCCCTTTTTTCCTCAAACACCCCGGATTCTGTCGAACCCTGTCGAACGTTTTTCTCCGTCTGGTTTTTTGGGCTCAAGTCTGTTATAATCAACTTCGACAGAAAGTTCTATAATTTTCAGATAGGAGGTTGACTGACTTATGGAATACACTCAAAAAGGCGTCTGTTCACAGAAGATCACCTTTGAGATCGAAGATAACAAAGTGAAATCTGTTCGGTTCTATGGCGGATGCAGCGGAAATACACAGGAGTTGCAAGACTGGTAGAAGGCATGAATGTAGACGATGCCATCTCCCGCATGGAAGGCATCAAATGCGATTCAAATCCACGTCATGTCCGGATCAAACTTGCACAGGCACTGAAAGAAGCAGCCGGGAAAATTCCTGACTGCTTCTTTTTAGACAAAGCTTAGACTATTACATTAGAAAATACTAATTAGTATGATACAATTCCAAAGGAATTGGGCAGCCGCCCAGTTGAAGCGCGAGGACTAAAGCATGTGGGATTCTCAGAAATAGGTATCTATCTTTTTGCTCTTCCTATCCGACAGTTCAAATCGATACATTTTTCGCTTATGTTAATAGTTACCAAAAACAACGGAAGCGGCTGGCGCAATCCCTTCCGGGGATGCTCTGGTCATTGCAAATCATATCTACTAATTGATCTTTGATACCGTCGGTCAAAGAATTTCCTAAATCCTTTTCTCCATCGGCCGGACCTGCGATGTGATCCGCATGAGCCCGGTAGTAATATCCGCGGTCTACCGTCACAGTCTTGGAAGTACTTACGTAATACGTGTTTTCATCCTCTGCATTCCACGCAGTGACTCTTCCCACTTCCCAGTCTCTTCATTATACTGATCCACATATACATTAACTCCCACATAATCTACAGTCATGTTCGCCGTAGTAGATGCATACATAAATCCTTCCTCGTCCTGCCTTGCTGATCGAGCAGTCACCTTCCATCAGGTATACGCCCCGCATCTTCAGTACTGCTTTTCCTGCTGATGAATCTCTCTGTCAGATAAGATCCATCGATCTTTTCTCCCTCACTGGCTTTTACGCTTTCCCGTAAGCATGACCAGACAACACATCAATGCCAGCGCCATGATCACCGGCAACCTTTCTTTCTGCATGGTGTTCTCCTCCCTCGTTCTCTTTGAAGTACTTCTACTTATATAGACAATCGAGAAGAGAAAAAACTTACGCTAATTTCTAAAAAATAATACAGATTTTTAAAATTTCTTCAAAATCCGACCGTTTCATAATCCCCATCAGTTGATAATGCACTCCCTGATATTCAAAATAAGTCACGTATCGATAGTCAGATGTACCTCTCACTTGATATTCTGTTACATGAATCATCTGTTTCTCGTTTTTATCAAATTCATCCGTCAAGTGATCTGAAACCTTTTCGCTGTAAGAAGATTCTGAATCATTCAAATATATTGCATATAAAATATTTTTACTATTTAATTCATAAAAAATTTTTTACCTGCAATCTGTTGTTCTTCATTAACTTCATATTTTAAAATACTTGTTCCTTCTGGCAGTTCAAGCGGTAATACCGGAGACACTCTAATTTTTCCTTTTTATTTCATAATTAATCGCAGAGAATCCATCATCCCCGTCGACCGTATCCATATCCTCCACATTAATCACGGTATTCTTCACCAATTCGCCCAACATTCTCTTCCACAGGTTTTTCCAGTAACTCTTACTTCCCACACTGGTAATTCCACACGCAAGAACCAAAATCATAGATGCCGCCAATGGAAGCCATACCTTTTGCTTTCTCGGGATCCGACGGCGGACGTTTCTTCTGTTCCAGCATCTTTTCTTCCCAGTTCCAGTTGCTTCTCTGTCTTCTTCTGACAAACAGCTCTCATATTCCTCCTGTTGTTCCTCTTGTTTCTCGACATCAGCACCAGTGTTCTGCACTGACCGCTCTTTTCTATCGCGCGGAGCCGCTCTTCCATTTTGCGGTCGAAGTCTTCCGGAAGTTCCAGTTTCTTAAGATCCGATCTGCTTCCAGTTCCTTTTCTATCGCATCTGCTTCTCTTTGCAATTCTTCTTCAAATGACAATTTCTGAATTTTTCATGTCACGTCCTCTTTTTACCCTGCTCTTTTTGCCCTATAGTTTTTTCTTGACTTTTCAGTAAATAAGTTTAATATGAAACTAAGTATGCCCATCCATCGAGGATAAGGGTTTCTACATTGATTTTAATTGGGAGGTCTTTATATATGAAACGTATTATTTGACCGGTGGCGGAACCGCCGGACATGTCACACCGAACATCGCTCTTCTCTGCCCGTCTGAAAGAGCTTGGCTACGACATTCAATACATTGGTTCTTATAACGGAATTGAAAAGGAACTGATTGAACCTTTTCGGCATTCCCTTATCACGGAATTTCTTCCGGAAAACTTCGCCGTTATTTCAGTACGAAAAATTTCACTGACCCTTTCCGTGTCCTGAAGGGGCTTCGGTGAAGCCAACAAACTGATCCGATCTGAAACCGGATGTTATCTTTCGCAAAGGGTGGCTTTGTTTCTGTTCCGGTCGTTCTTGCCGGAAAGAAAAATAAAAGTTCCTGTTGTCATCCATGAATCTGATATGACGCCCGGACTCGCCAACAAGTTGTCCCTTCCATCTGCCGCAAAGGTTTTTGCTGTAACTTCCGGAAACGCTGGAACATCTTCCGGCTGACAAAGCTGTACTGACCGGTTCTCCGATCCGTCAGGAATTGCTCTCCGGTAACAAGATCGCCGCCCTTGATCTCTGTGGTTTCTCTGCAGACAAGCCTGTCATCCTCGTCATCGGCGGAAGTCTTGGTTCCGTGGTTGTCAACAATGCGGTACGTCTTGCACTTCCGGAGCTTCTGGAGCAGTTCCATGTGATTCACCTCTGCGGAAAAAGGAAAAACTGGATGCATCCCTTAACAACGTAGAAGGCTACGCACAGTTTGAATATATCAAATCTTGAGCTGCGTGATATTTTTTGCTCTTGCCGATGTTGTAATCTCCAGAGCCGGAGCCAATGCGATCTGTGAGCTTCTGGCATTGCGTAAGCCAAACCTTCTGATCCCGCTCTCTGCCAAGGCAAGCCGCGGCGATCAGATCCTGAATGCCCGTTCCTTCGAACGTCAGGGATTCAGTGTTGTGATCGAAGAGGAAGAATTAAGCAAAGAACTTCTTCTGAAAGCGTCCGTGATCTTTATGCAAACCGCGATACCATATGAGCGCTATGCGTAAATCAACTTTACAGAATTCCATCGAAACCATCACCAATATCATTGAAGAGGTTCGAAAAAAATAGTCTGTAACCTATGCTTCCAGAAAATGAATTCTTATAACATCAGTGTGCGTTTCGTGACGTATTTTTATAAAACAGGTGTCGATTCGACACCTGTTTTCTTCTACTACTCCCGGTTTCATTTCTTGATATTCCACGCCATATTCTTTTCGTATCCATTCCCCTCACTCTGTGCAGCATACTATGCAGGCTTTGAAGATTCATGTTCAGTTCTGCAGCAACTTCCGCCTGTGGCATTCCCAGATGATAAACCAGATCAACTGCCTGATACCATCTCGGATTTGTCTCCATCAGACCCCCTGCAGATTTTCTCATGAAGATCATGCGCCTGTTTCTCTCGTTCTCTTCTCAGCATTTCCTCTTCCGCACTTTGAAAAAGAGGTCGCGGCAACTCTTTTGACTCATGTTTTCGTCATCAATCAATAACAGTTCTCTGTCTTGTTTTTTCTTATAATTCAACGCCTGATTTTTCGCTGTAACGATCAAACATGCCCTGACTTTCTTTTATCTACCTTGTCATAATGAATATATAATGCTGAAAAACATCCTGAGTCACACTCTCTGCTGTAGCAGCGTCATGGCAACAATTAAATGCTACTGTATACACGAGCTTTTTATAAAGATTATAAATCTCGTGATATGACTGGTGCTCTGTCACTTTTCTATCCCCGGTCTTTTCGTATTTTATTCTTATATTATTTTCAGTCTTTTAACTGCTCCAGCAGTTCATCTCTTTTTCCTGATCTGTCAGTTCCTTCATTTTCCATCCTAGACCCACCTGATCATTTTCATATCTCGGAATCATATGCATATGAAAATGGAAAACAGTCTGTCCTGCTGCCTCTTCATTATTCTGTACCAGATTATATCCGCTACATCCCAGTACCGGTCTCATTTTATTCACCATCTTTTTGCAAGAACCAATACTTTAGATGCAGTTTTATCATCCAGATCATACAGGTTGCGATAATGCTCCTTCGGCAGGATCAATGCATGTCCTCTGGAAGCCGGATTGGCATCTAAGATCACACGAAACTCCTCATCCTCATACAATGTAGCCGTTGGAATTTCTCCATTGGCCAGTTTACAAAAATACAATCTGCGTCTTTCATGGAAATCCCTTCTTTCCTAAATTTTTATTCATATATTCTTAGTGTAGCATACCCCAAATAACTGTTCAATGTCGAATATCATGCACTGTTTTCCTTTATTTTACGGAATATCAACCTTTTTCAGCTCATATCCCGTCTGTTTCCTGTCGAATCCTGACCTTTCCTTGTCATTGAATCTTCCGTTTTTCCTTCAATGCTACACTAAACCTGAAGCTTTTTTGTATACCATTTTGAAATACGCATAAACTAAAGACTGTATTTAATACCCGGAGGTTCTTTATGTTAAGTCACATCGATATTTGCCGCATGAACCGGCTCATGGAACACAATCCCGAAGCAAAAAGATCATTGAACAACTGTTGCAAAATCATCAGACCATCGTCTCTTTAATCTCTCATGAAACCGCAATCCCCTGACGCTGATCAGTTCTTCCCTTGCAGTTGATGGAGCAGAGCTTCCAGAGGTCCGTGATTTCTTAACCAACTGGGATCAGACAATGCAGGATCTGAATTTTCTCTGTCAGTTGCTTTCTGAACTTTCTGCCTATAATAATGGCAGAAAACACGCTCCGTTATCAGGTTTTTTCCTTCAGGAACTGCTGCGCTCTGTGGCAGTGTCCTTTGCAATTTCTTTAGAGAGAACGCTTCTGTCAGCTTTCGTTCCAGTATCGATCCTGCTATCCAAAGACATGCAGGAGATCAGATCAAAGCTTCGCGAAGTGCTTCTGAATCTGTTGAAAAAACGCCCGGGAATCTCAGGCTGATGAGATTGTGCTATCAGCCCCTCCGGTTGCGACACTTCCGGTATCCAGATCTCCATCCGGGATAACGGATGCGGAATTGAACAAGATCAACTGGATCAGATTTTTCAGGCATTCCATACCACCAAGCAGGAAAGGTACCGGACTCTTTCTCTCTCAAACGGATCATCGAAGCACACCATGGCACGCTTACTGTTACTTCTGCTCCCGGAAAAGGAAGTACCTTTTTACCGTTTTTCTTCCCTTATAATTTTTTCTTTTTTCCTCTTTTTGCGATAGAGACAGATTGCAAGCAGGAATCCGCAGATCAGCCCCATAACATGGGCATGTTTATCTACGCCGGTACTGGTAAATCCGTAACAGGCTGAGTCCGACCATCCGAGATATAGACTCTCCTGCCGTAAATCCCCATATCCTCCGCGATTTCTTAATACCAACCACACCGGGCTCCCATCAGACCGAAGATTGCTCCAGGCACCTGCTGACAATTTCAATTCCAGAGCCCCCACTCGTCCCGTCCAACTTGGACGGCAGATTTCCACTCCCAGACCGCTGAGCAAATAGAGGATAAGCGTTTTTTTATACTTCCCAGTTCCGGTTCCACGGTAGTTCCTAGCGCACCCAGCATGATCATATTGTTCATCAAATGGGAAAAATCAAAATGTAAGAACATACTGGTAAACAACCTGTAATACTCTCCATTTTCAATCACCGCAGGTGCAAAACCGCGCCGTGATCATACATGAACTGACTGCTCTGTGTATCTCCAAGAAACGACAGCACTATAAAAGGTCAGTATTTGACTTCCGCCAATAATCAATTGTAATCCGATTTTCTTTCTGTATTTTGTCTATTCTCATGTACCTGATTATAGGCTACTCTCATCCTCCTGTCCATCACTTTCCAGAATCAAATCCTGCCATCTTCCCCAACGCCTTTTTTCTGATTCGACTCCGTTTTTATGGAAAGGATCCAGAAAACGTCCTTCCCGCATCATTTCTTCCTCCATATTCAGCTCCGCATTTGCTTCCTTTCCATCTGGTTTTCCCCATATGTTCCCCTTTCATACCATTCCTGTTGCTTAGTATCACTGCCGTCATGGAATTCGCCAGCATATTTTTTTTGCGTGCTCTCTGCTGCTCATATCTTTTACCGACTCCTTCACCGAGCCAAATACCGGCGTCTCTTCTCTGACCACCCAGTTTTCCCGTGTTTCCAATCGATCATAACGTACCAGACAAGAGGACAGCGAAAACGTTTCTTCCATACTTTCACGATTCAGCTGATGAGCCAGTTGAATACACTCCACATCCCGGTAATCGATTTTTCGCACCAGAAAATTTGTGAACTTATGGAACTGCTCCCTCTCAGTTTTTCAAAACAGGAAGATACGCAAACCAATAGATTCCGTCTCTGTAATAAATATACGCCGGATCCAGCCACAGAAATTCCGTCATCAGCATATGGTCTCTGACCGCCTCTTTTTCGCCTCTTCATACTGTTTCAAGAACTCTCTCAGATCCGCTTCTTTTATCGGTTTTTTCAAATCTTTACTGCCATCGAGGTCATCCCTTCCGCTTGATAGGGAAAGCGTGTCTTTCTCCCGATCCCATCCACTTCCATTTTCAACAAATGCGGAATCTCGTTTTTCCGAAGCATTGCAATCTGAAAATCCTCTTCATATTCTTCCTCATACTCCACAATCAGACGTGCTCCTTTACTTTCACCCTGGTCTCCTCCTTACTTTTGTGTCTCAGTAGAATTTCCGGTCGCATAACTGTCGCTCTTTCTTCTCCTTGTATCCTCCACTTTCCTTTTTTGCGCGCTGATCCGTACCGTAACCTTTTCTAAACCTTCTTCAATTTCTGCAGATGCTCCTGAAAAAGATCAGCTTCCCTTTATTCGTTCCTGAAAATGCTCTGCCAGAATCACTTCATCCGATTCTTCTCTTCGTTCCAGTTCTGCCCTGGTCACTGCCGTTTCATAGGCCGCCGCATACAAAATCACTTTGTCGTGGAAATAAAAAAAAAAGCAGCCGTCATAATCATCAGAAACATCCACAGGAACAAAGGCATAATATACGCCATTTCTATCGTCGCACTTCCTTTTAAGGTTGTACCTTTTTAATGCTGCACTTTTTAAGGTTGCGTTCCCTTTAACATAGAAACACCACCCACAGATAGCCCAATGTAAGAAAAGGAATAAACGGAACCGAAAAACTTTCGATGAAAATTTCCGATGACCATTCCCATTGCTGCATAAAATGCCGCCACGGAAAATGCAATCAATAACAATATCATCAATTGCCACATTCCCAGATAACTTCCCAGAATCAAAATCAGTCCACTGTCCGCATACCCCAGTGCTTCTCCGGTCCACTTACTGATTCCCAAAAGACTGCTCCAATCAATATTCCTCCTGCTATTTCCCACCAGACCACTTCCTGTTTCCATACTCCCCAGATCATCACAAAGATTTCCACTGCATACAGCGTCCACACCGGAAGGCTTGCGCTTTCTGATATCCCGTATGGATCCCAGTATCAGTAAAACCGCCGCAATTTGTTTTGTTAATGTGTACACTTGCTACACCCTCTCTTCCCTTTACTTCTTCTTTATCACTGCATAGATCGTTCGTTTTTAATCCACTGCAACTCACCGGATTATGATATTTATCCCCTGATCTGTGATGTAACAGTTTATACTGGGATATTTTCCACACTTTTCACAGGCATGATATTTTCCTCCGCTTTCATTTCGATAACTTCCAAGTTCCTTTCTTGGAACCGCCACAACCGTAAGCTGAAAGATGTGTGCAGTCATATGCTTCATGATAGACGACGCCCAATCTGTAATATACAATCTCTCTCCATCTGCTGCACTTTGTTCTCCAAAGTCTCATACCGGTCAGCTTTTCAGTAGAAACTCTTCTTTCATTTTCATCGGAGAAATTCCCAAAAATGTCAGCGGTAATTTCACCCGATACTCACACAGACCTGAAGCTGCCGATCTGGTTAAATCTGGTCTTCCGCACTTGATTCCTCTGCTGCCGCCTTCTATCCAGTGTCCTGTCCAGCCTTCCGTCTCCTGCTGCCCGTATCAGACTGACTTCACCAAACATCACTCTGTAATTCCGGCAACAAAGGAGAGCGATTCTTCCTTGCTGTCTGTTTTTGCTGCTGCATGTGCCGCCATCCTGACCGTCGTCTGAAACCCCAATCTCAAACAACCAGAGAAGACAGACTGCCGCAAACAAAAGATCGGAACAGCCAGTGCCGCTTCTACAGTTATACTTCCTCTCTTTTTTCCGGGCATAACGGACCATCTTTCTTCTGTTTTTTTTGCCGACCGGCAAATGCGAATTGCACCAGAATCCCCCTTTTCTTATCAGATTTTCTATTGATTTCTTTTGATTTTACGTTCGATATAGAGATTCTTTTTCAATGATTTGAAAGATGGTCCGCTATCCCCGGAAGGTCTATTGATAGGAAAATTCCACCGGAAACCCATAGGAGATTCCATGACTTGGTATATCGGCTCCGAATTCTTACTCCCCGTCATGCATAGATCCACGCGGAACTGCTGTTTTCCTCCCTTTTGTCTTACTCCACACTCCTAAAATGTCCAGTGCTCTCATCGTCACGGTCGCTTTGGTATCAGAAATAATAAGATTCGAAGAGATAATCCTGATAGGTCAGTCCTTCTGATTCCTGCAACTGTTTTCACGGTTGCTCCTTCCTTTTCTTTCAGAATCCCATGCAGCGGAACCCGCCAGTTGTCCCTTTGTTTTACCAGAGAAACTTTTCCCGCCTGCCAGAAGGATCCTGACATCCTGTTGGGCTTCCCTGTACGCCCACAAAAGTAACAGAAGCTGTTGTACCACTTCCTGCCGCCTCCGGCATCAGCACAAGGTACATGCCGTCAGTGCAACGCCTTCTGCTTCCGCCCTTTTTTCTTCATCCGATAGCAGATATGTATAATCTGCCGCAAACCGGAACAGGATCAGTTTTCGCCACCGCTTGCAGATTCTTTCTGTCACTTTCCCTTTCCTCCAAAGCACATATTCCACTTCGTAGGGAAAGCCCTGTCTCAGACAGATCCGACAATGCGCTCGAGAAATTTTTCAGCAGATATTCATCAAACAACAGGCGATCATGCAACCCCCATCGGTTTTCTTTGTCTGCACTTCCCCATATCCTGTATACAGTTCTCTTTTTGATGACATTCCATCCAGAGTCACCGCCTGTTTTGAAAGTGGAAATTCTTCCGGTAACAGATTTTCCAACATCTGGGAGTTCCGGGTATCTTTCCGTCTCAACTGGAACCCGGTGCTTCTGGTACCGTTTTCCCGAACTGGTCTTCCAGCGTATTTTTCTTTCCCAGATCCTCTTCTCCCTGTTCCATCTGGTCTTTCCAACCCGCACTGTCTCCGATAAACTCTTTCACAATATCAATCCCATATCTGGAACTTGTATCCTGCACTGCCTGACGATAGAACGCTTCTCCCCTGATGATCGGTCAGTAACTGCAATGCCTCAAAATCAAATGCAAAGTCCAATGCTCCATAATAGCGAATACGATTCTCTATCGTCTGTTCAGATCCCGCTCCCGACTCATAGCCAATATCAATTCCAAAAAACACGATATCGTTTCCATAGTTCTTTTCATATTCTCCAAACACCGAATACACCGCCATATCCACTCTGTCCCGGCTCAGATGCTTTTTCTGACTGTATAGAGGCTGCCTCCACGAGAGAACACAGAAATCCTGCGAGCAAAAACAAATACAATCGTCAGAAAAGCCGTCACTTCTCCGCTTAAATCGTAGAACTCGCTGGTAATTTTCTCGAAAATTGTGGTTACCAGATTGGTAAGCTGAGTCTTGAAAAATAATAACCAGACCGATCAGTACGACCATAAATTTAGCCCCTGTCTTTTTCATGCCTCAAAAAGCCTTATAAACACTGGATTTAACCATATAGACCAAAACGTATCATTCGTCTATTTTCTTTGTTTTTGCACTTTTTGTATGTTGTGTGCATTTTGTATCCAGTATTTTTTATTTATTCATATCTATACAAAACAAGACAGAATGTACTTGCTTTTTTTACTGTACATTCTGCCTTGAATCATTCAAATTCAAATATTTAATTTTTCCTTTTATACTTTAGATATTTTTTTTTTTCTTACCCTTGCCAATTCTTCTCGCAACTCTGCATTTTCTTTTTCAATTTTTTTTTTTTAGTTTCAATTCCTGTATAGTCGTTTTTGCATTAACTAAAGTTCTTTCCATAGCCATATCAATAATAATC
>VOFK01003902.1_pt1 | contig 12230 bp, 21 predicted proteins | sample 5384121 | NCBI WGS metagenome assembly VOFK01 (sample SAMN12384730, study PRJNA508395) | human gut metagenome | isolation source: healthy gut J | host: Homo sapiens | reverse complement strand
CAATCTTTCAGTATTCCGTTGCAGGCCAGCAATACGTAACTGCAATGACTTGTTCCATCATATCCAGTTCCTTGACAACATTCATCACTTCTTGGGTAGAGGCTGTACGTGGAGAATAATCAGATTGAAATATTTTTTCCGCCCTGCTTTCAGAAACTCTTCAATGTGGGCATCTTCTCATCAGTCACCTTCCATTCCGGTCCAACAGATTATATTGCTGAATTTCAGCATAAGTCATTTTCGTAATATCATCCTGTTACTTAGTTGGTCGTGGCATTGATTGTCTGAATCATGTCACACCATAACCACTCACATCTCGCTTGTGAGATGATGCATTCAATCATTAATACCAAATTGTTGCAGCGGCTTCTACAGCAGATACTGAATTTTCAGGGAATAGTCTTGTGTTGTGAGGCGATGCGTCATAGCCCTCATTTTTGTTATTCGTATCCCTGAATTGCTTCATGGCTTCTGTCAATCAGCCAATAAGTCGTAAATACGGATCCTTTTTCTGTACTGCATGCTCACCCGCTGTCACTAACATCGTGTAGTCACCACTTTTGTGTATAAGCATGAGTGATAGGCGTAGCAGCTTTCCCTTCCTTGACTGTTCCGTCACCAAAGTCGACAGTAACGTCAGTAATTACTATCGATATTGTTAAACACCACTTCCACTACCTCTTTCAGCATAGCACGGGTGCTCGTTTGCAGATAAGGATTCTTTTTTACGGGATCATCATCTGAACATGCCATAAAACTAATTCCGCATAAAACAATTAAACTGTATGCATATTTTATAGCCAGTAATTTTAAAATTCTTCTCTTTATAAGAAAAAGGACAATAGATTTTCATTTCTCATTGCGCGTTTTACATTAGTTGATTTATTTAATAGATTACGTTGCAAACATAAGTAATACGCACTAAAAAAAAAGGAAAAAAAACATTCAATAAAAGATGAGAATTTTTTCGTGAAAAAAGACCATTTAAATAAGAAAAAAAGAAAGAAACGGGCTCTTTTGAATAAAACGGGCGTATTGCAAAAAAAGTACGCCCCTATTTTCATTGCGTTCAGGAGTGCCTGACGGTTTGCAGAAAGCAGGAATCCTTCTTTCTGCGGAATTCCAAAACAGGGATTCCTTCCTTATCCCACTCTATTTTCTGCATACGCGGCGTCCGGCTATCCAAAACAAAGCATATCATACAAACTCTTGCGGGCGTGATAAAGCATATACCATTCCCTTACCGTCAGGTGAAGGAATAAAAACAGATACTACCGGGTCCATATACATGATTTTCCGGTGCTTGCTTAAACACAGGCTCCGGTGCCTTTTTCCAAGAAGCCGGATTCAGCAGATCGCTGTCAGTATCGGCAGTCAGCAGTCCTACACAGTAGTAAGGAGTCCAATTACCACTTGCCGAATAATAAATCAATAACTTATCTTTCTTCAAAGAATAGAAGAATTGCGGTGCTTCATTGACACGAATCGGATAGGCAGTTTTATTACCATCTATACTGATCCACTGGCATTCCCATTCATATTCTGGTTCGAAATCAAAATACGGTCAGAAGCCAGTGTCCATGGGTTCTCCATTTCGGCAATATAAATACATTGATTTTCCTGATAAACTCTACGTTTCTGCCATCCACACCAGATTAAATAACGCTTTCCTCCATGTTCAAAAGTACTGGCATGAATTGCCCAATTATTATCTTCATCAGTTGATATTCTTCCCTTCATGACAAATTCCCCTTTCATCGGGGTCAGCAGACTCATTCTCAAGCACATAAATCTGACGATTATCAATATTTCCATCATCCGCACAACAATAAATATACCATTTATTATTAATGTAATGTATTTCAGGTCCCCAAAGATGAAATGCGTTTGACGAATTTTGAGGTACCCACATCTTTCTGGGATGCTTCCGCCAACCGGGTTATATCATCTGTTGCCCATAAAGTGATGCGGTCGCTCATACTTTGGGTATAATAATATATTCCGTTATGGAATACCGCCCATGGGTCTCCTCCTCTGACAAAAAGCGGATTCGTATAAACAGGTACGGAATCGAGGTCTACCCGCTCATGTGTTTTTTTTTTATTCTGACCGGATGAGCAACCCACTAAAAAGAATAAGGAGAAAATACAATAAAATTCGCATAGTAATACTTATAATATATATAAATAATAGCCTGTTAAATGACCAATTAAGAAATTCAAGACAGATACAACGAAAATGGGGACGGCAATATATAACAAAAAGTGTTGAACCTGCAAACAAAGAAAGTGAAAAAACAAATCAAAACAGCCCTTTACAAGCAGCAATATATGAAATAATTATTTTTCCGGCAATTTGGTTGATTCTCGCTATTTATTGGCAAATAATCAACCTTTATTTCATTGATTTTTCAGCATTTTTGTGGCATAACTTTAATATTTATAGACATGAATTCCAAAATAGTATTCTTTTTCATGATTATGTGTTGCTGTTCAGTAACCTTATTTGCTCAAACAAATACGGGCAAAAAACAGACAAGTACTAATCCGGTTTTTGACGGTTGGTATGCAGATCCCGAAGGAGTCGTTTTCGGTGATAAATACTGGATTTATCCGACTTATTCAGCTCCTTTCGAACAACAATTGTACATGGATGCCTTTTTCTTCCCCAGATTTGGTACACTGGAGAAAACACCCGAAAGTCCTTTCTGTCGAAAATATCAGCTGGTTAAGGAATGCTTTATGGGCACCTGCCGTAATAGAAGCAAATGGGAAATATTATTTCTATTTTGGAGCAAACAACATATATCATGAGAGTGAAGTGGGAGGTATAGGTGTGGCTGTAGCCGATCGTCCGGAAGGTCCTTTCAAGGATGCGCTCGGAAAGCCGCTGATTGGCAAGATCGTGAACGGAGCGCAACCTATTGACCAGTTTGTATTCAAGGACGATGACGGTCAGTATTATATGTATTACGGCGGTTGGGGACATTGCAATATGGTGAAGATGGGATCTGATCTAATCAGTATCGTACCTTTTGAAGACGGAACAACTTATAAAGAAGTGACTCCGGAAAATTATATAGAAGGACCTTTTATGCTTAAACACAATGGCAAATATTATTTCATGTGGTCAGAAGGCGACTGGACAGGACCCGATTATTGTGTAGCGTATGCCATTGCGGATTCGCCTTTTGGTCCGTTCAAAAGAGTCGGAAAGATTCTGGAGCAGGACACTAAAAATAGCTAATGGTGCCGGACATCATTCCATTATCAAAGGTCCGGGAAAGGATGAATGGTATATTGTCTATCATCGCCGCCCTTTGTGGTGAAACCGATGGGAACTACCGCATTACTTGCATTGACCGAATGTATTTTTAATAAAAACGGTACTATCAAACCTGTAAAAATGACCTCCGGCGGAATAAAAAGCCAGACCATTGCGCTAACCTGTTATTTATTATAGCGATGAAACTTAAAATAATATCCATGAAAAAGTCCTTATTAGTCTTAGCTTTATTGTTTTCATTGGTATCCTTTGCTCAATCTCCGGTCGATAAGTCTTTTCCTCCGGAAGAGTTGTTTGCTTTGGGTTCTTATTATTACCCCGAGCAATGGGATTCCTCCCAATGGGAACGTGATCTGAAGAAAATGTCGGAGATGGGGAATCAAGTTCACCCATTTTGCGGAGTTCGCTTGGGCCATGATGGAGCCGGAAGAAGGAAAGTATGATTTTGAGTGGCTGGATCGTGCAGTCTCTTTGGCAGGAGAAATATGGCTTGAAAGTAATTATGTGTACTCCTACTCCCACACCTCCCGTCTGGCTGTCAAAAAAGTACCCCGATATATTGATTCAGCGGGATAATGGAGTTTCTATTCAACACGGACGGCGTCAGCATGCTTCCTGGAGTAGCGACCGTTACCATCGTTATGTAGAAAACATTGTTTCCCGTCTGGCAATGCGTTATGGCAATCACCCTGCTGTTATCGGCTGGCAGATTGACAACGAGCCGGGACATTACGGAGTAGTGGATTACAGTGAAAATGCACAAGCCAAATTCCGTGTCTGGTTACAGAAGAAATACGGCACCATCGACAAACTGAATGATACATGGGGCACCTCTTTCTGGAGCGAAACCTATCAGAACTTCGAGCAGGTTCGCCTTCCCAACCAGCAGGAGGTACCTGAAAAGCCCAATCCTCATGCCATGCTCGACCTGAACCGTTTTATGGCGGACGAATTGGCGGGCTTTGTTAATATGCAGGCAGACATCCTCCGGCGGCATATCCACAAAGACCAATGGATCACTACCAACCTGATTCCTGTTTTCAATCCGGTTGATCCGGTACGGATCGATCATACGGACTTCCTGACCTACACCCGCTATCTGGTGACTGGACATAATCAGGGAATAGGTAGCCAAGGTTTCCGGATGGGGATTCCCGAAGATCTCGGATTTTCAAATGACCAGTTTCGTAACCGTGTCGGCAAAACATTCGGAGTGATGGAACTACAGCCCGGTCAAGTAAACTGGGGAGTGTATAACCCTCAACCCTTACCCGGCGCTGTGCGTATGTGGGTGTATCACGTTTTTGCAGGTGGTGGGAAGTTTGTGTGCAATTACCGTTTCCGTCAACCTCTGAAAGGCAGTGAGCAATACCATTACGGCATGATAATGACCGATGGGGTGACTCTTTCTCCGGGCGGTGAAGAATATGTACGTATTACGCAGGAGATGAAAAAGCTTCGTGCCGCCTACGATAAGAAAAGCCGTATGCCCAAACAGCTGGCTTCCCGACGCATTGGACTGCTTTTCGATATGAACAACTATTGGGAAATGGAGTTCCAGCGGCAGACGGATCAATGGCGGACGATGGCTCACGTGCATAAAGTATTACAATCTGCTAAAGTCCTTCGCCGCTCCCGTCGATGTGATCTCGGAGAAGGAGGATTTTTCGGGTTATCCTTTCCTGATTGCGCCGGCTTATCAGTTGCTTGATAACAATTTGGTAAAACGTTGGACTGAATACGTGAAGAATGGGGGACATCTGATTCTGACCTGCCGTACCGGTCAGAAAAAGACCGTGACTCCAAATTGTGGGAGGCTCCTTTAGCGGCTCCTATTCATCAACTGGCCGGAATAAACAGCTTGTACTATGACCATCTGCCTCACAGTCTCTACGGAAAAGTAGATTTCGGCAGTGAGGAATACGCCTGGAACAATTGGGCGGACGTACTACTAACCCCGGCTGCCGGAACAGATGTGTGGGCTGTCTATACAGACCAGTTTTATAAAGGGAGCTGCTTCCGTGATACACCGTAGGCTGGGTAAAGGAACGGTCACCTATATCGGAACGGATACCGATGACGGCAAATTGGAGAAAGAAGTAGTACGTCGTGTATATACGGAAGCCGGCGTACCAACTGAAGATTTACTGTACGGAGTGGTGAAGGAATGGCGTGACGGTTTTTACATCGCCTTGAATTATACGTCGGACATTCAGGAAATAGTCATTCCCGATGAGGCAGAAGTACTGATTGGCAGTGCACGCCTTGAACCTGCGGGAGTAGTGGTGTGGAAAGAAAAAAATCGGACAACAAGTATAAATAACCCAATAACAAGAAAAAATGAAGATAAGAAATCTTATATCTTGCGCCCTTTGCGGGCTTACTCTCTTTGCCTGCTCACCATCCGGGGAGGGAAAGATAGGGGAAATGGACCGTTTCATTACCGACTTAATGGACCGGATGACTCTCCGTGAGAAACTCGGACAACTGAACCTGCCTTCGGGCGGTGATCTCGTGACAGGTTCGGTGATGAACGGTGAACTTAGCGATATGATTCGCAAACAGGAAATAGGCGGCTTCTTCAATGTCAAGGGGATTCAGAAAAATCAATGCCCTGCAACACCTTTGCGGTAGAAAAAGCCGGTTGAAAATACCTCTACTTGTAGGTGCAGACGTTATCCACGGCTACGAAACTATTTTCCCGATCCCATTGGCACTTTCCTGTAGTTGGGATACGCTGGCCGTCGAACGTATGGCACGTATCTCCGCTATTGAGGCCAGCGCAGACGGTATTAACTGGACATTCAGCCCGATGGTCGATATTTGTCGTGATGCCCGTTGGGGACGTATCGCAGAAGGGAACGGAGAAGATCCTTACCTGGGTTCTTTAATGGCAAAAGCGTATGTGCGTGGTTATCAGGGAAACAATATGCAAGGCAACGATGAAATACTTTGCCTGTGTGAAACATTTCGCACTTTATGGGGCGTCCGAATCGGGACGTGATTACAATACAGTGGATATGAGCCGACTACGTATGTATAACGAATATCTGGCTCCTTATAAAGCTGCCGTTGACGCTGGTGGTAGGCAGCATCATGAGCTCGTTTAATATCGTTGACGGTATTCCAGCCACAGCCAACAAATGGTTACTGACCGACCTGCTCCGGAATGAATGGGGCTTCGGAGGACTATTGGTAACAGATTACAATTCGATAGCCGAAATGTCCTCCCATGGTGTCGCCCCTCTGAAGGAAGCATCCATTCGCGCTTTACAGGCAGGAACGGATATGGATATGGTTTCATGCGGGTTCCTCAATACATTGGAGGAATCCCTGAAAGAAGCGAAGGTAACGGAAGAGCAGATTAATATGGCTTGTCGCCGTGTATTGGAAGCCAAATATAAACTGGGACTGTTCTCCAATCCGTATAAATATTGCGATGCCCTGCGTGCCAAAGAGAAACTTTATACGCCTGAACACCGTTCTGCTGCACGTGCGATTGCAGCTGAAACATTTGTTCTGTTGAAGAATGACAACAACCTGCTTCCACTTGAACAAAAAGGCAGGATTGCCCTGATCGGTCCGATGGCGGACGCACGTAATAATATGTGCGGTATGTGGAGCATGACATGTACACCGTCCCGCCACAGAACATTGTTGGAAGGAATCCGTGCGGCAGCGGGTGACAAGGCTGAAATTCTATATGCAAAAGGCAGCAACATATATTATGATACGGAAACAGAAAAAGCTGCTACGGGTATTCGCCCGCTGGAACGTAGAGATAACCGACAACTGTTGGACGAGGCTTTACGCGTGGCTTCCCGTTCAGACGTCATTGTTGCCGCTTTGGGTGAATGTGCGGAAATGAGCGGTGAATCGGCTTCACGCACCAGTCTCGAGATACCCGATGCACAACAAGATTTATTGAAGGCTTTAGTGAAAACGGGCAAACCTGTCGTACTTCTTCTGTTCACAGGACGTCCTTTAGTCTTAAACTGGGAGGATGCGAATGTTCATTCCATATTGAATGTCTGGTTTGGCGGTAGCGAAACAGGAGACGCGGTTGCCGATGTATTGTTTGGCAAGATCACCCAAGCGGCAAACTGACAACTACTTTCCCGCGTTCGGTGGGACAGTTGCCATTATTCTACAATCATCTGAATACCGGTCGTCCTGATCCCGACAATCGTATATTTAATCGTTATGCCAGCAATTATCTGGATGAGAGTAATGAACCTCTGTATCCGTTTGGATATGGTTTGAGTTATACGGACTTTGTTTATGGTGGATTGCAAATTAGCTCGGAAACCTTGCCTAAGAATGGTGAGTTGACTGTGTCTGTCACTGTAACAAACAAGGGGAACTACGATGGTTACGAAACTGTACAACTGTATCTTCATGATATTTATGCGGAGGTCGCCCGTCCAATGAAAGAGTTGAAAGGTTTTGAACGCATTTTCCTGAAAAGCGGGGAAAGTCGTGATGTTAAGTTTGTTATTACGAAAGATGACTTGAAATTCTATAATTCCGAATTACATTATGTTTACGAACCCGGAGAATTTGATGTTATGGTAGGACCGAACTCCCGTGATGTACAAACAAAAAGTTTCAAGCAAAATAAAATAACATCTGATAAGTTACACCTATAATATTTATCATCTTCCACGTACAGATGGTTTAAGTTCCGGTAAGATAAACATGAAACATTTACCAGATACGGATTATGCGGTCTTTTGATTGGCTAAAACTGTGTAATCCGTACCTGAAAAATAGTTATTGGAAATTTCCGGTACAACTCCGATATACTTTTTTATCAGATGCTTGCCTCCATTCTTTGTCATCGTATCAGGCGCCTCAAGCCAGCACACAACCTTCCCATCCAACAAACACTAAAGTTTTTCTCATATTTTGCAAAAAGTTTCTCGCAATCCCGAATCCGGTTATTTTGTCTTTTCATGACTATTTGTATCTCTTTCATTCGAGCGATTTGCTCCCTTTGATTCAGGAGTTCTTTATCCTGACAACCAATAATTTCAGCATATAAGTTACAGATATTTGCTTTTTCAATACATAGGTCTTCCAATGTGTCGATATACTCGGCTGTAACTCGATCCTTATTCTGATGCAGGAATCCGATAAGGCTTTCTTCATCGACAGTGGTGATACCTTTCTCATACGACATCGGGAATCTTTTCATATCCGCCCAAAGCCAGATTACTTCTTTGTTGATTCCATACTTGGCCGCCGCTTCTTCTACGCTAATCCATTTTGGCATAATGCTTTTGTTTTTAATGTGTTCCACAATAAAGATTGAATATTATTTTGTTTATGTGGCACAACGGGCATTCACGTTTTCTGTATTTCGGGCGGACGGGAAATTGTTTAGGTTAGACTTTTGGGGGTAATCATAACCGACCGGACACAAAAAAGACGTGGATGCTGTTGCACCATTATCTACCTCCTAAGGCTAGCAATACCCTTGTACTAGACAATGATAACAACAGACACCCACGTCAATCGTTTATATATAACACATCTTTACCGGATATGTTGATATACAGTCGTTAACGTGGAGTATCTGTCGAATCATCTCTCCGTACAAAAGTTGCTAATTTTAGGAAGAGAGAGATAATACACATATACTCAATTAAGTAATATATAGCGCCTTCTACTAGTTTCATCACGCTGATGAGCAGAAAGCGTACGACAAAGATATACATATTTTTTTTATGTGGTGGAAATATGGGAATAAATGCTGGAAGTTATGTATATTCAGCAAGCCAGCTCAATTATAATTCTTGGGAGATTTGGTTCAGGACAGCCATATCCCTGAAAATTGATTCATTCCAGACTGTTTTGAATAAAATAATGGAGTATTCTGAAAACGTTGTGATAAATCTGAAAAAGACGATTGAGTTTTTAAGATTCCCCGTTATCTTTTTATTATAAGATATGGGTCAAGGGTGAGGGTGGTGAGGGTAGATTTATAACTTTCGTATTTTTTTTTATAGATAAAAAAAAAAAGGAGATAGTATAGAAAAAAATAATAAAATAAAAAGGTTATAAATCTACCCTCACCATCCCTCACCCTTGACCCATTCATTAGCGCAACGTTTAACTCATTTCTGCACAAACAGTACGTACTGTTTTCTACACCTCATTCAGTTAAAAGCAACTATACTTATACTTTCCTTTTTTTAAAAGCTATGAAGTACCCGGAAATTTATTACCTTTGTGTAATTGATTTATAAAACCGGAGTATATGAGCACTAAAATTTATCCCATTGGCATACAGAATTTCGAAAAGATTCGTAATGACGGCTATTTATATATTGATAAAACGGCATTGATGTATCAAATGGTAAAAAACCGGTAGTTATTATTTCTTAAGCCGCCCGCGCCGCTTCGGAAAGAGTCTGCTCATCTCTACTCTTGAAGCCTATTTTCAAGGAAAAAAAGAACTGTTTACAGGACTGGCTGTAGAAAGGTTGGAAAAGGATTGGATTAAATATCCGATACTACATCTGGACCTTAATATCGAGAAATATGACACTCTGGAGAGCCTGGATAATATACTCGAAAAATCGCTGACTGCTTGGGAAAAGCTCTATGGAGCCGAGCCATCCGAACGGTCATTTTCCCTGCGTTTCGCCGGCATCATTGAACGCGCCTGCAAGCAGGCAGGACAGCGCGTAGTTATTTTGGTAGATGAATATGATAAACCCATGTTGCAAGCCATCGGCAACGAAGAGCTACAAAAGAAATTCCGGGATACTTTAAAAACCTTTTTATGGGGCACTCAAAACAATGGATGGGTGCATAAAGTTCGCGTTCTTGACCGGTGTCACCAAGTTCGGCAAAGTCACCGTGTTCAGCGACTTGAATAATCTGGATGACATATCAATGCGGAAGGATTATGTTGAAATCTGCGGTGTCAGCGACCAGGAAATTCACGAAAATCTGGAAACAGAACTTCATGAATTCGCAGATGCACGCGGAATAACATATGATAGGCTCTGTACAGAATTAAAAGACTGTTATGACGGTTATCACTTTTACACATAATTCTATCGGTATATATAATCCGTTTAGTCTGCTCAACGCTTTCAAATATAAAGAATTCGGCAGTTATTGGTTTGAGACGGGGACACCTACCTATCTGGTTAAGTTACTAAAAAAGCATCATTATGATCTGGAACGGATGGCACACGAAGAAACTGATGCACAAGTACTGAATAGCATCGACTCCGAATCAACCAACCCGATTCCAGTGATTTACCAAAGCGGATACCTCACCATGAAAGGATATGACGAACGTTTTGGCATATACCGTTTAGGTTTCCCCAACCGTGAAGTAGAAGAAGGATTCATTCGCTTTCTGCTTCCTTTTTACGCGAATGTGAATAAGGTGGAATCCCCATTTGAAGTTCAAAAAATTCGTCCGTGAAGTAGAAACGGGAGATTATGATTCTTTCTTCCACCGCCTGCAGAGTTTCTTTGCCGATACGACTTACGAAGTAATCCGGGAGCAGGAACTACATTATGAGAACGTACTTTTCATCGTTTTCAAGCTGGTTGGCTTCTATACCAAGGTGGAATACCACACTAATGACGGGCGTATAGATCTCGTGCTACAGACAGAGAAGTTCATTTATATAATGGAATTCAAGCTAAACGGAACAGCAGAAGAGGCTTTGCAGCAAATTAATGACAAACGCTATGCGCTACCTTTCGAAGCGGATGGACGGAAACTATTCAAGATAGGAATTAACTTCAGTGAGAAAACCCGTAATATCGAAAAATGGTATTACGTATTAGCGCCCGATTCTCGATAAACATTTAGGATGGAGGTTGTCCAGACATGGCACGTATAAAGGGCGCGATGATGACCCGCAAGAGAAGAGAAAAAGACCCTGAAGATGGCGAAGGGCTATTTTGGCGCCAAAGTCGAAGCTGTTCCGCACCGCGAAGCAGGCGGTTATGAAATCCGGCCAGTACGCGTATATCGGCCGCAAGCAGAAAGCGCGATTTCCGCCGTTGTGGATCACCCGTATCTCTCCGCGGCGGTGAAGATCAACGGCATGAACTATTCCCACTTCATGAACGGTCTGAAGAAGGCGGGCGTCACCCTGAACCGGCAAGATGCTCCGCTGAGCTCGCGGTGTCGGATGCCGCGGCGTTCACCGCGCTGACCGAGAAAGCCAAAAGCGGCTCTCTAATGCGTTCCGCGCCCGCCGGGCCATGCGCCAGCGGGCGCTCGTTTCTTTTAATTACATCGGTTGGTACGGTATGGAGGGTAGGAGAGGGGAGTTTATGGATAAAGCGGAAGAAATTCTACCAACAACTTACCGGCGTGGATTTGGATATGCAGCGCCGCATTTGGGATGAACGCGGGAAAGGCTATTATGGAGAATATCTTGTTTTTTCGGGAATTGCTTTTTAGAGTGCCGGGAAGCAGTAAAAATATTGATGAATCTTCAGGTGCCGACGACTACCGGAAAGAGCACAGTGAAGTGGATTTGCTTCATGATCCATGAAACCGGGATATATATATTTGAAATCAAATACTACAAAGGCACGATTTACGGCAACACAGCGGAGGAATATTGGACGCAATATTTCGCACAGCTGAAAATCATGTTTTAAGAATCGTGTCCGGGTGTAAAATGGGTACCATGCTCGGGCGATTTGCCACTTAATGCCTGGAGGTGCCCGATTCGGTTGTTGTTTTTTGCAAATGACGATTGTAAATTGAGAATAGAAGGGAGTAAGCGGAGTAACTACCTTTGTTGTCACTACGCTGGACAGGTTAATAGACGATCTGTATTTTTTTATTAACCGACAGATGGTAAGATACAGCATGGGGATATCGATTGCTTTTTTCAAACCTTAAAACCCTATTCGCCGCCAAGGATTTTTCAAAGCAATGTAACCCTGAACGAAGA
>VOFK01003093.1_pt1 | contig 12230 bp, 24 predicted proteins | sample 5384121 | NCBI WGS metagenome assembly VOFK01 (sample SAMN12384730, study PRJNA508395) | human gut metagenome | isolation source: healthy gut J | host: Homo sapiens | reverse complement strand
TCTGTTGTACTTCGTTCAGTTACGTATTAACCAGGTATCGCCTGAACGGGGATTATGAACCCTGTGGCGGCACGGCGAACGACCGTGAAGCATACCAGAGAGGGCTGGCAGTCAATCAGGATAATGGGAAGAATACTGTCCCACGCGTGTCCAGATACTGCCGCAGGATGGTCTCTCGGCTCATGGCGTTCACCAGGGAGACCTCCATGCCGGACAGCTGGATGTCAGCAGGCATGAGGTCAACGCCCTCCGGGTGGTGCAGGATACCCTCGCCGGGGCGCAGCGGCTCGTCCATCAGAATACGGCCCATCGCGTCGGACAGGGTAAAGGGCAGCTTGTCTGGTTGGGGGTGGCCCAGGCTGATGGTCAGGCTGCCTTGCGGGTCCCCGTCGATCAGCAGCACTTTCTTCCCGGCCTGCGCCAGCCCAATCCCCAGGTTCGCGCAGGTGGTTGTCTTGCCAACGCCGCCTTTCTGGTTGGCGATGGCGATAATTTGCGTGTTCAATGACTTCACCTCATTTCTGAATTGTTCTATGGCTTCTGGAAATAGAAAAAAAGCCGCCACTTCAAAAATTGAAAGTGACGGCCTTTTCTTATCCCGGAATGAAATTCCCCGGAAACGCAAAAGCGCCCAGTAGAAAATACTGAGCGCTTGGCGATTAGATTTATTCTCTTTTGTTCAAATTAGGTCAAATTCAGACAAACCGTTTTTTCACGAAAAGGTCTCTTGGAGATGTATAAATAAACATCCCCTTGGCATCCCAAAATCGCGTCTCGGTTGTCCTATTTTTTAACCCATAAGCCCTCTTTTTTGGGGTGGTTGTCCACCATTTAACCCATAGAAAACGGGTTAAAAGAGGCTTCGTTCTGTCAAATTGCGTCAAACCATTTGAAAAGGAAAAACCCCGGAAACCGCGTAGTTCCGGGGTTTTTGACCACTTTTGATAAAGTTTAGCGCTTGCTGAACTGCGGGCGCGACGGGCAGCCTTGAGGCCGTATTTTTGCGTTTCTTTCATTCTCGGGTCGCGGGTTAGGAACCCGGCCGCTTTTTCAGGGCAGGGACGCAGGCCTTCAGAATCGGACTGCAGAAGCGGGCGGGAATGTGGCGGATAGCGCCAGCCTGGCCGGTCACGCCGCCGCCGGACACGCGGCAGACGATGTCGAACTTCTCGTCGGTCCGGTCAGGTTCAGAGGCTGACGGACGATAAGCTTCAGAGTCTCCAGACCGAAAATAATCGTCGATGTCACGGTCGTTGATGGTCACATTTCCCGGTACCGGCATACGAACAGACGCGGGCCACCGAGCTTTTTCTTTCTTCTTCCGGTGCCAGAAATAGGGTCTCTTATTGTAATCCATCTTTCTACAGCCTCCTTCCTTAAAACTCGCCGCTCTCGGGCTTCTGAGCGGCCTGCTCGTGCTGGGCGCCCGCATAGACGCGCAGACGAGTTCCCGCCGCACGGCCCAGCGTGTTGTTGGGCAGCATGCCGCTGACAGCCAGAGACATCGCCTTTTTCAGGACGGTCTCCATCAGGGTGGCGTACTTTGACTTCCTTCAGGCCGCCAATCCAACCGGTGTGACGGTACCAAACCTTCTTCTCCAGCTTTGTTGCCGGTGGCACCGCCTTGCCGCAGTTGATGATGATGACGTGGTCGCCGCAACCACATGAGGAGTGTATTCCGGCTTGTGCTTGCCGCGGAGCAGGGCGGCAGCCTGAGCGGCTACACGGCCCAGAGGCTTTCCGGCGGCGTCGAGGATATACCACTTACGGGCAACCTGGCCCGCTTTCGCCATATACGTGGACATCGTATTACCTCCTGATAATTTTACTCGTATCACTGCCGGGAAATGCCCGGCAAAAGGGGAAAAGAGGCGCTCTTTTTCCCACAAGCGCAGGTACGATGATACCACCCCGGTGGCGCCTGTCAAGCGCCAATGTCCATTTTTTTTTTAATTTATGCCATTCGATCTCTTTGATATCTCTCGTTTTTTTGCCGCTTTTTACCCCCCTGGCTCTCCCCTGTTTCATCTTTTGAATGGGCCAAAGCGGGCGTTTATATTATTTTTTATGGTATACTGTGCTTAGGGCCTTTATATTTGAGGACAAACCGTGTGATGTCTCCTGGCCTAGAAATTGGCTGTCGGTCGGATCGACCTCCTCCCGCTTCGCGGCACCGCCATTTCTCCCTCTACGCTTATGGTATAATGAAGGTCGGGGGAGAAATGCGGGAGCATTTCTCGAGAACGCTGCCGATAAACGTAGGATGAGAACCGCATAGGGCAGCGTTCCTGGTATACTATGCCTTTCTCTTCGAGATACCCTCCCCTTTAGACAAAAAGCCGCCGAATCCACACGAAATCCATTGTTGACCACTGAAGAAGGAGACCCGTTTATGGCCGATGCTTTACAGGGCTGCTGGGCCCGGTACGGGCCGCCGTGCAATACGATATGATCGGGGAAAACGACCGAATCGCCGTCGGCTCAATCGGGCGGCAGGACAGCGCCGCCCTGCTGGCGGCTGGCCGGCGGCGCTGCGCCGTTTTATCCGATCCCGTTCACTTTGACCGCCATTACGCTGGATCCCTGCGTCGGCGGCAGGGAAACGGATTTCTCCCCCTGACCGATTGGTGTGCCTCGTTGGGGTACCCCACATCATCCGCCGCACCCGGCTTTTGGGAAATCGTCTTTGAGGAACGAAAGGAGCCGAACCCCTGCAGCCTGTGTTCCCGCATGCGCCGCGGGCGTGCTGCACCGCGCCGCCAAGGAAGAGGGATGCCGGTCCATTGCCCTGGGCCACCACCGGGACGAAGCGGCGGAAACGTTTCTGATGAACCTGCTGGAGGGAGGAACACTTTCCTGCTTTTCGCCCAAATCCTATCTGTCCAACCGGGACCTGTACCTGATCCGGCCGCTGCTCTTTCTCAGCGAGAAGCAGGCCTCCGCCGCCCGAGGCTACAGCTGCCGGTGGTTCCACAGGCTGTCCCGCCGATGGACAGACCAACCGCCAGCAGACCAGGAGCTCATTGCCCGGCTGTCCCAAACCTACGGGCCGGTGGACGCGAAGATTCTCACCGCCTTGCAAAAAAGCGGCCTGTCCGGTGGTAAACCCCGGACAAGCCGCTTTTTTTTTTTAAAGGCTCCCTCTTCCCGCCACGCCTCCCAGGCGCGGTACAGCGTCTCGGAATCGGGATGGCCGCAGAAAGCAGATGCCCGGAAAGCATTCAGCAGCCCCTGATACTGATAGATCAGGATTTTTCCATACGGAGACACCGCTTCCAGCTGCTGCCGCAGCCGCTGGGAGCAGGGGCGGGGAAGCAGGGGAATGGTATACCTCCCCTTCAAACTGGAAAGCCTCCCACATCGGCCCACAGCCGGGACCGCCCCACCTGGTCGTGTGCATTGAGCCGCTCATAAATGCCGGGCAGTTCTTCCACCTGGGTTTGCGCACCCCCACTTCGTCCTGATAGGCAATATAATCCACCTCCAGCCGTTCCAGCTGGGCGCATAGCGCCATCACCCAGGCGGCGGAACGGGTACCATAGGGTGCGATCAGTGTCTTATAAGCGGGATTTAACGCCTTCACCTGACGGCAGTAAGCGTTGAGATAGTCGATGAATTCCTCTTCAAAATGTCCGGCAATGCCGGTTTCATCGGGGGAAATACCAGCCGTAAAAAGCTGGGATGGGCTCCATATCGGGCAGCCAGCTCCTCCATGGCGGCAAATTCGCGCCGCCTAACCCAGCGCTGCGCATATTCTGGTCAAAATGCCAGTCGCCGAAATAACCGGGGCTCATAAACAGGCGCATGCCGCAGGCATCCATCTCCGGACAACAGAATCTCCAGGAAATCCCCGCAGGCCATTTCCTGGCGCGGGAGCTTTGAGCTGGTGTCAAAATACGCCTTCCGTCAATGCGCTGGCCAGCAACACCACGTGATCCATGCCGAAGGCCGACATCTCCACACCTTTTGCCGCCACTGCTCCTCGGTAAAACGAAAACACACCGGGTTCCAGTAGGTCCCTCCGCCGCGTTGTGATGCTGGAACTCAACCAGCTTCCGTGATCGTTTTCATCGTCATCCTCCCTTTTTTCATGAGTGCCGGTTCATTTTACTGCCGCTTCCCATTCCGCGGGCCGGAATCCCACCAGCAGTGGCCGCGACCAGCATGCCGTCGGTAGCCAGCAGGGCCAGCTGCTCTTCCTGTCAGGGTGGAGAGCTTTATCCTTCAGCCCCAACGAACGGTAGACAAGGCCGCTGGTGTTGAAAAAAGCGCTTGAGCGGCGGCCGCTGCCTCCGCAGCTCCCCTTCCGGAGGGCCGCTCCTCTTTGATGTTGCCGGGAGGCAAAATCCACCCCGTGCTCCTGAAGCCACCGGCGCGCCTTCTGACAGGTGGAGCACGGCGGATATTCAACCAAAAAGCCATTTACTCATGTGGCCAAAAACCTCCTTGTTTTCCGTAACGATTGCCTGAACACGCCCCACCTGTCCGTCCTCCCAGCATCACCTTGATGCCGTGGGGGTGCGTAGGGGCTGTTGGTCAAGTACGCTGTATCCGGCCTCGGGGTCAGGCGACCGGTGCGCTGATCGCATTTCAGCACGATGTCCACCAACAGCCCCGGGCCAATTCACTTCGACGCTTTTCCGTCCATCCATATCCTCCCCGCCGCTGGCGATGGTTTATAAAATCACGGAGCCGTCCTCCCCCGTACCGGTTGCCGCTGTCCCAATCCTCCTCCGGCCGTCGCCGCCCTGGACACTGCCGGCGGGAATAAATCTGATCACTCTTCATAATGAACAGTATTCATCAACATGCCGGCGATGCCAGGACGATCATGGCCACCGCCAGTACAGCGCACACCGCCGGGGAATCCACCGCCAGCGTCCCCGGTCCAGCAGCGCCGGCAGGCTCGGACAAGGGAACGCCACCGGCACCGCTGTGGTCAGCAGCATGGTCCAGTTGGCCGCCAAAATCCGGTGACATCGAAGGGGCTTTCAAGCCGCCAAAATTGATCAGCAGGCCCACCGCACCGATCATCAGCCCGCTCCCACGCACAGCAGGAAAACGGAATCGCTCCGGAATTGGGGATAGCGGCGCCGGGTATAGGCCATCAGGCTGTACAGCCCGATTCCCTGCCAACACGGCGGCCAGAATAAAGAGATAGCTGACCGAGCGGAAATACCCCTCCTCTAGGCCCCCACCGTGCGGATACCCGATTGGAGCACCACGGCCAGGGATCAAAAAAGCACGGAAATCCCACTGTAAATCAGGGATTTGACAAACCGGGAAACGTTCATGCCTTCCTCCTTTTGTCAGGCGCGGCGCCACTTCATGCCCTGGGGCGTATCCTCTACCACAATGCCCATGGCCTTCAACTCATCCGGATCCGGTCGGACTCCGCCCAGTTCTTCTTGCTTTCGGGCCTCGGCACGGGCGGCGATGAGGGCCTCGATTTCTGCATCGGCGGAGGACTCCTGCCGGGAATAGAGCAATCCCAGCACTCCGGTCAGCTCATCGAACAGGGGCGGATGCCTCCTCGCACAGGCGGCGGCAGGGGGCCGTTGACTTCGACGTCCCGCCTGACGAAGTCAGCCGGGAATTGATGTCCCGCACCAGCTCGAACAGGGCCGCGATGGCATCCGCCGTGTTGAGATCGTCCTCCATGGCGGCGATAAAACCGCTCCTTCCTCGTCTGGAGCAGCTCGCGCGATCTCCTGCGCAACCTCGCCGGTTCCTCTTCGCCGGCGTGGGACAGGGCGAAACGCAGGGAATCCCGGCAGTTGTACAGCCGGTCCAGGGCGTAATCCCCTGCTCCCACCACCTCCGGGGCTGTAGTTGATGGGGCTGCGGTAGGAGGAGGAGATGAGGAAAAACCGGATGGGCTCGTAGCCGTACTGTTCCGCCACGTCCCGCACGGTGAAGAAGTTGCCCAGAGACTTGGACATCTTCTTGTTGTCCACGTTGATATACCGTTGTGCATCCAATACCGGGCGAAAGTGGCACGCCGTTGCAGCATTCGCTCTGGGCGATCTCGTTCTCATGGTGGGGAAGATGAGGTCCTGCCCGCCGCAGTGGATGTCGATGGTCCCCCAGATAGCGCCGGGCCATGGCGGAGCACTCGATATGCCAGCCCGGCCGGCCCGTCGCTCAGGGGAGGGCCCAGGACGGCTCACCGGGCTTGGCGGCCTTCCAGAGCGCGAAGTCCATGGGGTCCTCCTTCAGCTCACCCCCGACGTCGATGCGGGCCCCCCGCCTCTAGGTCGTCCAGGGGCTGATGGGAGAGCTTGCCGTATTCCGTGTAACGGCCGGTGCGGAAATACACGTCGCCGTTTGCGGCGGCGCGTAGGCATAGCCCTTTTCCCACCAAGCCGGAGATAATGGCGATGATCTCACCCATGTTCTCCGTGGCCTTGGGGATGCACCGTGGCTTCCCGTGCTCCCAGGCCCTTGGCGTCGATCCAGTATTCCGCGATGTAGCGGGCGGCAATTTCCCCGGAGGAGACGCCCTCCTCGTTGGCCCGGCGGATGATCTTATCGTCGATGTCGGTGAAATTCTGCACAAAGCGCACGTCATACCCCCCGCCATTCCAGATACCGGCGGGCACGTCGAACACGCACAGAGGGGCGGGCATTGCCGATATGGATGCGGTCGTATACCGTGGGGCCGCAGCAGTAGATTTTGCTACACCGGGCTCCAGCGTCACCAATTCCTCCCTTCCGGCGGGTCAGGGTGTTGTAGATTTTCATGGGCATTCGGTTCCTCTTTCTTTGTGTGTTTTCAGCGGGCGATCTCCGCCCGGGTCAGGATCGCTTTTTCTGCCGCCCCCACGGCGGTGGGGCGATTCCCCCTTTGAACGCCTCCGGCCGGGTTTCCCGGCATCGCCCAGCCGGTCCCAGCCGTCCCTGCAGGCGGCACAGCTCCTGGGCCACCGGGATCGGGGATATGCACCTGGTCCAGATCAACGATTTTGGCGCCGTTGCGGCGCACCACCCGGGCACCCCCACGGCGGTGGAGTTATCCGGAATATCCGACAGCACCACCGCGCCCGCGGCGATGCGCACGTTGTCCCCCGATGGTGATGGGCCCCAGCACCTTGGCCCCGGCCCCCCACCATGACGTTGTTGCCCAGGGTGGGATGGCGCTTGCCCCGGTGCTTGCCGGTGCCCCCAGCGTTACCCCCTGGTAGATGGTGCAGTCGTCCCCCACCACCGTGGTTTCGCCGATGACCACGCCGGTGCCGTGGTCGATGAACACCCGGCGCCCCAGCCGGGCGGCAGGATGAATCTCGATGTTGGTGCGCCGCACGCACCTCTGGGAAATCCAGCGGGCCAGAAAGTGCATCCCATGCCGGTAAAACCAGTTGGCACGCCGGTGGGCGCGCACCGCCTTGAAGCCGTTGTACAGCAGCATGACCTCCAGCGCCGAGCTGGCGGCAGGGTCACGGTCACGGATGACGGCGATATCCTCCCTTCATTCGCTCAAACATGGCAATCCCTCCTTTCCGCCTGTCATAAAGCACAAAGCCTCCCGCCGCGCCCAAAGGCGCCACGGAGGCGATTCACTCGCGGTTGCACTCCCTATTTGTCGCTTAAAGCCGGATAACGGCGGCCGGCCGCACGGGGATTTCCCCGCGTGCTCGTCGGGCGCATTCCCCGCCCCGCCGTGAGGCGCGCTTTCAGCCGGGGCGCACCCTCTCTGCCACGGCGGGGTAGCGGCTTTCACTTCTCCCCGCGTCTGTGCATGTCTCTTTTTTTTATTATATACGCTCAGGCGGGAAATTTCCACCCTTTTTCTCACGAGGCCTGCCGGAAGCAGGAACGGTAATTCCACAGGTATTGGATTCGGAAATCACCGTCATCACCACCGACACCCAAACCAGCACCCGTCCCAGCAGCAGCGGCAGGGTAAAGGCCAGCTCCGGCAGTGTCACACCCACCCAGGCGAACACGGTGCCCCCCAGGTGGAAAACTCCAGCGCCGCCAGCATATGAGGATGGCCGTCATCTGCGCCACCGTTTTCGCTTTGCCCCACCGACTGGCGGCGATGACGGTGCCCCCGCCCGCCGCCACCAGACGTACGGAGGTGACCATAAATTCCTGGACAGGATCACCATCAGTGCCCACACATCCAGGGCATCCACCGCCAGAAAGCCCAAAAAAGGCAGCAGTGGTGAGCATCTTGTCCGCCAGCGGGTCCAGGAATTTGCCCAGGTCCGTGATCAGGCCGTCCCGCCGGGCGATGCGCCCATCAAACAGGTCGGTCAGCGCCGCGGCGCCGAACACCAGCCCCGCCGTCAGATAATGGAAGAGGGAAATCCACCATCATCAGCAGCAAAAAGACAGGCGCCAGGATAATGCGGAAGATAACCGTCAGCTTATTCCGGGAGGTTCAAGAGCAGCACTCTCCAATCAAATCCCAATCAGGACATCGGTTATTTTGACATTGATCATGTCGCCCGGCTTCACCCGGGCGCGTCCACGGGCAGGGTGAAAAACACCTTGCTGTCGATATCCGGGGGCGTCCGCCGCGCTGCGGCCGAACCAGCAGCCGGCATAGCGGTCGTATCCCTCCACCAGCACCTCCAGGGTGCGGCCCACCTGAGCCTCGTTGTATTCTGCCGCGATGCGGGACTGCGTTTCCATGATGATGTCACGCCGGCGGTTTTTCACCTTATCGCTGAGCTGCCTCCATGGTATAGGCCGGGGTCCCTCCTCCGGCGAGAAGGCAAAACAGCCCAACCGTTCGAAACCGCATCTCCTTTGATAAAGGAGCACAGCTCCCTCAAATTCCTCCCGGCCTTCGCCGGGGAAGCCGGTCATGACAGTGGTGCACAGCACGATCCCGGCACCTTTTTCCCGGATATGGCGGAGCTGCGCCTTCAGCGCCTCCCCCTCTGCCGGTTCGGTTCATGGCCTTCAGCACCTTCTCACTGCAGTGCTGGATGGGAATATCCAGATATTTGACGATCTTTTTCTTCCTCCGCCATCACATCCAACAGCTCGTCAGTCATGTGCTCGGGATAGCAGTACAGCATCCGGATCCAGCGAAGTCCGTCGATACGGCACAGTTCCCTCAATAATTCCTGGGCAGGCGGGGGGCTCCCGACACGGCACCCCCCTTGATCCACCCCGTACAGGGTGGTGTCCTGGGCCACCAGGATCAGCTCCTTCACCCCGCCGTCGGCCAGCCCCCGGGCCTCCTCCAGAATCGCCTGCATACTCCGGCTGCGCGCAGCGGGCCGCGGATCAGCGGAATAGCGCAGTAGGCGCGGCGGTTGCTGCAGCCGTCGCCGATGCGCAGATAGGCGAAAAAAAGCCGGGAGTGGTCAGCATCCGCGGACCGTCCAGGGACCAGCATTCCCGCGGGGGAAAGCGCACCGGCTTCTCCCCGTCCATGACGGAACGCACAGCCTCCACAATATCGCCGTTGGCGCCCAGTCCCAACACGCCGTCGCACTCCGGCAGCTCGCTGACCAGCTCCTGCTGATACCGCTGGGCTAGGCACCCGGTGACAATGATCTTTTGGATCTGCCCCTCCTTTTTCAGCTGGGCAAACTCCAGGATGTTGTCGATGGCTTCCTTTTTTTCGCCTCTTCGATAAATCCGCAGGTGTTGACGATCACCACATCGGCCAAGCCTGCCTCCGCCGTGATCTCCATGCCCGCGTCCCGCAGACGGGCCAGCATCAGCTCGGCGTCCATCTGGTTTTTCAGGGCAACCCAGCGAGACCATACCCACTCTATATAGGATGACATAGCGTTCCCTCTTATTCCTCGTTTTCCCAAAAGGACACGTCTTCGGACCAGGGATCGGGATCCTGCTCGATTTCCTTCCAGTCCTCTGTTTCATCCTCCGCCAACTCTTCCCGGCGCCGTTCCATGGCGCAGCGGACGGCATCCCAGCCAAAGCCCGCCCGTGCCAGAGCGGACGCGGCCCGGCGGCGCGTGTCCGGATCGGATAGCTCATTATACCGTTTTTTTCCGCAGCAGTTCAAGGCCTGCTCCGCATCATCCGGTTCCAGCTCCTCCACCGCTTCCTCCGCCGTTTCGCGGTCGAGGCCGCAGGCGGTCAGCTCCTGCAGAGTGCGGCGGCGGGAGAAATGGCGGCGCTCCACCATATCCCCGGCCAGTCGGCGGGCGTAGGCCCCGTCGTTGAGCAGTCCCGCCCGTTCCAGCCGTTCCACCGTCTCCCGGGCCAGCTCAGATCCCGCTTCCCGTTCCAGCTTGCGTTGAAGCTGAGCACGCGCATAGTCCCGCAGCGACAGCGAGATACAGGGCCTTGTCCCAGGCACGGCGGGCTTTGGATTCCTTTTTCAGCGCCACCCACTGCTCCTCAGAAGAGAGGAGCCCACCTCATAAGGGGGACTCCTCAAAGGTTTTCCGGTCAATGAGGCGGCTGGGGCTCCCCGTCCAGCACCAGCTGCACCAGGGAACCGCGGCGCCGCTGCACGTCGTCGATGCGCATCAGTCATCCACCGAAATGTCGATTTTTCGCCTTGGCGGCCGGTGCGCTGACCTTGGCGGCCGCCTCAAGCGGGATCTCCACCGGCACCGCCGCGGGCATGGGCGCTGTCCGGGCGGAGGGGTTGAGCTTGTCCAGGTTGGCGCGGACCAGCTCTTCCAGCTCGGTGCGCAAGGCGTCGTTTGTCTTGAGCATCTCCTTCAGGTTATCGCGGCCCTGGCCCAGACGTTCCCCAGCCCAGGAGAACCAGGAACCGGACTTCTGCACGATGTCCAGCTTGACCGCCAGATCCAGCAGCTCCCCTTCCTTGGAGATGCCCTGGCCGTACATCACGTCGAATTCCGCCTCGCCCGAAGGGGAGCTACCTTTGTTCTTTACCACGCGCACACGGGTGTGGGAACCGATAGGCTCGCTGCCTGCCTTCAGAGTTTCCGGTCCGGCGCACGTCCAGACGGACAGGCATAATACTTCAGCGCGTTGCCCCCCGCGGTAACCTCGGGGTTGCCATAGACCACCCCGACCTTCAGACGCAGCTGGTTGATAAAAATCGCGATGCAGTTGGATTTGGACACCGCGCCGGCCAGCTTGCGCATAGCCTGGGACATCAGCCGGGCCTGCAGGCCCACATGGCTGTCGCCCATCTCGCCTTCGATCTCGGCCCGGGGCACCAGGGCAGCCACCGAATCCACCACCACCATGTCGATGGCCCCCCTGACCGGATCAATGCCTCCGCAATTTCCAGCGCCTGCTCGCCGGTATCCGGCTGGGAACCAGCAGGGAATCCACATCCACCCCCAGGGCCCGGCATATACCGGATCCAGCGCATGCTCCACGTCCGGCCGAACGCGGCCTCGCCGCCCAGTTTCTGCGCCTCAGCCACAGCGTGAAGGGCCAGAGTGGTTTTTGCCGGATGCCTCCGGCCCCGTAAATCTCCACAATGCGGCCGCGGGGCGAAGCCGCCGATGCCCAGAGCCGCATCAGAGCCATGGGCCGGTGGGGATGCTTCCACGTTCATACTGGCGTTCTGACCCAGACGCATCACCGCGCCCTTGCCAAAGCTCTTTTTTCAATCTGCTGCAGGGCCATTTCCAGCGCCTTGCGCTTATTTTCCCTTCCGCTGCATCCGCCGCAGCGCCTTTTTTCTTGTCGTCCGCCATAACGTTTACCATCCCTTCCATCGCTTTCCCCAGCCGGGCCGTACCAGCAGGAAAAGCCGCATCCAACAAATCAAAATCGCTTTTGCATGCTCCCCGCCCACTGAACCATTGAGGGAAAAAGCAACTATTTGAAGCGAAATTTCAAACATTTGTTCTCGTTTCTCTTCAAAAAAGCGCGGAAGACCGTCCGTCGACGCGCTCCGCGCTTTTTAAAGGTTTTTTTCGTTCTTACAGCCGGTCGGTCCTTGATGGAGTTGAGCAGGCCGCCCTTTTCGATAATGTTCTGAATGAAGGGCGGGGTAGCTCGGCCTGATGGTGCTTGCCGGTGATTTTCGAGATTTTCATTTTCCGGTGTCGAAATCCACCTTCACCTCATCGCCGGAACGGACCATCCCTTTGCCGCCTCGTCGCATTCCAAGATTGCCAGGCCAATGTTGATGGCGTTGCGGTAAAAAAAATCCGGGCAAAGGTGGAGGCGATGACGCAGGAAATGCCGCTGGCCTTGATGGCGATGGGGGGCGTGCTCCCGGGGAGGAACCACAGCCAAAGTTTTTTCTCCCGCCACCATGATGTCGCCCTTTGACGGCCGACCTTAGCTACTTGCCCTTCAGCGCC
>VOFK01002273.1_pt1 | contig 12231 bp, 22 predicted proteins | sample 5384121 | NCBI WGS metagenome assembly VOFK01 (sample SAMN12384730, study PRJNA508395) | human gut metagenome | isolation source: healthy gut J | host: Homo sapiens | reverse complement strand
GAATAATACGCTCTGGGCGGATCGGCGCGGCGGCGATCCTGAAAAGGACCGGGTGTCGCGCAGGGGCTCCGTGCGGCGCTGCGGACGGATGTTCGCATTTTGCGCGGAACGGCGCTGTGTTGCGGGGCTTTGCCGCGAGGGAAACAGCTCGGCGCGGTTGTCCGGCACGCGGCGGGTAGACGGCTCCTGCACGGAGGAACGCGCGCTGCGGCGAACCGTCGCACCGCTGACGTGTAGTAGTCGTCCGCGTCCAATCCGGGATTGCGCTTGTAGACCGGCATGGCGTCGTCCTCCTTTTTTAAACGTCTGATGCAGCCGCTTTGTTGCAAAGCGGGTTTTCAGGTTTCCGGGAAATCTTTTCACAGGCGCGCACCTTGGCGCTGTGGGAGCGGGGATTGATTTCGCACTCCTCTTCGGTCGGCAGCACGGGCTTGCGCGTCACCACAAAGCCCTGCGGCTTTTTGCCGCAGGTGCAAATCGGCGCTTTCGGCGGGCAGGTACAGGGATATTGCAGATTGTGGAAGGTCTGCTTGACGAGTCGATCCTCCAGCGAATGGAAGGTGATCACCACCAGCCGCCCGCCGGGTTTTAAGCACGAAACCGCGTCGCGCAGAGCGGGTTCCAGCAGGAAAGCTCGGAATTGACCTCAATGCGGATGGCCTGGAAGGTGCGCCGCGCCGGATGGGACACCTTTTGCGGCGCTCGGCGGCCGGCACAGCGGCGTCAATGACGCGCACCAGATCCATCGTTGTGTGCAAGGTGCGCGCCGCAACGATGAACTTTGCGATGCGCACAGCCCACTTTTCTTCTCCGTAGAGCGAGATGATGCGCGCCAGTTCCTTTTCGGAATAGGTGTTGAGCACGATTTCAGCGGTCAGCGGCGCGGTCTGATCCATGCGCATGTCCAGCGGCGCATCGGTGGGAACGAAAACCCGCGCTCAGGTTGTCCAGCTGATAGGACGAAACGCCCAGGATCCATCAGCATGCCGTCCATCGAATCATAGCCCGCTTTCGTGCAAAGCGAAGCGATGTTCGCATAATTTCCGTGAAGCGGAACAAAAGCGGTGCCGCCAAAAGGCGCAAGCAGCGCTCCCCCGCCGCCCCTCAGCGCCTCCCAGTCCCCGGTCGATGCCCAGAACCTTTCCGCGCGTGCGCGACAGATCTCCTGCGTGCCGCCGCCGCCCAGCGCCGTCCACCGAACACGCCGTCGGATGCCGGTCCAGCCCCAGCAGCTCCATGCAGGGCTCCAGCATGACGGGAATATGTTTGAATTCCATTTATGTCTCCCCTCGATAAAGCGGAAGAAATCATCGCGGTTCCAAACCTCGACGTGGCGGCCTGCGCCGGAGATGACCACGTCCTTTTCCAGCTTGGCGTAGCCCGCAGCGTGGTGGGGAAGCAATCGCCCCTGGCGGTCCATCTCGTTATCGTCCACCGAGGTCGCCAACAGCTTTCATGCGGTTGTAGGCTTCCTCATCGTTTTCATCTATTTTTTTCAAATTTTTCGTAAACGGCGTTCCACTCGGTGAGGGAATACAGCTCGATGCAGCCGCCCTTGCCGCGCATCATGGCGATGGTCTTGCCCAGCTGGTCGCGGAATTTGGAGGATGGTGATGCGTCCCTTGGGATCGAGACTGTGTTCATAATAACCGGAATAGCGATCGGGCCACAGGGTTCATCCTCCTTCCACAGAGCGGCAAAGCGTCGCTTAAATTGAGGGGTGCGCTTGCCACGATCTGCCACATCGCACCACTTGAAGGTATATATTCTCCACTTCGACCGTTTTTCCTGCGTGATTTTTTCAATCGTCCAAAAATTTTTTGTGAAAAATAAACAAAAAACAGGTCTGCAATTCCTACGAAATTGCAGACCGGTCAAGGCTTTTTGATGAAGTTTTTACACCTCTGTCAAAGCCCAGCAGGCGGAAACCCAGCCCGTCGCAGGAGGTGCAGGCGTATTTTTACACCGTTTTTCCGCCGTTGAAGGCGGTGCGCAGCCCTTTCGCCGTGCAGATGGCCGTGCAAACACGGTATTCACGCCGTATTTTTTCGAGCAGTTCGGTAAAGCCGCTGCCCTCTTTTCTGTCCCCAAAGGGAGGGAAGTGGAGCATCGCCACGATGGGCCGCCCCTGTGAGAGCTTCTGCGCACTCTGAAGGGAGAACCCAGCCGCATCAGTTCGCGGCGGTAGATCTTCAGCTCCCTGCGCATTGGTCGAATTTTTCCGGCACGACCGTCCAGCCGCGCGACCCGGCAAAGACGGCGCTATCAATCGCCAGCGCGTCGTTTTGCAGCGCGTAATTGCCCGCCGGCAGCAGTCCGCGCACCCTGGTGATGGACGACCACCAGTAATCGTGGTTGCCGCGCAGCAGGATCTTCCGCCCCGGCAAAGTGCAGATGGCTGCAAGATCGGGCGCGGCCTCCTCCAGCGTCATCGCCCAGGAAGGTCGCCGGGCAGCACACGTCCGTCTTCGGTCACGCGCGCGCGCCAATCGGCGCAGATTTTATCGAAGTGTCGCTTCCCAATGCGCACCGAAAATATCCATCGGCTTGAGCTGCCCGCCGGGCAGGTGCAGATCGCCGATTGCAAAGATGCGCATGCGTCAGAACTCCTTTACGATTAATCTTTCTTTTCGCCGTCCGGGTCTTCCTCCCCGTCCTCTTCTTCCCCTTCCTCGACATCGTCGTCCATGCCGAGCTCCTTGTGGATTTCGCTGTATTCAGTGGAAGGAATGTCTTCATCCACGTCGATATCGATCTCTTCCAGATCGCTCGTGGCGTCCAGCGCGGTCACATCGCCCCTCTTCGGAGACGACGTTCTCCTCTCCCTCATTGGCTTTTTCGCCCTCCTGACGGGTGAGCTCCTTCAGGCAGGCCGCGCACAGCTCTTCGCCGGGCACAACGGGGTTTTTCGCCGCACGCGGGCAGAGCTCAATTTCGTCGTGCTCATCCTCTCCGCGCATCTCGCGCTTTGCAGACGGAGCAGTAGCGCTCCGTGTCGGGCATATAGTTCAGTTCGCAGCGCGGGCACTTGATGTAACCCATTTTGATTCCTCCAGATCCTTTTTTCCATTCATTCAGGCATAAATTGCGGCAGCGCTCTTTGATTTTGAGCGCTGAAAAAGCCGTTTTCCCGGCCAATTTTTGAATGCTTCGCCGGTCCATGCCCGTTTTTCGGAGAACATTATATAACGATCCGCTGCCATATGCAAGGCAAAGTACGCCGTTTTTTAGGAATATTTGCATTCTTAACATTCCTCCTCCCGGGCAATTCTGAAAGCCCTTCCGCTTTTTCTCCCCTGTGATTCAATTCGATTATCCAATTTGTCTTCTGGAATTAACAAAGAAATAATTGAAGACATCCCCCTCGTGCTATATTATGTGTAGACAGGTTATCTTCTTTAGATTCATATCTGAAAACTGACACTTTCAGGCTCATTTCAGCTGTATCATCAGCGCATTTCCCTACGCCTATCCAAAGATACCTGTACTGGATGTCGCGGTCAATTGCTATGATTGACCGCATTTTTTTATATTTATTCAGAAACGAACGGAAGAGGTGCAGAATGTATCAGGCTTTGCTTTGGAATCAGCCGCTGGAAATCGAAACGACGGAAGGGCTTTCTTCTCTCCGCGCGGCGCGGACGCGGGAACGCTTTCCATGGTTTCCGCCGTGGAACTCGAATCCGGGCAGAAGCTGCTCGATCTCGGCTGCGGCGCGGGGCTGGTGGGCATTGCGGCGGGCGAAAGTGCTGGGCGAAGAAAATGTCTGGATGACAGACGTCGATCCGGCGGCGGTTCGCTGCGCAGCTGAAAACGCCAAGCGCAACGGCGTTGAAAACGTGCATCTCTGCTGCGGCGACGCGCTGGACGCGGTGGATGCCTCCGGCTTTGACTGGATCCTCTCCAACCCGCCTACCACGCGGATTTTTCGGTTGCGAAGAAGTTCATTGAAAGGGCTTCAACCGGCTGAAGCTCGGCGGCAAACTGGTGATGGTGGTCAAGCGCGAGCTTTGGTACCGCAACAAACTCACCGCCATCTTCGGCGGGGTGCGGATGCAGGAGATCGGCGGCTACTTCGTTTTCACCGCCGAAAAGCGCAGCGAACGCTACGCGCCGCCGAAGCCCAAAGCGCCCAAGACCCCGCCCAGCGCCTCCAAAAAAGAAGCGCCGCCTGACCGATAAGCGGACTTTCTTCCTTATATAATATCTGATATGCAATAAGGAAAGCGCCGGTTCCGTTTTTTCCGCATCGCTCTTCATGCAGCATCTGCTCATAAAAAACAACCCATCAACAAGTTCACAAACAGGCAGGCCGCCTGCGGAAGGAATTCCGCCAAGCGGCCTGCTTTTCTCTTTCATTCAAACATCGGCTGCTTTTCTACCCCCTGTCTTTTTCAATCAATATAGCATTTCTCTTCTAATTCACTGTAGCTTCAGAAATCCTGCTTATGATATAATCTTTTTCAGCGTATTGAGATATTCTTGTTCCGACAAAAATTCTGCGGAAGGAGTTTCCGTTTCATGCAGAAAAAACAAGCAGCGCCTAAATGTACGATACATTTCGGAGCGCGTTCAGGAAGAGCTTCGGTACATCTCTTCCTGCCCGATCACGGCGGTGGTCGCGCCGATGGGCTACGGCAAAACCACGGCGGTGAACTGGTATCTGGAAGGGGCGTGTGCGCACAGAAAACGCCGCTGTGCTGCGCATCAGCATCTATTCCGACAGCCTGGCGGTATTCTGGAAGCGCGTGCAGAACGCCTTCTCGTTTGCGGGGCTGCCGTTTCTTGCGGAATACGACTGCCCGACGGATAAGGGGCACGGCGGCGCTGGTGGCGGACGAGCTCTGCCGGGAACTGGCCGGTGAAAAGCCGACCTACATTTTTTAGACGATTTTCATCTGCTGCGGGATGGACGCGCCGCCGCCTTCCTGTGTACGCTGGCTCATGGCGCTGCCGGACAACGTTCATCTGGTCGTGGCCAGCCGCGACCGCTTTTTAGACGGCGCGCAGATCGTGCGGCTGGGCAGGCGGCTGCACCGCATCGGCGCGGGATCAGCTGCGGCTGAACCACACGGAAGCTTTCCATCTACGCGCGCAAATGCGGCATGGCGCTGACCGACCGGCAGATGGATGCGCTGCTGCGCTCAAGCGAGGGCTGGTTTTCCGCCATCTATCTGAGCCTTTGCTCCTTTGCGGAGCGCGGCGTGCTCTCGGATGAAAATTCCGACATCTATCAGATGTTTTACCTCCGCGCTGATCGATCCGCTTGCAGAAGACGAGCAGGAATTTTCGCCATGATGAGCCTTTGCGGACGAGTTCACCGCCGAAATGGCGCGCCGCATCACGGGCGGGACGACGTGGAAACAATGCTCACGGGCCTGACCGAGCAGAACGCCTTTGTCACCCGCCTGCCGGACAGCGGCGCCTATCGCTTCACCACATGATGAAAACCGCGCCGGGCGCGTGTTTTCCGTCTGAGTTCTGAAACGCAGCGCAGAACCTACGACCGCTACGGCGCGTGGTACGAGCAGAGCGGGCAATACCTGCAAGCGCTTGCAGCCTATGAGCAGAGCGGCAACCCCGCCGGTTGGCTGTGCGTGGTGGCGGAGGACGTGGGCGTGCAGCTGGCCTCGGCCGACGAGGATGTGCGCGGCCTTGCGCACTGCCCGGACGAAGCGCTCAAAGCCCCCCCGCGCGCTGCTGGTGCTGATGCGCCGCCTGTTTTCGTGGGGCAAAATACGGGCAGATGCTGGCGCTGGAAAGGCTGCTGCTGTGCGCCGCAGCGGAAAACAACGGCCTTTCGGACGAGGATCGCGGCAATCTGCGCGGCGAATGCGACCTCACCCTGAGCTTTCTTGCCCTATAACGACATCGCGGGTATGTGCCCTGCACCGCAGCGCCTGCCGCCAGATGACGCGGCCCGCCGGCATCCGCACCTACGGTTCCTTCACAGCTTCGGCTCCCCCTCCGTGCTGGAGATGTTCCACCGAAGCGGGCGCGCTGGATGAGGAAGTGCGGCAGATGAACGAATCCATGCCCTATTATTACCGCGTAACGCAGGAGCACGGGGCAGGTGCGGAGCTCGTGATGGAAGCCGAGGCCGCCTATCTGCCGCTGCGATTTGCAAAAGGCGCGGCTGCTCGGCGCCCGTGCGCGGTATGTTGCGGAGGAGAAAAATCAGGCCTATCGCCCAATGTGTGCGGCACCTTTTTCTGCGCTGCGCACTGTTGCAGGAAGAGATGCACAGCCGCTGCCCAATCCGCCGACGCACGCAGCGCGCTGCTTCACCGCCGCGATGCGATGCTGCTGCTCACCTTCGACAGCGCGATCGCCTATGCCTGCGCGCTGCTGGGACTGCCCGAGCGCGTCCCCGCGCCCTTCCTCACCCATGAGCTGAATGGCGTCAACATCCTGAACCCCGCCAAGCCCATGATGCAGATGATTGAAAATCAGGTTTATCTCTCTCAAGGGGAATGGGAAAAGGTCGCGGGCCGGGAGCGATTCGCTGCTGGAAATTTGCGGCAAAATGCACTATGCGCTGGTGGCGCTGCATCTGCACATTCAGGCGGCGGCCGCCTATGCGGCGCTGCGCAGCCGTGCGCAGGCGGTGACCGAGCTGAATGCGGCGCTGAAGCTCGCCGCGCCGGACGGGATTGTGCTCCCTTTGCGGAAAATTACCGCTGGATCCGCGATTTGCTGGACGGCGCGCAGGGCGATCCTGCGCGCTTGCTGGCGCGCATTTCGGGAGCTGGGCGCAGAAGCGGAAGCCCGCCGCCGGGCGCTGCTGGCGCATCTTTCCCGTCCGCAGGCCGCGTCGGATCTGACCGACCGCGAGCTGGTCATCGCGCGCCTGGCGGCAAACCGCGCCACCAACCGCGAAATCGCCGCGCAGCTGTATCTGACCGAGGGCACGGTCAAGCAATACATCAATAAAATCTACGCCAAATTGCAGATCGAGGGCGACACGCGCACCAAGCGGCAGCACCTGGCGGCGCTGTTCCTGCCCGAAAAAGGAAAAAAACTAACCATTGGTCAATGGTCAAAAAGCAAACTCTCATCGTACAATGAAGGTGCGATGAGAGTTTTTTTTTATTCATAAAAAGCGAGGGACTGCGGCATGCAAAGACGATACATCTCCTCGGTAACACCGCTGGACGGCCATGTTTTTGCAGATTGATTACGTTTCGGGCAGCCGCGTGATGCTGGACATGACGCCGCTGCTGGAAAGCATCCGCTTCCGCCGCTGAAACGGCCGGAGGTCTGGGCTTCCGCCACGACCAACGGCATTTTTGTGCGCTTCCGCCAGGTCGAGCTGGCTCACGACGAAATACTGGAACTGCTTGAACGCCCGAATGCGAAAGGAGACTAAACTTCCATGAACACCGCAAAAAAAAACTTCTGAGCCTGCTGCTCGCGCTCTGCCTTTGCCTGAGCCTTTGCGCCTGCACGAAAGCCCCTGCCCAGGACGAAGAAGAGGAAGACCTGGCCGGTGCGGACTGGCGCACCTGGGGTCTGATTGCCGATTACGGCACCATCACGCAGGACGGCGCGAGCATGGATCTCGCCCTCACCGTCGAGGCGGATCAAGCGGTACTTATCTTGATCAATCCGACATGGTGACCTTCGCCGAACTGCGCTATCCGTGGCGATCGACAACGCGGCGGACTGCTATTCCTCCATCGAATTTGTCGATCTGGACGAGGATGGTTATGACGATATCCGCCTGCTGTTCGACTCTGAGACCGACGGCGCGATCCTGCTGACCTACTTCTGGGACGGCGAGGACTATGTCTTTGACTACGACTATTCCAAGCTGCCCGGCCAGAGCGAGGACGACGAGGCGGCGGTCACGCCCGAACCCGCGGTCGAATCCGACGCGATGTATGCCGTGCAGCTCGATCAGCCCGCTTCTTTGAGGCGGCAGGGCTTTCCGTCAACGCTCTGCCGGACGACGGAACCTATTACCTGCAAAACGGCGCGGCGAGCTTTACCGACGGCTACACCCCGCTACTATCGCTCCGACGCGCAGTGGAAGTGCGCAAATTCCGAAACCGACCTGGGCGACGGCACCCGGCAGAGATCGAATTCACCGCCATCTGCTACATTCCCGATGCGGACATCCCGAACTATTCCGGCGAATACTACCCCAGCTGCTCGATGGAGATGTTCGATTACTACACGGGTCTTTGGCTGGCGGATGCGCAGGTTTACGGCGACACGACGCACGGCGACAACACCTACTATTATTCAATCGAATACAACGGCACGCCCTACGACGTTCTGTACAGCTATTCCACGGACTGGATGCAGCAAGTGGGCGATTATTCCGCCATCCTGATGGTGAACTATCAGGTGGTGATCCCCAACGGCTTTACGACGGGCTGATTTTTTGCCGGCGTGCCCACAGCGGTGGACGGCGAGGCTCGTGACGAGCGCGGCTACGCCGTGGATCACCGCGCTCCAGAACATATTGGAAGCGCCGGATTTTGAGCCACAACGCGCTGTTCTTCAACATCGACTGATTTTGCGGAGGAAAAACCATGTGCAAGCGCATCCTCGCCCTGCTGCTGGCGCTGACGCTGTGCGCAAAACCTTTCGGCCTGCGGCGGCAAGCAGGAAGAAGCCCAGCCGGGCGGACATGAACTGGACGAATACTACGGCTGGTGGCAATACGACGACTATACCTCCGTCATCGCCTTTGCGGACGGAAACGCCTGGTCGATCTACGCGGGCGACGGCAGCGGCTTTCCTACACAGGTCTGTTTGAATTCGACGGCAGCGGCATCCGCGGACTGGACGAGCAGGGGAAACCGCGCACTATTTCCTGCTGGACAGAGACGGGTACGCTGCTCACGGACGACGACGGCGACACGCTCCGCCCCGCGCCTTCGGCGGCGGAATCTTCTTTAGTCGAAGAGGACGTCACGCTGGCGGATTACGTCGGCGTCTGGGAATACGACACGGCCTATGCCTGGCTGGCCATCGACGGCGACGGCAACTGGATGACCGTGGACGGCAACGGCGAAAATAGCCGAAACCGGCACGGTGGAGGAAGCCAACGACGGTCTGAGCCTGTATCTTCCTTCCGAGGAGGCTTACTGGACCTTTACGCGAATCAGCGCGCGACGGAAATCAGCGAGGATTCCTCCGGCGAATCGCTCTTTGCGGTGGACGAAATTGCACTCCCCGGCGTGGAGACGACCGACGGCGAACCCGCCTTTGAAGCGGCGGGGCTGACGGATTTCTGCCCGGTGGACGGCGGCAGCTACCTGCTGCGCGACGGCCTTGCCTGTCTTCCCGGAGGACGAATCGTGGTATGAGACCGGCGACGTTTACTGGGAGGTCGCGCTGCACAACGATTTCGTGCACGACGGCATCCGCGAACTGGAATTCACCGCCATCTGCTACATTCCGCAGGAATCCCTGCCCGACGACGGCGGCAAGGGGCTATTACAATACGCTGTTCTGCGAGTTGTATGACTATGATTCCGGCATGTGGCTGACCTCGGTTTCCGCAACCGGCGACAGCGGCCGGGATGAAAATCACTTTCTGCACACCATCGATTGGAACGGCAGCGAAGAAACCATCGAGTTCTTCTTTTCCAACGAATGGGGGGCGACGAAGGCGATTGGGGCGCGTGCTCTATCGAAGCTACATCGCCTATGTGCCGGAGGACTACGACGGCCTGGTGGTGGGCGCGGCAGCAGCGCCGCTCGATACCGACGACTCCACGTCCCGCAACCAACTGTTTGAAACCTCGCCCTACTGCACCGTTTCGCAGATGGACAGCATCGATCCCTACACCAGCCTGTATTTCCGCCTGAGCTGATCAACAGAAAAGAGGAGAAAGATCACCATGACGTTCGGGGTTGCCTGCACGCTGTTCGGCGCATCGGCCATCGGGCTGTTTCTCTCGCTGCGCCTGGTTCACCGCCGCGCGCTGCGGCGTGACGCTGGTCATACTTTGCGCCGTGCTCGCCGCGCTCTTCCTGCTCTTCACATCCTGCTGACCCTGCTGCTGGTCAGCGCCGTGCGGTAAACCATGCTTTTTCTTTTCCCCCAAATGACGCATCCCCCGCAGACGAAAATCTGCGGGGGGATGTTTTACTTTAGGCGGTGTCATGAAGGCATTCCGCCAGCGCCCTGCCCGGTTCAGCTTTGCGCCTTTTCTTCGGGGCAGAGGGCTTCCTTGAGGGTGCGCCAGCCGAGCACGGCGCACTTGACGCGCGCAGGCATGTGAGCGATATCGCGCAGCGCGGGAGGCCTCCTCCAGGCTGTCGATTTCCTCCTCCGTGGCCTCGCCCTTGATCATCTTTAAGAAGGTTTCGCCCATCTTCAGGGCTTCCTCCTTCTTTTGCCGAGAATCATGCCGAGCATGATGTCCGCCGAGGCCTGCGAGATGGCGCAGCCGTCGCCGACAAATGCGCCGTCCGCGATGACATCGCCGTCGAGCTTGAGCTTGAGGAAAATATCGTCGCCGCAGCTCGGGTTCACGCCCGCGAGCGCAATGTCCGCGTCCGGCATGTCATGCTTGAACTCCGGATGGATGTTATGCTCGGTCAGGATCTCGTTATAAAAGTTCCTGTTTTCCATAGCCCATTCGCTCCCTGATTGTTTTCAGGCTGTCGATGAGGCGGTCGGCCTCCCTCCTCGGTGTTGTAGAACGCGCAGCTTGCCCGAACCGTCGAGGAATAGCCGAGGTGCTTGAGCAGCGGCTGTGCGCAGTGATGCCCCGCGCGGATGCACGCGCCGTCCGCCGCGAGGATTTCGCTCACGTCATGCGGATGCACGCCATCGACCGTGAACGTGACAATGCCGCTGTGTTCCTCAGGAATTTCCGACCCCAGCACATGGATGAACGGCATATCCGCCATCCCCGCCATCATGCGGGCAACCAGCGCCGTTTCGCGCTCGTGCATGGTGTCAAAGCCGACGGACTGCATGTAGCGAATCGCCGCGTGCAGCCCGACCGCGCCGGCGGCGTTGCCCGTGCCCGCCTCAAACTTGTAGGGCAGCTCGGCATACGTCGCCCCGGTGCGCGTCACGGACTCGATCATCTCCCCGCCGGAGAGGAAGGGCGGCATCTTTTCCAGCAGCCTGCGTTTGCCGTACAGCGCGCCAATGCCCATCGGGCCGAACACCTTATGCCCCGAAAACGCAAGGAAATCCGCGTCCAGCGCCTGCACATCCACGGGGATATGCGGCGTAGACTGCGCGCCGTCCACCACGATGACCGCGCCGACGCGGTGCGCCATATCCGCGATTTCGCGAATCGGGTTGACGCGCCCGATGACGTTGGAAACGTGCGTCACGGCAACGATTTTCGTCTTGTCGGTGATGATTTCCGATACCTTGTTCAGGTCGAGTCGTCCATCCATTTCGCAGTCGATGAATTTGAGCGTTGCGCCCGTTTGCCGGCACACCATCTGCCACGGCAGCAGGTTGCTGTGATGCTCCAGGATGGACACCACCACCTCGTCGCCCGCGTGGACGTGAGACAGCCCATAGCTGTACGCCACGAGGTTCAGCGCCTCGGTCGTGTTGCGCGTGAAGATAATCTTCTGACTGCTCTTGGCGTGCAGGAAATCGCGAACCGCCAAGCGCGCCTCCTCCACCGCCTCCGTCGCCGCGATGCTCAGCGGATACAGCCCGCGCAGGGGATTGGCGTTCTGCGTCTCATAGAACGTTTTTTCCGCATCCAGCACGCACTGCGGGCGCTGCGCCGTCGCCGCGTTGTCCAGGTACGCCGCTGTTTCCTGCATCAGCAGCGGAAAATCACGCCTGTAATCCGTCGTTTTCATCCATTTCCCCATCCAGTTCGTTCAGTATCGCCGCGCGCGCCGTTTCGCTTTTCACCTGCTGCGCCACGCGGGCAATCGCCGCGCGCGAAAGCAGCTTTTCCGCCGTTTCGCGGTCGATGCCGCGGCTGCCGAAGTAGAAGCGCGTGTCGTCGTCCATCTCGCCGATGGTCGCGCCGTGCGTGCCCTCGACATTCTCCTCCGCGCAGAGGATGACCGGAACGGTCTTGTTCACCGCGTCCTCGCCCAGCATCAGCACCGTTTCGCTGTTCGTTGCCGACGGAATCGCTCGCGCCGCGCTTAAAGTCGATCGTGCCGCGAAAGATTTTGCTTGCCGCGTCCATCAGCGCGCCTGCGGCGTTGATCTCGCATTCGGTGCGCTTTTCGCGGTGGTTGACCACGAGGTTGATATCCACCTTCTGCTGCTGCGGG
>VOFK01002030.1_pt1 | contig 12241 bp, 17 predicted proteins | sample 5384121 | NCBI WGS metagenome assembly VOFK01 (sample SAMN12384730, study PRJNA508395) | human gut metagenome | isolation source: healthy gut J | host: Homo sapiens | reverse complement strand
TCAGGCTGTCCAGTGTGTGCTGATGGAAGCGGAAGTGTCACTGCGGTTGATACTCATAGACTCTGCTTTGCAGGATTTTCCTGAATCTTTCCTGACAATGTTTTGCCGTTTCACCCACCACCTGGCCGCTGAATACACCTCAAAAGTTGACATGATGACGGCGGCCTCCTTGTCACCATAGTCACGTTTCAACTGGCTGAAGTCCTGAAAGCCCAACACACAACCGCCACCTTTGTTTGCTTCGTGCCGTGGCAATCAGATTGTCCAAACCTTTAAAGAAAATCGTGGGTAACTCGTCAATAATCACACAACTTTTGAGTTGCTTCTTCTTGTTTATCAGCTTCACGATACGGGAATTATACAATCCCAAAGCACAGGAATAGATATTTTGGCGGTCGGGATTGTTGCCTACTACCAAAATTTTAGGTTCTTCCGGATTGTTTATATCCAGTGAAAAATCATCCCCTGTCATTACCCAATATAAAGCGGGTGAAATCATCCTCGAAAGCGGGATTTTAGCACTTGCAAGCTGCCCCTGCAACTGGTCTTGCGCATTGATTCCCATGCGTCCATAAACGGTGAAAGGTAGTTTTCCAGTTCGGGATAACTGGTTAAAATAGTGAATGTATCGGCATATTTCTTGTTCAAAAATTCAATGGCGTGCGGGAATGTACAATACTTTCCACCCTGATAGATTTTCAAAAACCAAATGATAGAAGCCAGTAAGATAATAGGACTTTCTACAAAGAAATCCCCCTGTTTGGTTATTATCCAACTGCGGTTCAAATTTAACATGATTGTATAACTGGCTTCGTATGCGTCCGATATGTCCGTCATAAATGCCGGATTTATCGGGTTGCATCGGTGGCTCTTACGTGGGTCGTCAAAAATTGATTATGTAAAATTTGGGCTTCACCTTGTACCCGTCCGAATGGTTAAGTAAATGATTGTAGGCTATCTCCGAAAGGTCGGGAAATTTGTAATCATACAGATACATTGCGAAGCCCTTTTTCTATTTGCTGTTTGATAAATTGATTTACGACACAAAAGACTTCCCACTGCCCGGATTTCCAACAACGATGCACGCACGAAAAATTGCTACAACGTTTATCCATCCATCGTTCCACTTCTTTTTTATAGTAGAAACGAGAACGAAGATTTACGGAATATTCGTTTTCTATCCAGACGTGTTTCCTGTGCGAAACTTTCATTTTCCAAATTAAACACATCATCCATCAGGTTATTTTTCAACAGGCGGGAAATCCACACTCCGGCAGCCAACAACGAAAGATACCCGGCTGTCATGGTAAAGATATACAATGCCGTGTTTGCCGCCAGTGGCAACGGTAAAACCAATAACCACCAGTTCAGGAAGAACAGGATAAAACCGATTGTCAGAATACATAAATCCTGTTCCATGTGATTTTTTCCTCTTTCACTCCCTTTGTTCCCAAACAAGAAAGCGCAAGGAATACCACTGAAAAAAGTTTGGTATATAGGATGTTGGAGAACAGCCCAGCGGTACGCTGGAAGTTCAACAGGATTTTATCGACTACCCCGATATTGATACCCCATTCCCGAACGACTGGTAACAAAACCAATAAATGTTTATCACTACAAATAAAAATACTGATTGCCCGCATAAAGTCCATGACCTTTGGCAAGTCCTCTTAAATCATCTTCATTCTGCATAATTGAAATTTTTATAGTTATTAAATACGTCTTTGTTTCTTCTTCTTTTTCTTCTTGGGTGGTGGAACTTGGCTGTTGTCGGGTGGCGTATCGTCCCCACCGGATAACAGACTGAACAGTCCCGCAATGGCTTTTCCTGTATTTTCAAGGTGTCCGGTCGGGTTATATTCCGGCTTGTGTTCCTGCGTTTCCTGTTTACTGTTTCCCGTCAAAGTACGGGGAGCCGGAAAACAGGTCGTTGAACACATTGGCGGAAAAGTCCTTTCCCAACCGTGAACCGTTCAGGACGGTACGGTTTTCGTGGTCGATAAATGTTACACCGTATATCCCTGCCTGTATCGTTCTGCCGGAAAAGAACATCTATGCCTTTCGCTTTCAATTCCGTAATAAGTGTTCCCGGCTACGGGCGGATTTCATTACTGCCCCAACCGTCCGGCGGGTACGCTCTTTCAGGTTCTTGTCCTGAATGTCCTTTGCAGATTTCTTGATGTGTCGCTGAATGGCTTCGTAACCTACCGACTTACCCAAAGAGGAAGATTTGAACGAAAGGTTTCCCCACTGCTTTTCTCCCTTGTCATTGGTCGCCGAATAGACAATGCCGTTATAGGGTTTACCGTTCACTTCCCCTTTCACTTCTTCCGCCTGTACATATATATAGATAGCAACGCTTTGTATTCCGTGAAACTTTGGAAACGGTAGCTGCTGGCAAGGGCTTTCACCGTATTGGCTAACTGGTGCTTTACGTCCCCTGCCCGGTAGTCCACCTTTTTAAGTTCCGGGCGGTCGGCTGCCTGTTTCTTTTCTGCCGGATGCAGACCGTACTTCTGTTCCAGTTCACGGGTGATTTGTTTGCTACGGACATGCTCCGGAACTTGTCATTTATCTTTTTGCCTGTATCATCTACCCGGATGGAAACGATATGTATATGATGCCTTGCAATATCTTCGTGCTTGTAAACCATATACGGCTGGTTGCCGTACCCCAACTTATCCATATACTCTTTGGCAATATCCGCCAACTGGCTATCGGAAAGTACATCGTCCGGGTGCGGGTTCAGGGAGATATGGATAAATCGGCTTTTCCGTTTTCAGGTCTGCGGGCAGGTGCATATCGAAACATTCCATACATCGCCGGATGCTGAAATTTCCGTCCTCGCTTTCAAACATACGGTTGCTTAAAAGTACCTTCCCCTGCTCTTCATCCACCTTGTTTTGGTTGTAGGAAAGCGCACCGAACAGGGAACTGCCTACGCTTATCTTTGCAACCATCTTGTTTCAAATTCACGGGTCAGTTCAATAATTTGGCGGTTCAAGTCGGCAAGTTCTATCGTTGCCTTTTCCAGTTTATAGAGAAAAGAGAGCTTTCTTCTCTGAAAAATGGTATTGAGAGCCTTTACCACCTGATTATAATTCACGGCGATACCTCGATACTGTGAATATAAAGCGGTCAGCCGGGTATAATATTCTACTGCCCCCTTGTCGATTTTAATCACTTTGAACGGTTCGCCGAAGATGCGGGCGGTGATAAAATGCGCTTTCGTGCGCATACCGGACTGGTCGAACAATGCCAAAAAGCGGGCGTGGTCTATCGCATTGAAGCTGATAGAGTACCTGAACACTGCCGGATCTGCTTTGGGCTTGCGTCCTGCGCCACCGGACGGGACGCATTTTCATTTTTCATGTTTCATGCTACATGAATAATTTAAGGGGTTACGACTTCCCGAGAACCCTATCGCTCGTCCCCGGGCAAGGCGGTTCAAAGCTGCTGAAAGAATTTCAACCGCTTAGAACACACCTTGCTATTTGCCAGACGCAAATTAAAATCCGCCTACGGACGGATTGAGTTAGGTATGAACGCTTTGGCGGCGGGGGCTTGGTTAGCCTGACCGATACCGGGCTTTCGGTTGCAAAGTAACGGTATTAAAAATGCTGTCCGTGAATAGCGTCGTTATCAGGACAAATGAGGACAAACGGGGACATTTGAGGACACCTTTCAAAAATGGGTTGTTTTTTGACGTTTATTTGTCCCGGATTTATTTTTGAAAGGAAAACAGATATGGAATCATGGAAATATTCAAACAGGCATTTATCCGGATATATAGCTATACATATATAAAATGTTTGAAACGGATAAACAAGCTATTCGGATAAATGGCTTGCAATCGGATATGTGAAAGCTATCCGAATATGTACATAGCTATATAGCTACATAGCCGAATAGACAGATAGCTGAATAGCTACAAATTAAACAGTCATGTAATAGAGTAGCCATATAAGTAGAATGATGATAGCCAAGTAGCCGCATAATTAAATTACTATATAGCTAATTGGACAAACAGATAACAGAATGAGTAACCTTTCAGATGGCCCCAAAGACAGACGGCCGTTCATCTGGCTGTCTATAAATCAATTAATTCATTTAAATCAGTAACAATGAAAAAGAAAAGAAACCGTATTCGTTTCGTTCCACCCAGAAGGGCGGCGTGGGTAAATCAACCTTTGCGATTTATGCGGCGTCGTGACTGCATTATGTGAAAGGTCTGAATGTGGCGATAGTGGATTGTGACTATCCGCAGCATTCAATCATCAAACAGAAAAAACGGGATATGGAAGTGGTAAAGACCACAATTATCTATCAGAATCTTCTGGTGGAACAGGCCGGGCGGTTGAAGAAAGAAGGCTTACCCGTTATCGGCAGTACCCCGGCGGATTGCATGACGGACTGAAGGGCGTTTGAGGAAAAGTCGCAGACGTGCATTATGATGTGGTGCTGTTTCGACCTGCCCGGAACAATGGGCAGTGACGGGGTGATTGCCACAATCAGTGCACTCGATTATCTGTTCGTACCGATAAAGGCAGACCGCCTTTGTGCTGGAAAAGCACGCTGAACTTTGCCACGACTGTCAATGACCGCTTGATAAGGACCGGCATCTCCAATCTGAAAGCCTTGTGCATGTTCTGGAATATGGTGGACCGGAGGGAACGTACCGTCTTATATGACATTTACCAGCAAGGTTTCTCCCTCCTGGGACTGGACTGTCTCCAAACCCGTGTCCCCGTGCGCAGTAACTTCACCAAAGACCTCTCCACTACGGGCGGCCCGGTTTACCGGAGCACCCTGTTTGCACCGGATGCGGGCTTTACGAAGGAGTGCGGCTTTGATGCGCTTATGGATGAAATCATGCGGATAATCAAAATTGTATAGTCATGGCAAGGAAAACGAGTGGACAGAATCCGGTGGATGAAGCCTACCTGCGCAGCCTGATGGCGGGTAGCCCGCCGGAAAAGGTAACACCGTCCATTCCCCCAAAGAGGAAACGGACAGGGAAACGGCTGAAAAGGCAAAGACGGAATCTGAAGCGGAAGAGACGCCGGAAAAGGCCGCATCCAAAACGTTGAAAGCCGCACAGACCGAATTTATGAGGAGATTCCTCACCCCTTACAAATGCGAAGGCAGGCAGGGTGTCTATATAGACAAGGAACTACACCGGAAAATATCGGTCATCGTCGGCATTGCCGGTAAACGGCAGTTGACGGTGGGCAATTACATTGACAATGTATTGCGGGAACATTTCGAGAAACATTCGGATGAGGTGAAGGCATACTGCCAGAAAGAGTTACAACAAAATCTTTTAAGCTATGGATATGCGATTATGTTATGAAGCCGGGGCGGTTCTGTTCTGGCTGCTGTTTGCCTATCTGTTCATGGACAAGTTCCTGTTCAGGGGGCAGCTTGGCGAGATATGTTTCGGGAAGGCACGCCGCCGCATGGCGAAAGCCCTGCGGGGTGCGGCAGGCTGGTTCGATCCGGTGAAAGAGGAACGGAAGAAGGAACGTGGACAGGCGAAAGGGAAAACGGGCAGGAAAGAGATTCCGACAGTCGTGAAAAGACAGGAGAAAGAGCTTCCACCTGTCAAGGCGGAAATGAGGCCCACAGAAAAGACTGCGGAGAGAAGCAGTGAAAAAACGGTGGAAAAACAGTCGGAAACGGACAGCCTTGTCGTCACGAAAAGCTATGGGACACGCCAGCAGCCGCCAATGAACGCCACCGGTTCCGGGGCTATTGCAGGTAAGGAAAATGCCTCTACTTTTGCTGGCAGAAACGGGGACACGGCACCGCCAAAGGTTGCACAAGTGCCGCCGGAGCTTGTCCCGGATCTGTTCCGGGACAAGCGTGTGGAAGAGTGGCGGGCTTCCCCGGACGGGAGTTCCGGCGGACATGAAGGCGATGACGGACAGAGAGGAAACGGTGACGGAGTGGATACCGACGAGTTGAACGAGGAACTGGAAGATCTGAACTGTGTCCGCGAAGATTATTCGGACGGGGCAACCGGCATAGGGCCGGAAGAGCTTGATTTAATCATCGACCTCTGCAACGGCAGGGAGATTCCGACAGACAGACGATTGTCCCTTTTAAGGGCGATCCACCATATCAGGGATACGCAGATTGAACGCTCGATACTGGAAAGTATCAATGGCAGCGACAGCCGTATCAGCAAATTTCTGGATGAAGCCGAGCAAATGGGCGGGGCTGCTCCGGACAGTGACTAACCGATTAAAAAAGGAGGTAACAATGGCAAGAGGCTATTTCGATACGGGTTGATGCCCGTATCACTGTAAAAAGAGAGAACCGGCAGGAATACCAACAACAAAACGTATCATCCATGTTTATGACGTATTTCGATTCAAGTTGACAAACGGCGGCTTCCCCTTATGGGGGAAACGTACAGACTCGGAGAGACAGTCATTCCATTAACTTATCCATAAAACGACAGCGGCAATGACAAAAGGCCATTACGATTCGGGATGACAGACCGCTTGCGGCATTCACCCGGTAAGACAACAGGAACTATTCACCATTAAATTTTATTTGTATGAACATAGGACTGGTAGATGTGGACGGGCATAACTTCCCCAATTTCGCACTGATGCGCCTTTCGGCCTGTTACAAGGCAAAAGGGCACCGGGTGGAATGGGCGGCACCGCGACAGCGGTATGACAAGGTATTGGCAAGCAAGGTATTCACCTTCACGCCTGATTATGACTATGACCTGCTGGATGTGGGGGAAGTGGTAAGGGGCGGCACCGGGTATGACATAGCCGGCAGGCTTCCCGAAGCTGTGGAGAACAGCCGGATGATGGACTATTCCATTTACCCCGAATACCCTTTTTCGCTCCAGTTCTTTTCAAGAGGCTGCATCCGCAAGTGTCCTTTCTGCCTCGTCCGTGAGAAAGAAGGATACATTCAGACCGTGGAACCGGTGGAACTGAACCCGAAAGGGAAATGGATTGAGGTGCTGGACAACAATTTCTTTGCGAACCCGCAGTGAAGGAGTGCGGTAAGCTATCTGATGAAAGCGGGCCAGCCCGTGAAGCTGCACGGCGTGGACGTAAGGATTATGGACGAGGAACAGGCCTGGCACCTGAACAGGCTCAGGATGAAGCAGAACATCCATATCGCATGGGACCTGCCGCAGCTTGACCTGAGGGACCGCCTGAAAGAGATGGTAAAGCACGTGAAGCCCTACAAGATAACCTGTTACGTACTGATAGGATTCAATTCGACCATTGAGCAGGACCTGTTCCGGTTAAATGTACTCAGGGAACTGGGAATTACCCCCTTTGTCATCCCTTTCCGGGATTATGGAAATGAACGGGTGCCCACGCGGTACGAGCGTGACCTTGCCCGGTGGGCGAACCGGATGTGGCTGTTCAAATCCTCCTCCTTTGAGAACTATATGCCCCGCAAGGGATTCAAGTGTGGGGAATATTTGAAATAAACCGATAAGGACAGTAAAGACAATGAGAGCAAAAGGCTATTACGATTCGGGATGATTCAGACCCTCATCCCGGGAGAGAATTAACAATGAAGTTTCACCATTCAATCATGTAACCATGCGAAAGATGTATTTTGACTCCGGCTGATTGCCTGCCGGAACTTACCCCCTGAACTATTAAACCATAAGCGGCTGCGGGCTGCCTTATGGGGATAGTGCAAGGGTAGCCCGTGGCTTTTTAAATCACTTAAAAATCACGGAATTCAATGAAACAGAAAAGATTGATTATGATGCTGGCCGTACTGGCGGCAGCGGGTGCGGCAATGGCACAAGGAAACGGACAGGCGGGCATCACGGAAGCCACGCAGTTGGTGACGGGATATTTTGACCCGGGCACGAAACTGGTGTACGCGGTGGGTGCCATTATCGGCCTGATAGGCGGCGTCAAGGTCTACCAGAAATTCAGTTCGGGCGACCCCGACACCTCGAAAACCGCCAGCTCATGGTTCGGAGCCTGCATTTTCCTGATAGTGGCCGCCACTATCCTGAGGTCATTCTTCCTCTAAGAACAGATAAAAGACAATAGCTTATGTCTGACTTTGAGATAAACAAAGGCGTGGGCCGTGAGGTGGAGTTCAAAGGGCTCCGTGCCCAGTACCTTTTTATTTTTGCTTTCGGGCTGCTTGCCGTGTTCGTGGTGTTCGTCATCATGTACACGGCGGGCATCGGGCAATGGACGTGTATCGGCTTCGGGGTATCGGCTGCCACGGCAGTGGTCTGGCTGACCTTTTCGCTGAACCGGCGTTTCGGCAGCCACGGACTGATGAAGCTCCTTGCCGCCCGGCAGCATCCCAGGAGAATCCTCTCACGCAAACGTATCACACGTCTGATTAAAAAACAACAATCGTAAATCATGAGAAGTACATTGACAACATCCACACTGGAAAGCAAATTCCCCGTCATGGCGGTGGAGCACGGCTGCATCGTCAGCAAGGACGCCGACATCACGGTGGCTTTCCGGGTGACACTGCCGGAAGTGTTTTCGGTATCATCCGCGGAATATGAGGCGATGCACGCCACATGAGCCAAGGCAATCAAGGTATTGCCGAACTATTCAATCATCCACAAGCAGGATATTTTCATCACGGAGAAATACAGGCCCGACATCGGAAAAGACGGTCCGGGCTTCCTCTCCCGCAGTTTTGAACGCCACTTCAACGAACGGCCCTATCTCAACCACACCTGCTACCTGTTTCTCACCAAGACCACCAGGGAACGCTCCCGGCAGCAGAGCAACTGGAACACGCTGTGCCGGAAATTTCTGGTGCCGAAGGAGATACAGGACAGGGAGACGATGGAGCGTTTCATGGAGTCGGTGGGACAGTTCGAGAGTATCGTGAATGACAGCGGCCTTGCCAGGCTGGAGCGGCTGTCCACGGAAGAGATAACGGGAACGGAAGACGGCCCGGGCATCATCGAGAGGTACCTGACCCTGTCTTCGGACGGAAGCGTCATGTTGCAGGACATGCAGCTGAACCCGGACGGGATGCGTATCGGCGACAAACGGCTCTGCCTGCATACCCTTTCCGACCTCGACGACCTGCCGGGCAGGGTACGGACCGACGGACGCTATGAGCGTCTTTCCACGGACCGCTCGGACTGCCGCCTGAGCTATGCCTCGCCCGTGGGTATCATGCTTCCCTGCGACCATATCTACAACCAGTGGATATTCATAGACGACAGCAGCGAGAACCTCGCCCGTTTCGAGAAGACGGCGAAGAACATGCAGTCGCTTTCACGCTACAGCCGGAGCAACCAGATAAACAAGGAATGGCTGGACGAATACCTGAACGTGGCGCACACCAACGGGCTGCAATCCGTCCGCTGCCATTGCAACGTGATTGCATGGGCCGAAAACGGGGATGAGCTGCGGCGGGTGAAGAACGACGTGGGCAGCGCACTGGCGCTGATGGAATGCACACCCCGCCATAATACCACCGACCTGCCGGTCCTTTACTGGGCGGGCATACCGGGAAACGAGGCGGACTTCCCTTCGGAAGAGAGCTTCTACACGTTCACCGAACAGGCACTATGCTTCTTTACGGCAGAAACCTGCTACCGGAACTCGCTCTCCCCCTTCGGGCTGCGCATGGTGGACCGGCTGACGGGAAAGCCCGTCTTCCTCGACATATCCGACCTGCCCATGAAAAAAGGGGTGGTGACCAACCGGAACAAGTTCATCCTCGGCCCGTCGGGCAGCGGAAAGAGCTTTTTCACCAACCATATGGTGAGGCAGTATTGGGAACAGGGCACGCACATCCTGCTGGTGGATACCGGAAATTCATACAAGGGGCTGTGCGACCTGATCCGCCGGAAGACGAACGGGGATGACGGAGTTTATTTCACTTACCAGGAAAATGACCCGATTTCCTTCAATCCGTTCTTCACCGAGGATTACCGGTATGACATCGAGAAGCGGGACAGCATCAAGACGCTGATTCTGACCTTATGGAAAAGGGAGGACGAACCGCCCCGGCGCTCGGAAGAGGTGGCGCTCTCGAACGCAGTCAGCCTGTATATCGAGAAGATAAAGAAGAACCGGAAGATAAAGCCGAACTTCAACTCGTTCTATGACTTTGTAAGGAAAGACTACCGCAAGGTGCTGGCGGACAAGAACGTGCGCGAGAAGGACTTTGACGTGGACGGTTTTCTGAACGTGCTGGAACCCTATTACAAGAACGGCGAATACGGGTATCTGCTGAACTCGGACAAGGAACTGGATTTACTGAACAAGCGGTTCATCGTATTCGAACTGGATGTCGTGAAGGATAATCCCGTCCTTTTTCCGGTGGTGACTATCATTATCATGGAGACTTTCATTAATAAAATGAGACGCTTGCAGGGCATCCGCAAGATGATACTGATTGAGGAAGCATGAAAGGCAATCGCCAAGGAAGGTATGGCCTCTTATATTAAATATTTGTTTAAGACGGTCAGAAAATTTTTCGGCGAAGCGGTTGTGGTGACGCAGGAAGTGGACGACATCATATCGAGTCCGGTTGTAAAGGAGACAATCATCAACAATTCGGACTGCAAGATACTGCTTGACCAACGAAAGTACCAGAACAAGTTCGACCAGATACAGAACCTGCTCGGCCTGACGGACAAGGAACGCTCACAGATACTTTCCATCAATCTTGCCAATGCGGCCAACCGGCTTTATAAAGAGGTCTGGATAGGGCTTGGCGGTACACAAAGTGCGGTATATGCGACAGAAGTTTCGGCTGAAGAATACCTTTGCTACACCACAGAAGAGACTGAAAAACTGGAACTTACCAGGCTTACGGAAAAGCTGGATGGAAACATCGAGCTGGCTATCAGACAGCTTGCCGAAAACAAGCGGCAGGAAAACAAACAATCCTTTAATCCATAAAACACAATGAGTAAGAAAGATTTATTAAGCCAATGCAGGGAAGCGCTCGGAGACGCCACCCTGACCAATCTGGACCTGCTGAACCTGATTGGGGAGATGAGAAAGGAACTGGAACATGACCGCATCTGCGGGCACTGAATGAACAGGGAAGGCAGCTCGACGCTGACCATCCGTAAATCCAACTGGGTGACGGACGGCTTCAAGGGATACAAGGCCACGCTGTTCGCCGGAGAAAGGGCCTACGTTGAAATCAATATCCCGCTGCGCGGTGGTGACGATCTTTTCCTGCACGGGAACAGGGATGCCGGATGCATCGGGTATTTTTCAGGCAGCGAGGTGTTGCTGTTCGGCAGTTACGGTCTGTTTGCCCGTGACGACGACAGCCGGTATTTACTGACTAAAGAAAGGAGATAGGGCATGAAGAAGAGAACGATAATTTTGTTTATGGCATTGTCATCCCTTTCAGTGACAAGCAAGGCGCAATGGACGGTGATAGACCCCACGAATCTCGCACAGAGTATCGTGAACTCGGCCAATGAAATCGTACAGACTTCCACAACTGCACAGAACATGTGGAGTAATTTTCAGGAGACTGTAAAGATTTATAAGCAAGGGAAGGCTTATTACGATGGTGCGCCCGTATAGGCGATATAATAAATATAGCATTGGCAAGCTATTAGGTAAGTGTTCCAATATTTACCTATCATCACCAGCTTATCTGCCCACGAAAGGGACGGCAGGGAGTATAGCACGCTGGAAAGCCATAAGTCAATTAGTTATCAAATTGCAACTGAATGGTGAGATGAAACAGATAGATACGAGGATAAAATCCAACCTGATTGAATGATAGTCCAAGTGAACCCAGTATGTTTTATAGTGAAAGATAACTTAACGTAAAGTTCGAAATAAGAATAAATATATTTCACTTATAATTAGAAACATAGCGATAAAAGTATTAAATTTATAGTGCTGAATTATAACATTTAAACGATTAGCACTATGTTTCCAGAGTCTAAAGTTACAGAGATTTATTGTATGGCCGATGATTTTTGCAAGGAATTTACATTGCAACAGGAAAATATATATGATTAAGATATGAAGACCATGCATCGTAACAAACCCAACCGTATGAGTGATGCAGAGATTATGGTTATTCTAATCCTGTTTCACTCCGGTGGTTTCCGTTGTTTCAAGCATTACTACAAGGGGTATGTCTTAAACATCTGAAACACCTTTTTTCCTCGTCAGGTTTCTTATAAACGTTTTGTGGAACTGGAGAAGGAAGTATTGCTTCCCATGACCATATTCATCAAAAGAGCACTGCCAATACGTAACCGAAC
>VOFK01003765.1_pt1 | contig 12242 bp, 14 predicted proteins | sample 5384121 | NCBI WGS metagenome assembly VOFK01 (sample SAMN12384730, study PRJNA508395) | human gut metagenome | isolation source: healthy gut J | host: Homo sapiens | reverse complement strand
AGCTCTGACCGATGTTCGCATCGAGCGCAACAAGAGGAATGGTAGATCACAGAAAGAGCATTTGAAAAGAGCAAGGGCGGTGCAGGAAGTGGATTATCCTGGCGGCACATGGAGAAGAAAAGGGGCAGAAGAAAAGAAAGCGCAAGTCTATGCGTGGCGGCAGGAGCATCCAGAGGGACGCAAGGCCGATTGTCATAGGGACACCGGACTTGATCCGAAAACGATCCGCAAATGGTGGGACACCGTACCGGAGGGGGATATAACGGTCAAAATACGCCCATCACAGGCTTTGAGCGATCTGTTGGTGGAGGAATTTAAGAAAGGGCTGTAAACGCCCCAGAAACGCCCTACAAGGCGTTTTTGGGGCGGGTAAGGGTTTTATATTACCCCACCGAAAACGAGGCTTGAAAACCGCGCGAAATAAGGTTTTTTCACCCCCTAAATGTACACGCTGCGGTGTTACCATATAGAAAGCACTGTTCATAGAAAAGTTGCAAAAAAACATTTGCAATGCACTTGCAAATGTCACGAATATTGAATATAATATTAGTGCAAGCTAAAAATGACGAGGAAAGGAGTGCTATTATGGCTAAAGGAAATATGACGATAAGAATGGAGCCGGAGCTGAAAGCACAGGCGGCAGCTCTCTTTAAGTCCCTCGGAATGGATTTGAGTACGGCAACGGGTATTTTTTATCGACAGGCACTTAGGTGTCATGGACTTCCCTTTGAAGTCAAGGTTGACGAGCCGAATGCTGTTACCTATGCGGCGATGGAAGCGGCAGAAAGAGGGAGAGGATATGTATGGTCCGTTTGATAGCGTTGCAGATCTGATGGAGGCGCTGAATGCTTAAGCCGGAGTTTTCGGGGCAGTTCGAACGAGATTACAAGCTTGCGATCAAGAGAGGCTGCGATCCGAAGAAGTTGGAGGAAGTGATCACGCTGTTGTGTAACGAGCAGCCGTTGCCGGAGGCGTATCGAGATCATGCTCTCACTAATTCCAGAAATTATAAGGACATGAGAGAATGTCACATCGAGCCGGACTGGCTGTTGGTCTATAAAGTTGTTCGGCAGACTTTGATTTTGAAATTGATAAGGACGGGTTCTCATAGCGATTTGTTTTGAGATTAACTCCGGATGAAAGAGTGGTGATGATATATGGCGGGTGTGATAACGGAAATTGCAATAGAATGTGGCGTGTCGGAACAGGCAGTTCGTGCATGGTGTAGGCGAAACCATGTTGCGAAAGATGCGCGAAAGGAAGTTTCGCAATCAGCGAAAGTCAAAAAACCGCCATATATCAGCATTATTTAGGTGTTGAACGAAAGCAAGTTTCGCAACCGGCGAAAGCAAGTTGCGAAACTTGCGAAACCACTTTGATCGCTATGCTGCAGGGAGAATTAGACCGGAAAAGCGAGCAACTTGCTGTAAAGGACAAGCAGATCGAGGAACTGAACGCAAGGTTGGCGGAGGTCAGCTCGGCGTTGGTGACGGCACAGCAGACTGCGGCAGCGGCCCAGGCGCTCCATGCTGGGACGATGCATCAGCAGCTTCTTTCCGGCAAGGCCGGAGCCGATCAGCCGGAGCGTGAGACAGAACCGGTTCAAAAGCGTAGCTGGTTTAGTAGGTTCTTTGGGGACTAAACAGAACGACAAATCGTAAGTTGACAAGGAGTTTTGATAGCGTGAAAAAAATATTTCTTAAAATTGTGATAGGGGTTGTTCTTGCTTGTATTTTATTTGTTTTTTGTTTTCTTTATACGAACAATGAGATCGGCGTGACTTCATCTAAGCTGGAGGCAGATATTCGTTCGTCGCAGAAGATTAAGGATGATTGGACGGTCGATGGAAGCGTTTCCAGCACGATGGCTGCATATATTTCTTACCCTCAGGATTTGAGTGACCATTCTTTTTCCGTCTATGTCAACCGTCCTGGTCTTTCCTTTGGATACTTTTTCCGTGGGGGTGGAAACCTTTCGGGGGTTCAAAGAGGAATTGCCGAGTACACCGTAGAAGGATATAATGAGCGAGCATTTATTTCTATGAATCAGCAACAGGTAACACAGCTTGAAATAGATGACGGCAACACAATTCAAGTGCTTGACATTGACAGCAATAAACCTTTTGCGATTGTTTTGCCTATAAGTGCGGGAACCATTACATTCTATGATGTGAATGGCAATACTGTGGAATACTGGAACAATTCTCTTTGACAACTTCCAGTTTATCGGTGGGATGAAGTTCGGGGAGCCGTCCGCAGACGGCAGGGGCAGCGCCCCTCCGGAGCTGGCAGAGCAGCAGGCACGAGCCGGCAGTGAAGCAGCTCCGGCAACCCCTCCCCTTTAGGGGCGCAAAGCACTTTCACACCGCTGCACCGATGGGGTGGCGGTGTGAAAGTGCTTTTGCGTTACTTTCTCACCAGAAAGTAACAAAGAGGTTGTTTTTAGCGGAAATTTATGATAAAATAGAGGACGGAAGAATAAGCGGAAAGGGGGCGATTTTATGGGAGTTACGATTTCTGGTATGACAGGTGCAGGGAGCATCCGGCACAACAACCGCAGCTTCTCAGCGGCGAATGTAGACCGGAGCCGGACGGAGCAGAACATTGTTTTCTGCAATGAGGATCTGAAGCAGGTCTATCATATGGTCTTTGATGAAGCTCTCGCAGCCTACAACGCAAAGAAAACCAAAACGAGAGATAAGATACCGGACTACTATGAGCATATCCGGCAGAGTAAACAGGAAAAAGCTGTTCCATGAAGCGATCTTCCAGATCGGCAACATGAGCGACTGTGGGTGCGGTACGCCGGACGGAGAACGGGCGGCGGCAGCTCTGAAAGATTTTGCGGAGTCTTTTGCAGAACGCAACCCCCATCTGCGGGTGTTCAATATGGTGCTGCACATGGACGAGGCAACGCCCCATCTCCATGTCGATTTTATCCCTGTGGCAACGGAGCAGTCAAGAGGACTTTCTACAAGGGTATCTATGAAACAGGCATTGAAGCAGCAGGGGTTTGTCGGTGTCGGCAGAAAGCAGACCGAATGGGCGGCGTGGATGGAACGGGAGAAAGAAGCTCTGACGGAGATCGCCCAGCGGCACGATTTTGAAATTATCTCTCTCGGCACGAACAGACCGCACATGGACTTGCCGCAGTTCAAGGAAGCGGCTGCGAGGCTGGAAGCGGTGCAGCAGCAGACAGCGGCAGTAGAGCGGGAGGTTGCTGAGCTGGAACGGCAGCGGGACGCTCTCTGAAAGGCACTGTGCGGCTCTTAAAGGAGGCTGACAGGGTAAATGCACCCCTGCATGATATTCAGCCGGAAAAGACGCTCACAGGGGCAGTAAAGGGCGTGACGGTGGATCAGGTCGAGCAGCTAAAGAAAATGGCACTGCGCAGCGTGACGGATCGGCACAAGGTACAGGAGCTGACGGAGGAAAACACCCGTCTGCGGTCACAGGTGCCGTCCATGAAGAAGCGGCTGGAAGAAGCGCAGCGACAGCAGAGGCTTGAACAGGAAAACCGGAGGCTGCGCGATGAAAACTATTATCTGCAATCCGAGCTGCAGGAGGAACGCAGATTCACCGAGCGTCTGACGGACGGCATCGGTCGGATGCTGGACTTCTTGGAAGAACACTTGCCGGAGCGTCTGCGTCCTCTGCTTGAAAAGGCGAGGGAGCTGCTGCCCGATCCGGAGATCGGACAGCAGCAGGAGCAACAGCAGCACCAGCGAGGAATGGGCGGCATGGAGCTGTAAAAGAAGCCTGTCCGGAGGGCTTGAAAATCTCTTTCGGACAGTCTATAATAACAACTGAAAATAGGGAATTGCTGTATTGATAATCTAAGCCCCCTGTAAGGGTACTCCCAACCTATATTTTCTCTCTCTGAAAGGGAGAAAGTCGGAGGGGAAAAAGGGGGTGCGCGGAGGGGTGTTGGAAGTGTGGTAAACCTCGTTAGAGGTTTTCCAAGCCACTGTGGTAAACCCATCGGGTTTTCCATAGTGGCGGCACTTTCAATGACCCGCAGCGAGGGGGAAAAGGGGGAGGTGACTTTCTCTTTATTAGGCGGCGTAGCCGCCGCTTTTTGCTCCCCTTTTCCCCCGCCCGCCCGCAGGCGATCCCCGCCGCAGCGGATTTTCTTTTTGGTACTTTTTCTTTTGTGAGGTGGTAATATGACCGAGAATTATCGAGGCTGCTACGAGTATTTGAGCGCACAATATCCGGAGGTCGGAGGCTATGAGTTTTATAAAGAGCTGTTTCCGGACAATGAGAACTCCGGAGAACGGCACACGGATTTTTCCCATCCGAACGCTGTGTATCTGCATCGGGACGAACAGAGCGAGGATAAGAAGCTCCGGCGCAGGAAGATGTATAACGACACATGGGAACAGGATTACATGGAGTTTGTCGAGGGGAACAGCCTTACTTTGTGCAGCGGTCTTGCATATCGCAGAAAGGAGAACAGGCTGGAGAACGCCCAGCGGATGTATGCTCTGATCTTCGATCTGGATGGCGTAGGTCTTGCCGAGCTGCGCAACCTCTTTTTCTGCGCTTTGGCGGCGATCCGGAGCGAGTGCGCCGGTTGCCGATGCCGACTTTCCTTGTTCTGTCGGGGACAGGGCTGCATATCTACTATGTTTTCCAGCAGCCGATTGACCTATACCCGAATATAAAAATTCAGCTCAAGAGTCTGAAATATGACCTCACTTTCCGGATATGGGAGTATGGCAGCACTTCGCAGGTCAAGGCGATCCAGTATCAATCAATCCATCAATCAGAGCTTCCGCATGGTGGGCAGTATCAATGACAAGCATGGGACGGAGCTGGTCGCTTTTCGTACCGGAGAACGGGTAACGCTGGATTATCTGAACTCCTACGCAAAGCCAGAAAACAGGGTGGATGTCAATAAGCCTTTCAGCCCATCCAAAATGACACGAGCTGAGGCGAGGGAGGCATATCCGGAGTGGTATGAGCGTGTTGTTGTGAGAGGCGAGAAAGGATGCAAGAAGTGGGATATTGCCGGAAAGGTGCATGGTGATGATCCGTATGCGCTCTACCATTGGTGGCTGCGGCAGATCGGAGAGATAAAGGGCGGGCATCGGTATTTCTTTTTGATGTGCCTTGCTATCTATGCTTACAAATGCGGTGTGTCGAAGCAGCAGCTCCGGCAGGATATGAAAGAGGCTTTTGATGATCTGCAGATGGTGAAGCATGAGAACGCATTGACCGAGGAAGATATACGGAGGAGCGCGCTGGGAAGCCTACGACAAGGAGTATTACAATTTCACGATTTCCGATATTGAAGCTCTGACCGATGTTCGCATCGAGCGCAACAAGAGGAATGGTAGATCACAGAAAGAGCATTTGAAAAGAGCACGGGCGGTGCAGGAAGTGGATTATCCTGGCGGCACATGGAGAAGAAAAAAAAGGCAGAAGAAAAGAAAGCGCAAGTCTATGCGTGGCGGCAGGAGCATCCAGAGGGACGCAAGGCCGATTGTCATAGGGACACCGGACTTGATCCGAAAACGATCCGCAAATGGTGGGACACCGTACCGGAGGGGCATATAACGGTCAAAATACGCCCATCACAGGCTTTGAGCGATCTGTTGGTGGAGGAATTTAAGAAAGGGCTGTAAACGCCCCAGAAACGCCCTGCAAGGCGTTTTCGGGGCGGGTAAGGGTTTTTATATTACCCCACCGAAAACGAGGCTTGAAAACCGCGCGAAATAAGGTTTTTTCACCCCCTAAATGTACACGCTGCGGTGTTACCATATAGAAAGCACTGTTCATAGAAAAGTTGCAAAAAACATTTGCAATGCACTTGCAAATGTCACGAATATTGAGTATAATATTAGTGCAAGCTAAAAATGACGAGGAAAGGAGTGCTATTATGGCTAAAGGAAATATGACGATAAGAATGGAGCCGGAGCTGAAAGCACAGGCGGCAGCTCTCTTTAAGTCCCTCGGAATGGATTTGAGTACGGCAACGGGTATTTTTTATCGACAGGCACTTAGGTGTCATGGACTTCCCTTTGAAGTCAAGGTTGACGAGCCGAATGCTGTTACCTATGCGGCGATGGAGGCGGCAGAAAAGGGAGAGGATATGTATGGTCCGTTTGATAGCGTTGCAGATCTGATGGAGGCGCTGAATGCTTAAGCCGGAGTTTTCGGGGCAGTTCAAACGAGATTACAAGCTTGCGATCAAGAGAGGCTGCGATCCGAAGAAGTTGGAGGAAGTGATCACGCTGTTGTGTAACGAGCAGCCGTTGCCGGAGGCGTATCGAGATCATGCTCTCACTAATTCCAGAAATTATAAGGACATGAGAGAGTGCCACATTGAGCCGGACTGGCTGTTGGTCTATAAAGTTGTTCGGCAGACTTTGATTTTGAAATTGATTAGGACGGGTTCTCATAGCGATTTGTTTTGAGATTAACTCTGGATGAAAGAGTGGTGATGATATATGGCGGGTGTAATAACGGAAATTGCAATAGAATGTGGCGTGTCTGAACAGGCAGTTCGTGCATGGTGTAGGCGAAACCATGTTGCGAAAGATGCGAAAGGAAGTTTCGCAATCAGCGAAAGTCAAAAAACCGCCATATATCAGCATTATTTAGGTGTTGAACGAAAGCAAGTTTCGCAACCGGCGAAAGCAAGTTGCGAAACTTGCGAAACCGCTTTGATCGCCATGCTGCAGGGAGAATTAGACCGGAAAAGCGAGCAACTTGCTGTAAAGGACAAGCAGATCGAGGAACTGAACGCAAGGTTGGCGGAGGTCAGCTCGGCGTTGGTGACGGCACAGCAGACTGCGGCAGCGGCCCAGGCTCTCCATGCTGGGACGATGCATCAGCAGCTTCTTTCCGGCAAGTCCGGAGCCGATCAGCCGGAGCGTGAGACAGAACCGGTTCAAAAGCGTAGCTGGTTTAGTAGGTTCTTTGGGGACTAAACAGAACGACAAATCGTAAGTTGACAAGGAGTTTTGATAGCGTGAAAAAAATATTTCTTAAAATTGTGATAGGGGTTGTTCTTGCTTGTATTTTATTTGTTTGTTCTTTATACGAACAATGAGATCGGCGTGACTTCATCTAAGCTGGAGGCAGATATTCGTTCGTCGCAGAAGATTAAGGATGATTGGACGGTCGATGGAAGCGTTTCCAGCACGATGGCTGCATATATTTCTTACCCTCAGGATTTGAGTGACCATTCTTTTTCCGTCTATGTCAACCGCCCTGGTCTTTCCTTTGGATACTTTTTCCGTGGGGGTGGAAAACTTTCGGGGGTTCAAAGAGGAATTGCCGAGTACACTGTAGAAGGATATAATGAGCGAGCATTTATTTCTATGAATCAGCAACAGGTAACACAGCTTGAAATAGATGACGGCAACACAATTCAAGTGCTTGACATTGACAGCAATAAACCTTTTGCGATTGTTTTGCCTATAAGTGCGGGAACCATTACATTCTATGATGTGAATGGCAATACTGTGGAATACTGGAACAATTCTCTTTGACAACTTCCAGTTTATCGGTGGGATGAAGTTCGGGGAGCCGTCCGCAGACGGCAGGGGCAGCGCCCCTCCGGAGCTGGCAGAGCAGCAGGCACGAGCCGGCAGTGAAGCAGCTCCGGCAACCCCTCCCCTTTAGGGGCGCAAAGCACTTTCACACCGCTGCACCGATGGGGTGGCGGTGTGAAAGTGCTTTTTGCTTTGCGTTTCTTTCTCACCAGAAAGTAACAAAGAGGTTGTTTTTAGCCGGAAATTTATGATAAAATAGAGGACGGAAGAATAAGCGGAAAGGGGGCGATTTTATGGGAGTTACGATTTCTGGTATGACAGGTGCAGGGAGCATCCGGCACAACAACCGCAGCTTCTCAGCGGCGAATGTAGACCGGAGCCGGACGGAGCAGAACATTGTTTTCTGCAATGAGGATCTGAAGCAGGTCTATCATATGGTCTTTGATGAAGCTCTCGCAGCCTACAACGCAAAGAAAACCAAAACGAGAGATAAGATACCGGACTACTATGAGCATATCCGGCAGAGTAAACAGGAAAAGCTGTTCCATGAAGCGATCTTCCAGATCGGCAACATGAGCGACTGTGGGTGCGGTACGCCGGACGGAGAACGGGCGGCGGCAGCTCTGAAAGATTTTGCGGAGTCTTTTGCAGAACGCAACCCCCATCTGCGGGTGTTCAATATGGTGCTGCACATGGACGAGGCAACGCCCCATCTCCATGTCGATTTTATCCCTGTCTGGCAACGGAGCAGTCAAGAGGACTTTCTACAAGGGTATCTATGAAACAGGCATTGAAGCAGCAGGGGTTTGTCGGTGTCGGCAGAAAGCAGACCGAATGGGCGGCGTGGATGGAACGGGAGAAAGAAGCTCTGACGGAGATCGCCCAGCGGCACGATTTTGAAATTATCTCTCTCGGCACGAACAGACCGCACATGGACTTGCCGCAGTTCAAGGAAGCGGCTGCGAGGATGGAAGCGGTGCAGCAGCAGACAGCGGCAGTAGAGCGGGAGGTTGCTGAGCTGGAACGGCAGCGGGACGCTCTGAAAGGCACTGTGCGGCTCTTAAAGGAGGCTGACAGGGTAAATGCACCCCTGCATGATATTCAGCCGGAAAAAGACGCTCACAGGGGCAGTAAAGGGCGTGACGGTGGATCAGGTCGAGCAGCTAAAGAAAATGGCACTGCGCAGCGTGACGGATCGGCACAAGGTCCAGGAGCTGACGGAGGAAAACACCCGTCTGCTGGTCACAGGTGCCGTCCATGAAGAAGCGGCTGGAAGAAGCGCAGCGGCAGCAGAGGCTTGAACAGGAAAACCGGAGGCTGCGCGATGAAAACTATTATCTGCAATCCGAGCTGCAGGAGGAACGCAGCTTCACCGAGCGTCTGACGGACGGCATCGGTCGGATGCTGGACTTCTTGGAAGAACACTTGCCGGAGCGTCTGCGTCCTCTGCTTGAAAAAGGCGAGGAGCTGCTGCCCGGTCCGGAGATTGGACAGCAGCAGGAGCAACAGCAGCACCAGCGAGGAATGGGCGGCATGGAGCTGTAAAAGAAGCCTGTCCGGAGGGCTTGAAAATCTCTTTCGGACAGGCTATAATAACAACTGAAAATAGGGAATTGCTGTATTGATAATCTAAGCCCCCTGTAAGGGTACTCCCAACCTATATTTTCTCTCTCTGAAAGGGAGAAAGTCGGAGGGGAAAAAGGGGGTGCGCGGAGGGGTGTTGGAAGTGTGGTAAACCTCGTTAGAGGTTTTCCAAGTCACTGTGGTAAACCCATCGGGTTTTCCATAGTGGCGGCACTTTCAATGCCCCGCAGCGAGGGGGAAAAGGGGGAGGTGACTTTCTCTTTAAGGCGGCGTAGCCGCCGCTCTTTTGCTCCCCCTTTTCCCCCTTCCCGCCCGCAGGCGATCCCCGCCGCAGCGGATTTTCTTTTTGGTACTTTTTCTTTTGTGAGGTGGTAATATGACCGAGAATTATCGAGGCTGCTACGAGTATTTGAGCGCACAATATCCGGAGGTCGGAGGTTATGAGTTTTATAAAGAGCTGTTTCCGGACAATGAGAACTCCGGAGAACGGCACACGGATTTTTCCCATCCGAACGCTGTGTATCTGCATCGGGACGAACAGAGCGAGGATAAGAAGCTCCGGCGCAGGAAGATGTATAACGACACATGGGAACAGGATTACATGGAGTTTGTCGAGGGGAACAGCCTTACTTTGTGCAGCGGTCTTGCATATCGCAGAAAGGGGAGAACAGGATGGAGAACGCCCAGCGGATGTATGCTCTGATCTTCGATCTGGATGGCGTAGGTCTTGCCGAGCTGCGCAACCTCTTTCTGCGCTTTGGCGGCGATCCGGAGCGAGTGCGCCGGTTGCCGATGCCGACTTTCCTTGTTCTGTCGGGGACAGGGCTGCATATCTACTATGTTTTCCAGCAGCCGATTGACCTATACCCGAATATAAAAATTCAGCTCAAGAGTCTGAAATATGACCTCACTTTCCGGCTATGGGAGTATGGCAGCACTTCGCAGGTCAAGGCGATCCAGTATCAATCCATCAATCAGAGCTTCCGCATGGTGGGCAGCATCAATGACAAGCATGGGACGGAGCTGGTCGCTTTCCGTACCGGAGAACGGGTAACGCTGGATTATCTGAACTCCTACGCAAAGCCAGAAAACAGGGTGGATGTCAATAAGCCTTTCAGCCCATCCAAAATGACACGAGCTGAGGCGAGGGAGGCATATCCGGAGTGGTATGAGCGTGTTGTTGTGAGAGGCGAGAAAGGACGTAAGAAGTGGGACATTGCCGGAAAGGTGCATGGTGATGATCCGTATGCGCTCTACCATTGGTGGCTGCGGCAGATCGGAGAGATAAAGGGCGGGCATCGGTATTTCTTTTTGATGTGCCTTGCTATCTATGCTTACAAATGCGGTGTGTCGAAGCAGCAGCTCCGGCAGGATATGAAAGAGGCTTTTGATGATCTGCAGATGGTGAAGCATGAGAACGCATTGACCGAGGAAGATATACGGAGTGCGCTGGAAGCCTACGACAAGGAGTATTACAATTTCACGATTTCCGATATTGAAGCTCTGACCGATGTTCGCATCGAGCGCAACAAGAGGAATGGTAGATCACAGAAAGAGCATTTGAAAAGAGCAAGGGCGGTGCAGGAAGTGGATTATCCTGGCGGCACATGGAGAAGAAAAGGGGCAGAAGAAAAGAAAGCGCAAGTCTATGCGTGGCGGCAGGAGCATCCAGAGGGACGCAAGGCCGATTGTCATAGGGACACCGGACTTGATCCGAAAACGATCCGCAAATGGTGGGACACCGTACCGGAGGGGCATATAACGGTCAAAATACGCCCATCACAGGCTTTGAGCGATCTGTTGGTGGAGGAATTTAAGAAAGGGCTGTAAACGCCCCAGAAACGCCCTACAAGGCGTTTTCGGGGCGGGTAAGGGTTTTATATTACCCCACCGAAAACGAGGCTTGAAAACCGCGCGAAATAAGGCTTTTTCACCCCCTAAATGTACACGCTGCGGTGTTACCATATAGAAAGCACTGTTCATAGAAAAGTTGCAAAAAAACATTTGCAATGCACTTGCAAATGTCACGAATATTGAATATAATATTAGTGCAAGCTAAAAATGACGAGGAAAGGAGTGCTATTATGGCTAAAGGAAATATGACGATAAGAATGGAGCCGGAGCTGAAAGCACAGGCGGCAGCTCTCTTTAAGTCCCTCGGAATGGATTTGAGTACGGCAACGGGTATTTTTTATCGACAGGCACTTAGGTGTCATGGACTTCCCTTTGAAGTCAAGGTTGACGAGCCGAATGCTGTTACCTATGCGGCGATGGAGGCGGCAGAAAAGGGAGAGGATATGTATGGTCCGTTTGATAGCGTTGCAGATCTGATGGAGGCGCTGAATGCTTAAGCCGGAGTTTTCGGGGCAGTTCAAACGAGATTATAAGCTTGCGATCAAGAGAGGCTGCGATCCGAAGAAGTTGGAGGAAGTGATCACGCTGTTGTGTAACGAGCAACCGTTGCCGGAGGCGTATCGAGATCACGCTCTCACTAATTCCAGAAACTATAAGGATATGAGAGAATGCCACATTGAGCCGGACTGGCTGTTGGTCTATAAAGTTGTTCGGCAGACTTTGATTTTGAAATTGATTAGGACGGGTTCTCATAGCGATTTGTTTTGAGAATCGTTCCAGATGAAAGAGTGGTGATGATATATGGCGGGTGTGATAACTGAAATTGCAGCAGAATGTGGTGTATCTGAACAGGCAGTTCGTGCATGGTGTAGGCGAAACCATGTTGCGAAAGATGCGAAAGGAAGTTTCGCAATCAGCGAAAGTCAAAAATCCGCTATATATCAGCATTATTTGGGCGTTGAACGAAAGCAAGTTTCGCAACCTGCGAAAGCAAGTTGCGAAACTTGCGAAACCGCTTTAATCGCCATGTTGCAGGGAGAATTAGACCGGAAAAGTGAGCAGCTTGCTGTAAAGGATAAGCAGATCGAGGAATTGAATGCAAGGCTGGCGGAGGTCAGCTCGGCGTTGGTGACGGCACAGCAGACTGCGGCAGCGGCCCAGGCGCTCCATGCTGGGACGATGCATCAGCAGCTTCTTTCCGGCAAGGCCGGAGCCGATCAGCCGGAGCGTGAGACAGAACCGGTTCAAAAGCGTAGCTGGTTTAGTAGGTTCTTTGGGGACTAAACAGAACGACAAATCG
>VOFK01002257.1_pt1 | contig 12242 bp, 24 predicted proteins | sample 5384121 | NCBI WGS metagenome assembly VOFK01 (sample SAMN12384730, study PRJNA508395) | human gut metagenome | isolation source: healthy gut J | host: Homo sapiens | reverse complement strand
TATTACGGCTGTTCTCGAAATGATAGGAAATTTGTCGTGGAAAAACAGTATATATGAACTTGCAACTACAATGTCTTTTGATATAGCGAAAAGTGACGCAACATACCTGAAAGATTTGATGTACACACCGCAAGTCGGCGATATTATCAGAATGGTAACCAATGCAGAGATTTTCGGGGAGTAATAACTAAGGCAGATGACGGTGACAAGAACAGTAATAAGTATACTATTGCTGACCTTGGATGGTATCTTAATAAAACAAGTCAGACATATCAGTTTAAAAAATATTTCGGCAGCCAATGCAATTAAAGAAATTTGTAATGACTTGTCTATATCTATTGTCATGCTGCCGGAATTGACTGCAAATATAAAAGCAGATATATTTTGATAAAACAGTATCGGATATACTCAAAGATATTCTTGAAAAGTGCGGCGGGAATTATAACTTTGATTTTGTGCCGGAAGGATTGAGAATATACAAAATCGGAGATTTGACAGCTTATCCCGAATTTCAGGTGGCGAGTAATGTAAGACAGGGATATTCGATTGATTACAGAGGCAATGTAAGCCATAGCACGTCTATTGAGGATATGTACAACTCTATTAAAAATAACATCTGAAAAGGATAATGTGTAAAGGAATTGATGGTGTTGCAGAACCGTGACCTTATTGATAAATATGGCTTTTTGCAGAAAATTGTTAAGATAGATACCGAAAAAGAAAAATGCCGATACAGTTGCAAAACGTGAGCTCAACGAAAATTCAAAGGTGAATGAAACTTTTTTTCGTTTGAAATAGTAGAGAAATATGACAGATATACCAGAGCCGGAGAAGTTATATCGGTAGACGGTGTGAAGTATGCAATCGAAAGCACAAGTCACAGTTATAAAGACGGCTGGCATTTTGATAAACTGGAGTTGAGTAAACTTGAATGAACAGTTGATTTAAAGTATGTGTTGTGGTATAATACTCTTCATAACGAGTAAAGTAGGTGTAAACGGTGGAAGAACAAATTAATCAGTCTGTGCGAGTACAGACTGAATTTGAAGAATGGGTAGAAGGCGGATGCAAAAAAAAGCAGAAGACCCAATTAAAGAATCGGAAAAAGAAGATTAAGAAGATTAAAGCGATTACTTAGGTAGTCGCTTTTATAATTGAAAGAATAGTTTATGACCTGAACTATATGTCAATAAAAATGTAATATTATATAATAACTAACAAGCTTATAATACACTAATATTATAATAAATGATCTGTGTTGACAATATTTGTTTATTTTGCTATAATTGTTATGGATTATGAGAAATAAAATATATTTTCAATGTGTATGAGGTATATAATCAAAGGGGATATAATGAATTTAAAATATAGAAATAATATAATAAGTATTATAAAAAACAATTATAAAGTATTTAAAAAAAATATGTATTACTCATATTTTTTTCTTATAGCCTTGTATCTTTCAATTAAGTGGTCAGAAATCCCCTTATTCAAGGTGTTAGATTATAAGATTATTAATCAAATATTATGTCACAAAAAAAGCGGTAGATGCATCTATGCTAAATATTGCAACGGGCTATATAACTGGATATTTTGTATATCTATTGACTGTATTTATTCCTCAACAAAAAAGAAAAAAAACCAGTAGAAAAAGAAGTGATCAGTAAATTATCTTCATTTTATAAAGATTCTGTTTATCTTTTTGTTACTTATGTAAGAATTGTTGTACGGAAGAAGAATGGGAAGAAATTCATAAGGGTAAGTCGGATATAGAATGTTTTTAATGATAAATTTTATAGACAAATAAAAAAAGTTGGACATAAATAGTGATGCTGATACAATCTTTTTACATAAAGATAAAAAGAATAGAATGAAATGGCATGAATATTTAGAAATGAAATGCCAGAATTTTTTATGAAAATTTAGAGAGTGTGTTTTTTGCAGTATCATACATATTTAGATGATGAAATTATTAATGAGATTATTAAAGTAAAAAATTCTAAATTCATTGATGTGTTTGTAGGAAAGGGAAATTCCTTTTTATGCTTTATATACGGGCATCTGAAGATCATATCGGATATTATGAAAATTTGCCGATAGGAATGCTAAATTTCCCAGATGAACCATTCAAGATATTTGAAAATAGTAAAAATGTTCAAAATATTAACATATTGGTGGATTATATTGATAATTTAAGAGAATTACATACTCTTCTGTCAGAGTATAAAAATAAATACAAATTGGATACATTACGAGAGGATTATTCTATTAGTAAGCTAAGAGGAAATGAGGTGGGTCATTATAATACTGCTGTTTAAAAAAATAATATTTAAAGTTATTATTCATAGGCTAAGCATTTAATGCAAGATTCAGAAAAAAGAAGATTAAAATATAAAGCGATTACTTAGGTAGTCGCTTTTTTCGTTGAAAGGAAAAAATGATATGAGTGGAGTTACAGATTTAGCGAGACATATAAAAAGCAAGAGACAATCCGTCATCATATACACCGATGTTCGGCAGAATTATATCTCTGCCGAAACTTGTAATACAGCTTGGAAACAATATTTTACTTGATGACAGTGATATAAAATCGGTCTTTGATATTTATGAAACACAAGAGAGGGACAATCATACGGAATACAAATACCTCGGAAAAGAAGTAGTTTTATTGCCGTATGACAACGACAACAAGTTTGTTGTGATAGGAGTAACCGAATAATGAAAAAAAGACATTTGATTTTGATTTCGGTTAACGGCGAATTTGTTATGAAAGACGGCAATCCCGTTATTTTATCGGGCATTAATGCTCTTAAGTTATGGATACAAAAATGTATGCGGACACAGCTTTACATATACTCCATATACAAAGACAAACAATACGGTGCAAATATTGAAGATTTGGTGATAGGAAAATCATATAACTTTGATTTTGCAGAATCGGAACTTCGCAGAGAAATAGAAACAGCACTTTTTGCGGAATGAGGATATTTATAGTATGAGCGGTTTTTCAGCAGAGAAAGTCGGAGCGATACTTAAAAAATATCTTTCACATTAAACACAGCTTACGGAGAAAGTGCGGAGGTGTACACCATATGACACTTGATGAAATAATTGAATATATGCTGTCGAGCGTGCCGGAAGAATATGATATTTCGGTCGGCTCGTTTTTTATGACCTTCTTTATCCCGTGGCAGAACAAATATATCTTTTGCAGAAAAGGATAAGCAGATTGTCAGAAAACACATTTGCCGTGACGGCAGAGGGAGAATACCTTGACCGCAAGACAGCCGAGCAGAATATAGTTCGTAAAACATCCACTTATTCAAAAAGGTACACTGCTAATCAGCGGAAACCGAGGTGAAGTGATTTTGAAAGGTGCAAAGGTTGCGGCGGATAATGTCCTGTTTGAAGTGAATGAAACAGTGAGCATTGCTGAAAACGGTTCTGTTGAAGTCGGTGCGACTTGCACTGTTTCGGGAAGTGCTGGCAATGTGAAAAAAGGAGATATAAATCGATTCCCTATAACGCTTCCCGGAATTACAGCCGTTCAGAATATAACGGATTTTACAGGCGGTTATGATGCGGAGAGTGATGCAGATTTATTGAACGATACCTTGAAAAAGTGTCACGTCCGAATGTCAGCGGAAATAAATATCATTATATTGAATGGGCAAAAAGAAGTAAGCGGAGTGGGAGATGTAAAAAGTAATACCGCTTTGGAACGGAGCGGGGACAGTAAAAGTAGTAATTGTAGATGCTGATAACCGTCCCGCAGGCAGTGAACTTATTTCAAAAAGTGAAAGAGCACATTGAGGAAAACAAACCAATCGGTGCAGAAGTTACAGTGGTCAGTGCGTCACCCGTTATGATAAATATATCAGTTAGGCTGACATCTGATAATACATCAAACATACAGACAACAGTTGAAAATGTATTAAAGGACTATTTGTCGGGAGAGGCCATAAAAAAGGAATATATATCGTATGCCAAAATCGGCAGTCTTATATTATCAATATCGGGTGTTGAGGATTATACGGATTTAAAGGTCAACAGCGGAACAGAAAAAATATCAAGATAGCAGACGGAGCGGTACCGGTGCTTGAAAGCGTGGTGTTGAAATGATTGACAGACTCCCGGATTATTATAGCAAATCAAAAAACGGTAAAGGACTTTTACAATGTCGTTCAAACAATACTTGATAAAGTTTCGGAAGATATTTCTGATGAAGATAAGCGTCTGTTTATTACTACCACAGATAGTTTTCTGCTGCATGAAAAAGACGTAGGACTGTCTGAAATTACGGCAGATAATGAAACTAAGAGAGCAAGAGTAATTGCAAGACTGCAAGGAAATAATCTTCTGACAAAATCGGAACTTGAACAGCTTATTTTAATGTATGACAGGACAGGCTGTATAATAACCGAGGATTATAAAAATTATACAGTAGCTGTTAAATTCAGCGGACGTAAAGGAGTGCCGTATAATTTTGAACAAATAAAATCAGCGGTGGATGAAGTTAAGCCCGCACATCTTCAAGTGAATTATGAGTTTCAAAGCAATACTTGGAGCGAAGTACAGAAAAAAAACTTGGGACATGGGGCAATGCAAAAAAATATTTACATGGGGAGGTGTTAAAGATTATGACGGCAGAACGTGGCTGTATGTAGAAAACAATGAGGTATATTTAAGAGAAAAAACGGAGCAAACGCATATGTGGTATTTAAAGATAATAAGCCATATGCACATTTTTTTTATAAGGAGGCATGAAAATGAAATACACATCAAATCATAATTTTAAATTGCCGGCACCGTCCGACAGTATTGATGTGGAGGTGCTCAATGAGAATTTTATAAATATTGATGCACTTATTAAAACTTTGGAGTCTGCTAAGGCAGATAAAAATTCACCGAGTTTTAAGGGTACACCAACAGCACCGACTGCGTCAAGCAGTACAAATTCTACGCAGATTGCTACTACGGCTTTTTGTGCAGGGATTGATAAAAGGCATACAGACGGCATTGTCAGGCAAAGCGAATAAAAAATTCACCAAGTTTTACTGGTACACCGAAATCTCCGACTCCGCCGTCATCTGATATTTCAACGAGAATAGCAACAACCGCATTTGTACAGAACTTGGTGCAGGCAGTGGATAAAAAGATTTCAGAATTGGTATCTTCAACATTGGACAGCACTTATGCTATGCTGTTGTTTGATAAAGATAATATCAGCACTTGCAGTAATATTGACAGTTTCGGAATTACATACAGTAAATATCAAAACGGTACATATAAGACTGATATAGTGCAGGTCGGAAATAACGCTCAACTGCCGAATAAATCGAATGCACCTGTATTTTTTAGTGTCGTGGGCGGCTGAATCCGGTGACGAAAGTGAAATATATAATGTTCAGGCTGTAATCTATCCGGATGGAACGGTATACGGACGCCATAGATATTTGTGGAGTATCAGCAGCGGCATTGTGAGTAAGCTTTCTTGGAATGATTGGAGTAAGGATAACAATTATATTTATTATAATCCTAAAAGATCATTTTTGTAAAGGAATAGCGTGGGGTGATAAGGTATGCCGGAAGAAATACGATTGGCAAAAGGCGAAGATTTAGATGCACTTGAGGATATAGTGAATAACCATATCGGCAGTGATGAAACTCACGTTACTGCCGGTGACAAGCAAAATTGGAACGGTAAGGCTGATGTGGCTATGCTTGAAACAGAAGGGTATCTGAAGAAAAAAAAAAGTTGTAGGCGTACTGCCGTCAATGTCTGTTGGATTTGGTTTTTCAGACGGTGTTTCAAAAATTCAATGCTATAAATCGATGTACTGTATCCGTTGCGGAAGAAAGTGACGGCAACAAGTATCAAAAAATTGTAACCGGTTCAAATGCGGCGAATATGTATGCTTTTTTGCTTATCTTGACTTTTTCAAAATATACGGCAAATGCAAAAAGAACTGATAATTGAGTTTGATACGAAAATAAATACCGACCGCTGGTATATAGGACTGTCTGATTTGACACAGCGTCCGGGAGAATCAAGCAGAGGTTCATATGACAGTACGGGAGTTGTTTTTTCGCAAGGCACAAAAGACGGAAAGTATTATTACATAAACAGTGACCTGACGTGGAAAGACAACTTTTTTAACTGTTGGGTTCATAGCCGAATAGAAGTTAATTACGAGTCAAAAACGGTATCATATTGTATTACAAACAATAATGAATCAGCCAAATTAAGCGGTGAGATTGATTTTTTATGATAAGTCCGCAAGTAAGGTTACGGGACTTGAGATTTATTCGTATGTAAATAGCGTTGAAATGGGGATTGACAATATAAGCATAACATCAAAATCGGGAAATGAAAGTGATGACGAAAGAACCGTATATATAGTGGCGGAAGACGGAGATATAGCGGAATATATCTATATAGACGGAAAGCCGTTTTGTATAGGGAAGGAGTGATATATTTAATACAATAAAAGACCTGCTCGAAAGAGTAGAAAAATTAGAAAATAACTGATAAGGGGGTACTGACTATGGAAAGTACGATTGTTGTGGCGATTTTGTCGCTTGTAGGAACACTTGGCGGTTCTATTATTGCAGGTATTGTTTCAAACAATAAGACACTGTACAGAATTGAACAGCTTGAACGCAAAGTAGAAAAACACAACAGTGTTGTTGAACGAGTGGCTATTGCGGAAAATACACTTAAATCTCAGCAGCACCAAATTGATGAACTGAAGGGGGATATGTAAAATGATTAACTGGAAAGTACGAATGAGAAATCCTATGTTTTGGGCACAGATATTGCTGTCTGTAATTATGCCGATACTGGCATATCTCGGACTTACAGCCGAGGATTTAAGCTCGCGGTCGGTATTGGGGGAAGTACTTATAAAGGCGGTTTCAAGCCCGTACATTTTGAGCCTTGTAATTGTCAGTGTATATAACGCAATTACAGACCCTACAACAACAGGATTTACAGACAGCAAACGTGCATTGACATACGATACACCTAACAGTGACAAGGAGTAAGAGATGACTGCAATAGATAAATTGATTCAGACCGCTGATAATGAAGTCGGCTATTTGGAAAAAGTCAAGTAATTCACAGCTTGATGATAAAACAGCGAATGCCGGTATGAACAATTATACTAAGTATTGGCGGGATATAAAAAACGAATATCAAGGACAGCCGTGGTGTGCAGTATTTGTTACATGGTGTTTCACCAAGACTTTTCGGAGTGGATAAGGCACATCAATTATTGAAGCATTATCCGTATGTATATTGTCCGACAATGTCGGGACTTTTTAAATTGTACGCAAATCCGAAAAAGGGGCGATATTGTTATATTTAATCATAATGGGGGTATTTACGCATACGGGAATTGTAACCGGCGTGGACGGAGATTATTTCACTACTGTTGAAGGGAATACGTCAGCCGGAAGTGCGGTTGTTGCAAACGGTGGCGGTGTCTGCAGAAAAGGATATTATATCAGCAATCTTGCGGGAACAAAATTCTGCAGACCGGATTATGAAACGGCAGAAAGCGAGGAAGAAATTATGAGTAAGGAATATACGGAGTTGAAAGCAGAAATAGCAAAATTACAGGCTGATGTAAATAAACTGAACAGTAAAATGATTTACAATTATGTTGATGACAATATGCCTGAATGGGCAAGACCTACTGTTCAGAAAATGATGGATAAGGGGTTCCTTAAAGGTGATGAAAACGGCTGTCTGGGCTTGACTGATGAACTTCTTAGAGTCTTTGTTATAAATGACAGAGCAGGGAGTATATGAAAACAGATGGGACGGAAAAAAGTGAATAGTTGAGTTTATGCCCGTTAGAGATTGATTTTCTAAACGGGCATTATTTTTATTATTTGAGAACCAGAATATATAAATAACAGAGGTGATTGCAATGAATGAAGAGAAAGATGTACCTATAACACTCGGAGAAAAATATATGCTTACCATAAGAGAAGCAAGTATATATTTCAATATCGGAGTCAAAAAATCCGCAGACTGGCGGAAGATAATCTCGGAGTATTCTCTATTTACAGTGGCAACAGATATTTAATAATACGTCCTAAATTTGAGGAACATCTCTGCCGAATTTCTACGATATAAATTGATTTTATTTGCCGTAAGTAGTTGACTTTATGAGCTTTTAGAGCGATATATAGTGCAAGCTTAATAAAGCTTATAATCAAACTAAAAGTAAAAATTTAAAAGAACAGAAAGGAAGAAATTTTATGCAGAGAGCAACAGCAGAGAAAAAAGGATTTATTAAATCTGTCAGAAACGATTGAATATTTCAACCTCAGTCAAAGAAAGTTTCATTCTCTTATCAGAGAAAAAAACGGTTCATGATTTTATTGTTTTCTATGGCAGTCGAAGATTGATTATCAGAACGGCATTTGAGAGGTATATCTTAAAACATCCGGAACTTAGGAGGTGCAGATAATGGGATCAGAGGAAGAATAAGACGCGATTCAAAACATAGAGTTTTGAGAGCGGGAGAGTCAATGAGAGCAGACGGAAAATATCAGTTTAAGTATCATATAGCAGGCAAACCGCATTTTGTGTACAGTTGGAAACTTGAACCTACGGACAAATTACCTGCAGGAAAGAAACCGTGTCTTTCACTGAGGGAACTTGAAAAGCAGATAGGATATGACTTGGAATCGCAGTTAGATCCGATGAAAAAGAAATATAACAGTGAACGAACTTGTAGAACGATACCTATCCACAAAAACAGGGGCGAAACACAGTACAGTTGCAAACTATAACTTTGTGAAGAATATCTTGAAAAAAAGGAATTTAGTGAGGCGAAAAAATAGCAGACGTTAAAACATCGGACGCAAAACTTTTTCCTTATTAAAATGCAGAGTGAAGGCAAAGGTTACAGTACAGTCAAGTCGGTACGCGGAGTTATAAGACCTGCATTTCAGATGGCTGTTGATGATGATATTTTAAATAAGAATCCATTTGAATTTCAGCTTGCCGGAGTTGTGGTGAATGATTCACATACACGAACTGCAATAACAAGAGAGCAAATGCGGCAGTTTTTGAAATTTGTGCATGATGATAACTGCTATTGTAAGTATTACGAGGTGGTTTATATCCTATTCCATACAGGAATGAGAATATCGGAATTCTGCGGTTTGACACTCAAAGATATTGATTTAAAGAACCGAATTGTAAATATTGACCATCAGCTTCAGAGAACCTCAGATATGCAGTATGTAATTGAATCAACGAAAACCAATGCCGGAACAAGAAAACTTCCAATTACAGAGGAAGTGGTAAAGTGTTTTCAAGCCATTATCGAGGACAGAGAACCGCAACAAAGAGAAAAAAATGATTGACGGATATGCCGGATTTTTTGTTTTATGATAAAGATAACAATCCGCTCGTAGCAATGCATTGGGAACATCGTTTTAACCATATGGTACAGCGATACAACGATATTTACCGTATACAGATACCGAATATTACGCCGCATGTTTGCAGACATACCTACTGCAGTAATATGGCGAAGTCAGGTATGAATCCAAAGACACTCCAGTATCTGATGGGGCATAGCGACATAGGCGTAACACTAAACACTTATACACATCTCGGTCTTGAAGATGCAGAGGACGAACTAAAACGTATGGAGGATTTGAATAATGCGAGAAATGAACTTGATAAAAATTCAAGAAGAAATTTAATAACTCAGAAAAATGTTTAGGGTTATATGATAATGTTGCATAGACGGCACTCAGGCTACGGCTTGGGTGCCTGTTTTTTGTTTGCTTTTGTTAAAAAAATGTCGGATTTGTGAATTGATATAATGTATGAGGTGTGGTATAATATATAAAATGAATATAGGAAGAAGGTTTTTATAAATGAGAAAAAGTATTTGTTTCATATTATCATGGAGATCAACAAGAGGTTAATAAGTTTGTTAATGATTTTCTAATGTGTATATTTAAAACTGTTGAGTCAAAGAGGGAGACTTTTACTTTTGATAGCAACAATCCGCAATATATTATGAGAAAAATAAGAGAAGACAAGTTAGAAGATTCCACTGTAACTATAGTATTGGTTGGAAGTTGTACCCATAGTAGAAGATATGTTGACTGGGAAGTTAAAGCTTCTCTTCAATGTGGACAGTCATTGCCTAATGGATTGATTGCGATTAATTTACCGTATATGGGTTCGAAAGGATTGTTGCCGCCTAGAGTGGAAGAAAATATAAGCAAAAACTCAAATAAACAGGATACTGGATACGCTAGATATTATACATATCCAAGTAGTAATGAACAATTAGAGGCATGGATAGAAGATGCATATAATGCAAGAACTCAAAGAGCACATTTAATTAAAAATACAAAATGTAATGATGAAATATAATTCGAGGTGTAAATCACATAATAAAACACATTAAGTGATTTAATGAATATAGTCGATAAAAATATTAATTATGTTTTGATTTTTTTATAAAGTGAAGATGAAGAAGGTGTTTTAGCGTTAGGTAATTAAAAAAATATCTATAGATGCTATCTTTATTTATTTAATATAAAATTGCAAAAAGCAGTATACACAGAAAAGATAAAAAATTATATAGATGATGAATTTGGAATTCCTGATTTAAAAGAAAGCAGAATTGCATCAATAAATGATAAAAAAATATTGATAATTTTCCACAATAAAAAAAATTAGAACTACACTTAATAAAATAGATGTGATTAAATTTACTTTTTAAATCAGACAGAGGTTATTTTTTTGTTAAAAAAGGTGAGAAGAATTAAAAAGAATGGAGAAATGAAGATTAAAAATAGTTTGATTAAACCTATAAAAAATCAATAATCACATGGATTGTTGGGGGAATTGTATTACTTATAGTGTGGTGCTGTGATATAAAAAAAATATTGTTATATATTCCAGGAATACGTAACTTTGTATTGAATCTAAATTTCATAACTAGCATTTTTACAAATTATTATACAGTTATTATAGGGGCATTGTTTTTTTGGTTGTAATATTATATTTGAGAAAATATGCAGATGTAAAAGTTCCATCAATTTCAATTGCGGGAATTGAATTTAATTTAAAAAATATTGACAGAATAGTAAAAGCAAATCTTACAAATTATTTTGTCACCAAAAGAAGTTTGTTTAAAATTGACATTTTGAAAGACAATTTTGATGATGTTTTTGAATCCTATCATAATACATATGAATTTATAAGATTACAAATGAGTTACTATGAAAACGTGGCTAAAACAGATAATACTATATATAAAAGCAATGAAGTGTATGATAAAAAGATTTAAACTATTTTCTAACATCAAACCAAACTGATTATAGAAGATGGTATAAATTCGAAAACGAAAAAGAAAATACAAATTTATTGATGAATTGCAAAAAAATATCCTAAGTATAATGAATTAATAGAAGCATTTGGGAAAATAAATAAAAAGATGTCTACACATATGCAGAAGTTAAATATTACTATAGAATGGTGACAAATATTCCTAATAAATAATAATATTGAAAAGATGATAAAACATTTTTTTTTGAATCCATTAGTAGTAAACACTCGGATTTTTACTACTATCTTACTACTAACGGTGTCCTTGATTTGCCCTTATTTGCCGTGTTTTTGCAGATTACACTCTGTCAAGCGATGTTTTTAAAGCATTTTACAGACACCGCAAATACGGGCAAAACCACGGGCATTTTACGGCTTTTTATGAAAGGAAAAAATTATGATTAAGATACTCTTTGTTTGCCACGGCAGTACACTAATCGAGCGCGGAAACCCTTGATATTCCTTGACTTTTTGAAGCTGACAGAGAAAATTTACTACTTATTTACTACTTACTAAAATTGTTGATTGCCTTGCCACGATATAAATAAAATTGAACATTAGCATAAGCGACGTTATCGCTCGCTTTTTTACCCTCATGCATGCGGCGTATAAGTACTAAAAGCTCGATTAACCACCATTTACGCAATGTTGAACTTCCCTAAAGGCATATTTGTTATCACTTCCTGAAGATTGGGGACTATATCCTCCATTCCATTCCTCCTTAGAGGAAGGAAATCATCATGACAATGATTATCTGGATACAGGACGGACACTTTGACCGACAGATAGAGGAAATCCTTGCCCTTATCCTTCTTAAATGTCTGCACCAAACGAAGAACAATCGGTATCGCGGGACGACCACCCG
>VOFK01003194.1_pt1 | contig 12246 bp, 16 predicted proteins | sample 5384121 | NCBI WGS metagenome assembly VOFK01 (sample SAMN12384730, study PRJNA508395) | human gut metagenome | isolation source: healthy gut J | host: Homo sapiens | reverse complement strand
GAAAAAAGCAATACGTAACTGGGACTTATCGTCGCGCGCCAGCTCCCTGCACGGTGACGCGGGTAGCGATATAACGGCTGCCGAGCGGCGAGTTTTTCGACTGCAGGACATAGACGAATTTGCCGTTGGAGTCTTCACGCAGGCCCGAAAGCGGGATGAGCGCGTCATAATTGGCACTCTTCTGGCCGATGGAGAGCGTAACGTTCTGTCCGGCCTGAATGTCGCCCGTGAGCGTAAAAGACGAGCGTGCGGCTGCCGGAGGACTGAGAATTCGTGATCTGGTCGAGCGTCGCAACCCTGCGTCGCCGCCCCAGAAGTTGACGAGTTCAGCGGTATCGCCGACCTTGACCTTCTTGGCCTGCTCACTCGTGACGTCAATTTTGACGGTAAAGCCCCGGTCGGTCACGTTGATGGTCGCAAGCGGCTGCTCCTCGCCGCCGATAGACTTGCCCGCAGAGGCGCTGATGGACGCGATGGTGCCGGAAACGCTGGATTTGACCTCCAGCTCGTCGGCATTCTCGCGGAGCTTTGCGACCTCCTCCTGCTTGCGCTCGATGGCCTTCTTGGACGCCTCCATGTCGATGGAGGACGAATCGCCGAGATTCTGTTTGAAAATCAGGTCTTCAAGGGTTTTTTTCGTAGATTTGACCGTTTCAGCTGCGGAAGACGCGCTGGTGAGTTTGTCCACTGCCGTCTGTTGATCGGTGATCTGCGTGTCAAGCGCCTCGCTCTGGTTTTCCAGAGATTCGATGGAGCGCTCATAATTGCCGACGATGGTTTTTGCGGTGCTCATTTCACTGTAGGCCGCTTCAATTTTATCGTTGATTGTCGCAACTTTTATCTTATCTTGCAAAATGAGCAGTCCCTCTGTTCGCGGGTTCTCATAGCCGTAGTAATAAGGAGCAAGTTTGGCAAACGCCTCACGATATTTGATTACAGTTTCTTCTGTCGATCCAGATGGATTCTCAACCGGATTTCCTTCTTTATCATACTTTGCAGATGTACTGTTCCCTTCAATTCGCTTAATCATCGAAATGCCTGATTCGTCCTCATAGCACTCTTTCATAATTGCGAAATCATTGTCACACAATGTACTAAACGCCGCAAATATCTTTTCATATCGCGTAAGGTTCTCTATATACTGTTTATCTTTCAATATATTGTCTATTTCAGTCTGATAATACGATGCGTTGCGGCAATCTTTATAAGACAGCGGAAGTGATTCCAGCAGCTTTCCTTTTTCCGCTTCCAGCGACTTCACCGTCGCTTCGTGCTCCGTGACCGTTGCCTGTGCATCTGTATAATCTTTTTCGGCCTTGATCTTCGTAAGCTGATTGTCAAGCGTGGTCTTCGCCGTCTGAAGTTCCTTCAGCTTCGCTTCGGACGCCGCTTTCTGCGTAGCAAGCTGCGAAGCGTCCATGGTGCTGTACTGACGGTAAATCGCAAGCGCTTCATTATAATCATCGCGTGCATTCTGCACATCGCGGTTTTCCTGCGCCGCCGTGTTTCCGGCTTCAATCAGGCTCTTGTCGTAATTCTGCTGCAGCGTTTCCAGATCAGTCTCGGCCTGCTTCAGTTCATCCGAATCCTCCGCTTCCAGCACGAAGAGGGTATCGCCGACGTTGATCTCCTGGCCGGTCTTGACCAGCACGCTGGAGACCTTGCGGGTCTGCTTGATCGTGACGTTATAGACCTCGCTGGCCTCGACGGTACCCTGGCCGCGGATGCGGGCGTTGATCGCGCCGGAGGACACCTGCTGCGTGGCGACCTCTGGCAGCGAGGCGTTCATGATCGTTTTTGAGAAAAAGGTCAGCACCAGCAGCACGGCCAGCAGGATGATGGCCGCGGTTTTGACCCATTCGCGTTTTCTTACACTGTTTTCCATATCTCGTTTTCCCTTATCCTTTCACAGAGCCAGAATGTGCGATACCCTCCACCAGATATGCCTCGCCGTGCAAAAACAGCAGCAGACCGGGGATCATGTAAATGACAGCGGCGGCGAAGGCAATGCCGATCTCGCCCGCGTTGATGCTGGACAGGAACATCGAAAGCGGCTGCTTTTCGACGTCGTTGAGCAGGATCAGAGGCTGCTCAACCATGTTCCAGTTGTCGATGAACACAAGGATCGCAATAGAATAGAGGGCGCTCCGGCACTGCGGCAGGCAGATGTTCCAGAAGATGTGCCACTCGTTCGCGCCATCGATCTTGGCCGATTCAATGACGGCCATGGGGATGCGGCGCATGAATTTGGTGAGCAGGAATACCGAGAACGGCGCGAACGCGCCGGGCAGGAAGATCGCCCACCGGGTATTGAGCAGGTGCAGCCAGTCACTGACCAGATAGTTCGGCACCAGCGTGACCTGATACGGCATGAGCATCAGGATCACATAGAAGAAAAACAGACTGTCGCGCACCTTACCGCGCCAGCGCGTGAAGCCGTAGGCCGCAATGGACGCGACCATCAGCTGTGCAAAGACGATCGGCGCGGTTAGAATCACCGAGTTCCAGAATTTCAGCAGATAATCCGGGCTTTTGAGCAGGACCGTGAAATACTGCGTGAAGCTGACCTTGTCGGGGATAAACTTGAGATTGATGGTCTTGGAGATATAACTCTTGCCGTCGTTGGCGTTCTCGAAGACCTGCCCGTAGCTGGCTGTGATCTCGCTCTGGGTCATGAACGAATTTGTAATCGTCAGAACCGTCGGCAGCAGAAACAGGAGTGCAAAGACAGCGCAGAGACAAAGCATGTCGCGCGGGAAAAGTACCGCTTTTTCTTTCTCATCCCTCCACGTCCTTTCCGAAGATGTTCTCCACAAAGAACAGCAGCGCAATGAGAATGACAATGACGATCGCCAGCAGCACCGCCGCGGCGGAAAGCCGCTGATAGTCGGCGGAGTTGAACATGTTGTTCATGAAATGCTGCATCATGTAAAGCCCGTCGTAGGGATAATTGCCGGTAAGCAGGTAAATTTCCCGGAAGACCTTGAACGAGTTGATGATGGACAGGATCGTCACGAACAGCACCGTCGGGGACAGGTACCGGAGCTTAATATGGAAGAACTGATACGCCGCCGACGCCCCCTCGACCTCCGCAACCTCGAGAAGTTCGCGCGGGATATTGCTGAGCGCGGCCATGAACAGGATCATGTTATAGCCGAGGTTTTTTCCACAGAAACAGCACAACGATGACGACCATGCAGTAATCTGATTTCAGCCAGTCGATCTTGTCCGCGCCGAACACGGCCAGAAACTCATTGACGACGCCGTTATAGTGGAACAGCACCTGCCAGATCAGAATGATGGACGCGATGGGCACCATCATGGGGCTGAGGAAGAACGTGCGGAACTCGCTCTTGAGCGGAATGCGCGCCTCGAGCATCAGCGCCAGTCCCAAAGACAGCACGACCGCCAGCGGCACGGAGAGGCCGGTGAACGTGAACGTATTCTTGACCGCGATCTTGAACGCGCCGTTCTGCCAGACGTTAATATAGTTTTTGAGGCCCGCAAAGCTGTGGTCGGTCAGACCCGCGGTGAAGGAATAGTAGACGACGATCAGGAACGGGATGATATAAAACGCCAGCATACCAAGAAAGCTTGGCCCGGAGAAGCACATCGACGCGAGAAAATCGCGCACTTTGTTATTCATCCGCGTCCAAAGCCCTTTCCCGGACGGTCTTGTTTCATATTTCCCGCGTGACCGGAGAGATAGCTTCTGCACGTTTTTCGTGTCTCCTTTGCGTTGGAAAATGCTCATAGCTCCCGACTGAATCTCAATCGGGATTTATCGGCATTTTCATTTCTGGGTGGGAAATCCGCATGTACTTACGCACTTGTGGGGCCGATGCCCCATCGGCCCGCGCAGAATGCACTGTTTTTAACGGAAACCTTCCGGCTAATTCGCAGTTGGGGCATCGGCCCCGCCAAAAGTTTCGCAGTTGCCGCGGCAAGCGCAGCAAAGGAACTTTTTATTGTTGTTTTACCGCTGCTCCTGCACATACAGGTTCACGCGGCTCTGGATCATGCTGGCAGTGGTCTGAACATCCTTGTCTCCGGCAAAGTAGGCGGCGACCTCCTCGGTGATGATATCGAGGATCTCCTGATCGTAGTCATAGACGCTGCGCGTGTTGTTGATCACGCCCAGGATCTGGTCAATTTCCTCCTGCGTCAGCGCATAGACATCCTTATAGACCGTTTCGCCGTTTTCCATGGTCTCATAGCTGCCCCGGATGGCCTTGTCGGGCTCACCGTCGCCGTCCCAGTCGACCTGTTCGCCGTTTTCGTCCAGCTGGTACTGCTCGGTCATGATGTCGGTCATTTCGCGTCAAACGCGGCCTGACTGATGGGGAAGCCGTAATAGTAATTGTTCTCGTCTATCGTATTCATCTTTTTGATGATCGAGCAGACGAAGTCCCACGCGGCGTCGGGGTATTTCGTGACGGAGGAAATGGCCATCGGCATCTGAAGCTCGAACGAGCTGCCGGAGCCGTCCTCGGTCGGATAGCCGGTAAAGGTGATCTTGTCGCGGATCGCGTAGACGCTCCAGATATAGGAGTCAAAGCTGTACATCTCGATCGTCGACATGAGCTGCTTGCCGTTCGTGATGCGGGTCGCGTCAGATTCCCACATCGCGTCGTCAACGGCGATATCGGCGGAGGAAGCATAGGCAATCGCGCCGTCACCGTCACTGGTTTCTGCCGGGAAGGAATTGCAGAAGGCCAGCAGCTGCTGGAACGCCTCGGAGTCAAACTCGCACTTGCCCGTCGTCCAGTCGACGAAAGCAGACAGGTTGCGGGACAGGCAGTTCGACAGAGCCGTGTTCTTCGTCCAGCCGTTGGAGAAGACCGTCGCGCCCTCCTGCAGCTGCGTCATGGCGTCCTGCACGGCGGCAACGTTCCACGTGTCGTACTGGCTCGCGATGGAGACAGCGCGTAGGCCGTCTGCACGGAGAAGCTGGTGGGCAGCTCATAGAGCTTGCCGTCCTTTTCGAGCGCACTCATGATCTGTGGGACAAAATAGTCGCGGCTCAGGCCGTTTCCGCCGTCCATGAAGGTATTGAGGTCGGCAATCACGCCCTTGGCGGCGTACTTATCAATCGGCAGATTGCTGGTCAGGAAGATATCCGGCACGCTGCCGCTGATGATCTCGGTGGTGAGCTTGGTGACGCCGGCGTTATAATCGTCGTCGGTCGCGTACTCGCTGTAGTCGACGACATTGATGCGGTACTCGTCGTTCGTCTTGTTGTATTCGACGATCATGCTGCGCAGGTTCCAGTCGAGATACATGCACGCGAGCGTCAGAACCTTCTTTTCCTTGATCTCAGACGCGTCCACACGGTGCAGGACGATCAGCTGATAGGTCGTGGGGTCGGTGCTCCAGTCCTGCATGAGGGCGGCCACGCGGCTGTCGGAGAGCATGGCATAGCCCGACATATTGTTGGTGTCAACGTCGCAGGCCAGCCAGTCGACGAGCTTCTCCTTCGTGTCCGTTTTGGCGGCATAGCCATAGATGTTATTATTGTAGGCGTAGTAGAAGTCATAGGCATCGTCGCCCGGGAAGATGCTCCACACGTTGGACGGCAGCTTGACCTTCTCTCCCCAGTCCTTCGTTTCCAGATCGATGGGGACGAAGTACTGGCCGTTTTCATCGGCGGCGTTCACGTCGTCCGTGTAGTTGTACCACATAACGCCAACCTGCTGTGCGTTCAGCCGGCACAGACTGCCGTTATACTGGCTGCCGTCGAGCTTGAACTGCACGTTGCCCTCTGCATCAAGGACGTAAATATTATTATAGTCGCTGACGTAGAGATTGCCGGCGGCGTCGACAGCAAACGACGAAAGATTGCTACTCATGCCGTCCTCGGTGTCATCTGCATTCGTATCGGAAAGATCGATGCTTGCAATCGTGCTGCCGTCGGCAGCGATGTGCATCAGATACGAGCCGCCGATATCTGTGGAGGGGTAGTTCCACTTGCTGTCCGTGTTGGGGTCAAAATCGTCGGGCAGCTCATACTGCGTCGCATAGACGTTTACAAGCATCCAGAGCGTGCCGTCGTCAGAGCCGATCATGTTGTAGCAGTCGACGCTGCCCTCCGCTCCCTCCGGCACCTGCGGCAGCTGCAGGCTGGAAAGCTCTGTGCATATGCCGGTATCCGGGTCAATGGTCAGAACGCCCAAGCAGGAGTCGTAATACGACCAGGTTTCGCCCGTGTCGGGGTCAGTGTTGGTGATTTCTTCCCCCTGCATGCTGGCCGTCAGATGGCAGAGCGTTGTGCCGGCGGCGCAGAGCTGGTTGAGGTACTGCACGCCGTCCGGCATGGTCAAAGGTCGAGATAATCGGCCTTATAGGCGTATTTTGCCGTTGTCTGGGAGGGCTTGGTCTGGTCGATCAGAGAATGCCCCTGGAGTCGGTCTTGCCGGGGTCCTTTGTCCCGTCCTTCGAGCAGCCCGCAAACAGGCCCACGATCATCAGCGCCGCAAGCAGCAGCGCAAGCATCCGTTTTGTTTTCATGTAATACTCCTTTTCATTTCATGCCCAATGTCCATAATCTATATCTTGTGCTGACGTACGGTACAGGCGGCCTATCTTGCCATCTGTATCATACCAAAACAAAGACGCAAAAGAAAGCCCGGCGTTGCATTTTTCATATTTTTTTAAGAACTGACCTCGGCTGCCCGGATGGGCAGGATGACCTCGGCGGTAAATTTTCCGTTTTCCGTGTACCGCTTGAAGCCGCCGGCCATCTGCGCCATGATCTTTGCACAGGTGCGAAGGCCGATCTTGTTGGACTCGATGCGGCCGGAAGCGGGATTCACGCTGTTGGACAGGCAGATATGCAGCGCACCGTCTTCGATCAGCGCCGCAATGGCAACGGGCTTAGCGGGGTCTGCGTACTTTCGGATGTTGTCGAAGAGATTGTCGAGCACCCGCTTCAGATACATCACGTCAGCCTCGATCTGCACCTCCTGCTGCGGCAGCAGCAGCTGCACCGTGAAACCCTGCTGCTGCAGCTGGACGCGGCTCTCACCCAGAAGCTGCTCGAGAAGCAGCCGCGCGTCATAGGACTCCATCTGCATGGGCAGCTCCTTGCAGCCGAACAGCAGAGAATACCGGAACAGTTCGTCTGTCAGCGTCTTCAGCTGCTCGGCCTTGCCGTAGGCGGCGTCCAGATAGCTTTGCAGCTCTTCTTCCGATCGATACTGTCCGTTTTTTGCCAGATCAAGGTAGCCGAGCAGCGCCGTGAGCGGATTGCGGATATCGTGCGACATGGCGGTGATAAGGTCGCTGTTCTGCTGCAGGGCGCGCTGCTCCTCGCTGGTCTTGCGCAGGAGCGACAGGCGCATCTGCTCGACGCTGGCTGTGAGCTGTGAGATCTCGTCGCGGCCCTTCGGCTCCAGCTGCAAGTAGAGATTGCCCGCGCCGATGGACTGCACCTCCTGCGAGACGGCGACGACTCTGCGCGCGACGCGGCGGTTATACGCCAGCAGCGTCAGCGCCAGAACCGCGCAGCCCAGCAGCAGCGAAACGATCCACAACAGATCGTAGAGCCCGGAATCGGAGTTGTCGTAGATCACAGCGTAAAACGTGCCGTCGCGGAACACGATGGGATAGACAACGCTGGCCGTCTGCTCCTTGAGCGAATACGCGTCGACCGCCGCGCTGTCCGCGCCCCACCAGCCGATCTCAAAGATCTGCCGCTGATCATGATACAGCATGATATAATAGTTTTTTCTCGACTCGCCCCAGCGGGCCAGCATATCCGTGTCGCGCGTGGAGATGCTGTTCTGCCGCACAAAGGCCTGGAACTCCTGCGCAGCCCTGTTCGTGCGCTTCAAAACAGCCTTGTCGCTCATATAGCTGCGTTCGATGATCTGCTCGCCGGTGAAGTTCGCCAGCAGGCAGACGCACACACCCAGTACCAGCCCCAGCAGCAGCACAAACAGCGGCTTGACGCTCAGCGAGACAAAAATCGCTTCTTCTTTTCAGTCAATCTGATAGCCCTTTCCCCAGACGGTGCGGATCAGGCGCGGATTCGCCGGATCCTCCTCCAGCTTCTTGCGCAGGTTCACAATATGCACCATCACGGTATTGTTTGACGCCGGCATATATGTCTCGTGCCAGACCGTCTCGTAGATCGTGCGCACCGGCACGACGCGGCCCCGGTTCTCCGCCAGGCAGTGGAGAATGGAAAACTCCGTCTCCGTCAGCTCCAGCGGCTGGCCGTTTACCAGTACGCGCCGGTTTTCCTCGTCGAGCACGATGCCGGGCCGGAGCGTCCGCCCGCTCGATTTGCTCTTATACACCCGGTAGCGCCGCAGCAGCGACTCGACCTTCATCATCAGCTCCGCGTGCGAAAACGGCTTGGCGAGAAAATCGTCGCCGCCGGAATCATACGCGCGGCGCTTGTCGCCCTCCTGCGTTTTCGCGGTCAGAAACAGAACCGGGGCCGTGGAATACGACCGGATACGGCTGCACGCATCATAGCCGCCCAGCTCCGGCATCATAATGTCCATTAAAATGAGATCAAGCTCCGGGTGCTGCCGAACCTGCTCGACTGCCTCCGCGCCTGTCGCGGCCTCCAACACGGTATAGCCGCCTGTCTCCAGCAGGATCCGGCAGATACGCCGGATATCCGGCTCATCGTCCACCACCAGAATGCGGATCGCCTCTTCCATGGCTGCTCCCTCCTTTTTGTGGCGCTATTATATCATACTTCCGCAAGCTTCCGGGCAGAATTAAGAATTTTTAAGACATTTTTTCTTCCGCGCAAAACTGCGTGACGAAACGGGGAAAGCGTGCTATACTATAATAACTTGAGCATAGATGCACGCGCCCGTGCATCATCACCTCACAACGATCCCACCCGCCATAGGAACTGCAAATGGAGCTATTATACACCGACAATCGAATCGTCGTCTGTCTCAAGCCTGCGGGCATTTTGTCCACTGATGAGCCGGGCGGTATGCCGGAGCTGCTGCGCCGGGCGCTGGGAGAGGAGCGAAACCGGCTGCGTGCGCGTCGTGCACCGTCGACCGGCCCGTGTGGCGGCGTGATGGTCTACGCCCGGTCGCGCATGGCCGACAGCATTCTGTCACGGCAGGTACAGGAGCGCATGAATTTGAAAAGGACTATCTTGCCGTATTGGAGGGGCTCCCAGACGCGCCGGAGGGCGTTCTTGCCGATCTTCTCGCGCGCGATGCGGCGAAAAAGCAAACCTTCGTCACGCACACCCCCGGCCCGGACGCACGGCCTGCCCGGCTTTCGTACCGGGTGCTTGCCGTGAAGGACGGGCGCGCGCTTGTGCGCATCCGGCTGGAAACCGGCAGGACGCATCAGATCCGCGCGCAGTTTTCCTCCCGCGGCCTGCCGCTCTGCGGCGACCGGAAATACGGCGCACAGCCAGACGGCCCGCTCGGCCTGTGGTCGTATCAAATTGCTTTTTTCCACCCGCAGACGAATGAACACCTCGTCTTTACGCATGACCCGCCGCAGACTGAACCGTGGCTCGTTTTTCGACACCCTGAAAGAGAAATAGGAGGGCACCATCCCCATGGCAGCAACAAAAGCAAATTCGATCGTGATGACCGAGGGCAGACCCCTGCCGCAGATCATCCGCTTTTCCGTCATCCCGCTGGCGCTGACCGGCATTTTACAGCTGCTGTTCAACGCCGCCGACGTCATTGTCGTCGGCAAATTTGACAGGCAGCACGGCCCTTGCCGCCGTCGGCGCGACAACATCGCTTATCAACCTGCTCATCGGCGCGTTCATCGGCATTTCCGTCGGCGTCAATATCCTTGTCGCCCGTTATCTCGGCTGCCGGGACGACGCGGGCGTCAGCCGCGCGGTCCACAGCGCCATCACGCTGGGTCTGCTGCTCGGCGTGGTCACGTTCCTGCTGGGCTTCTTCCTCTCCACGCCGATGCTGGAGCTGATGGGCACGCCGACGATGTTCTGCGGCTGGCGAGCCTCTATCTGCGGATCTATTTCATCGGCATCCCCGGCGCGCTGATCTACAACTTCGCCGCGGCCATCCTGCGCGCCTACGGCGATACGAAGCGGCCGCTGCTGTTCCTCGCCGTCTCGGGCGTATTGAACGTCTTTCTCAATCTGTTCTTCGTGATCGTCTGCCGTCTCGGCGTGGCGGGCGTCGCCATTGCGACGGTCGTTTCGCATATGTGTCGGTCGTGCTGATCCTCGTCTGCCTCATGCGGCAGACGGGCCCGGCGCAGCTCAGCCTCCGCCAGCTCCGGCTGCACCCCGTCCGAGGCCCTGCGCATGATCCAGATCGGCCTGCCGGCCGGACTGCAGTCGGTGGTCTTCAACATCTCGAACGTCATGGTGCAAAGCTGCGTCAATTCCTTCGGCGCGGACGTCGTCGCGGCGAACACCGCCTCCGGCAACATCGGCAACTTCACCTACACCGCGCAGAACTCGGTCTATCACGCCTCCATGACCTTTACCAGCCAGAATCTCGGCGCGCGGCGGTACGACCGGATCTGGAAGATCTTCTGGAACTGCAGCTGACCGTGATGCTCATCGGCGTGCCGCTGTGCGTGCTGAGCACCGTCTTTTGCCAGCCGCTGCTCGGCATCTATGTCTCCGCCGACGATCCGGCGCGCGACGCCGTGATCCAATGGGCATGATCCGCACATACGGCATGTCATGACCCCCTATTTCGTCTGCGGCATCATGGAGACGTGCTGCGGCATGGTGCGCGGACTCGGCCGAAGCTGGATGCCGATGGTCGTGACGATCTTCGGTGCGTGCGTACTGCGCATTATCTGGATCTACACCATTTTCGCGTGGACGCATACGCTTCCCGCCCTCTGTCTCTTACCCCATCAGCTGGGTCATCACCGCAGCCATGCATGTCGTCTGCTTCGTCTATTTCTGGAAGCGGATCCGCCGCATGATGGAGCAGACCGCAACCGCGGAGGCGAATATCAGGGAGGAGAAATTTTTCTGTTATTGACATTGATATCGACGACGTCATCCTCGCCATGCGGAACCAGACGCAGTTCGTCCTGCGCTGTGAGGAAGTCTTTCATGACAAGATCAGCTCCGCCGCCGCCGCAATTCTGAGCGCGCAGCCGCGCAAGCCCTTCGTCTGCCTGACCGGCCCCTCCGGCTCCGGCAAGACGACGACAGCGATGCGCCTGCAGGCGTATCTGAAAAATCTGGGCGTCAAGGTCTGCCTTTTGAGCATGGACAATTTCTTTCTGCCGCTCTCCGAACGGCCAAAGGACTTGACCGACTGGGAGTCGCCCCTGTGCGTCAACCGGGAACTGCTGCTTGACACCATCGACCGGCTGTCGAACGGCGAGACGGTGCAGGTGCCGTGGTACGACTTTCCCAACAACCGCACCGGCGGCTATACCCCCATGCAGGGCAGCCGCGAGGCCGTTATCATTGCCGAGGGCATCCATATGCTCAATCCCCTGCTCTTCGACCCCATCCGCGACCGCGCCACCGGCATTTATGTCGCGCCCAGAACGCGCATTATTACCCCCGGTGATCGCATCATCCACCCCGAGCAGGTGCGCGTGGCGCGCCGCATGATCCGCAACTATCAGGGCCGCGGCAACTCTTTGCGTGATACCATCGTCCGCGCTGAGTCTGTCAATGCGGGCGAGCAGAAATATATCGCGCCCAACAAACCCAACGCCTCCGTCCACATCGACTCGTTCCATGATTACCCTTGAACTGTGCATTCTGGCAAAATACCTGCGTCAGATCCCACAGTTCGCATCCGGATCTCGGACGACGCATTCTATTGAGGAACACGGCCTGACCGTCCTGATGGACGTGGTGCGGAGCCTGCCGCCGCTCGACACGCCGTATGTCCGCGTGACTCCATCGTCGCGAGTCGTCGGCGGGAGCATCTTCCAATATTAAAAAGCAGCCCCGCACGCCGTACGCGTGCAGCCGTAACTCGTTCGGTTGCTAGTAAGCGGGAACCTCCGATACAACGAAACTAAGGATGCGGTTGCGCCATAAGTATAAAACTGGAATATCTTCTGCGAAGGACTACTCCAAGGAACAGAAACTCGATGCGGGCAGGAGAGTACACCATGTGCATACGCCAACAGCGCAAAACCGGCGCGGTCACATCAGCAACGTTCACGGTGAAGCTTTACTAATCAGCCAGTTGCTAAGGACAATGTTTCTGTTAAAACAACTCCTCCCAAGACTGAAAACAGACGTTGCAGGGCGTAACTTGCGAAAGTCTAGGAAGCAATGCAATAATA
>VOFK01002830.1_pt1 | contig 12250 bp, 14 predicted proteins | sample 5384121 | NCBI WGS metagenome assembly VOFK01 (sample SAMN12384730, study PRJNA508395) | human gut metagenome | isolation source: healthy gut J | host: Homo sapiens | reverse complement strand
CGGGGAGGATTAATACGGCAGCAGCCAGGCTGTCAGGCGAGGGAGAAAGCAGCGCATTTCCATCGCACGAGTCTTCTCAACACGCGTCCGTCTGCTGGCCGACGAGGCCACCGCGCTGGACGCGCAGGGAGCGGCGCCACATCAGGTCACGGACGTATCTCGCCCACCCTGTCCGGCGTCACACGTATTGTCGTCACGCACACGCGGAGCAGGCGGCGCTGCGCCGCTATGACGGCATTCTCGTCTGAAGGACGGCCGCATCGCAGAGTCCGGCTCCTTCGACGAGCTGATGGAACAGAAGGGCTATTTCTACGCGCGCTGTATACGGTGTCGCAGTAAAAGTTTACGCACGAAAAGGCTCCCCTTGCGCGCAAGGGAGAGCCTTTTCGTGTGTTCAGACTGACTCCGGTCATCTCAAACCGTTTCGGAATAGCTGCCGAGATAGCAGACGTGTTCGCAGACGGATTCCAGCTCGCCGAGGAGCTTCGGCAGCTCCGGTGAGTAGACGGAGGCTTCGAGATCGAAATAGAACCGGAACGTGTCGTCCGAGCCGGGAATGGGGCGGCTTTCCAGCTTTGTCAGGTTGATGCCCCGGCCATAGATGCGGCCAGCACCTGATAGAGGCTGCCGGGTTCGTTGACCATGACGAAGGCTCGTCCGGTCGGGCGCCCGGATAGACCTCGGGCTTTGCCGCGATGCAGATAAAGCGGGTGTAGTTGCCATGCTCGTTCTGCACGCGCTCCTGCAGCGGCTGCAGGCCGTAAATTTCCGCGCAGGCTGGCGAGGCGATGGCGGCGAGATCGCGCCGTCCCGCTCCGGCGACCATGCGGGCTGCCGCCGCCGTGTTTTCGCAGCGGGTCACGGTCACGTTCGGCAGCTGCTTCAAAAATTCGGAGCACTGCTCCAGCGCCTGTCCGTGCGAGACAACCTCGCGAATTTCGGACAGCTTTACGCCCAGGCAGGGCCAGCAGACTGTGATCTACGCGCAGGCGGACGCTGCGGACGATGGAGAAATTGTGCTTCTGCATGAGGTCGTACACCGCGTTGACCGAGCCTGCCGTGCTGTTTTCCAGCGGCAGAACGCCGTACTGGCACAGGCCCTGCTCGATGGCGGAGAAGACCTTGTCAAATGTCGCGCAGAAGAATACGCTCGGATGCTGGAACAGCTTGTCGCAGGCCTGCTGCGAATACGCACCCTCAACGCCCTGGCAGGCAACGGCTGCTGTGGGCGGGAAGAGCTGCGGCGTCTGCTCCAGCGCCGCTTTGAGAAGCGCCGGAAGCGCCGTCTTTTCGTCCAGCAGATCGCGCTGATAGCTGCGGCTGAGGGAGAACAGCAGCCGGTAGAGGCTCACGGCCTCCTCTTGCAGATCCTCCGGCGCGGCCTTTACGATCTGCGCGAGCTTTTCGCGCTCCCGCCCGGCGTCCAGAACCGGCAGGCCGTGCGATTTTTTATACGCCGCGATCCCCGCAGCCGTCTGCATCCGCTCGGCAAACAGCTGCAGAAGCTCCGCGTCGATCCGGTCGATCTGTGACCTGTAATCAGAAAGTTCCATAGCGATATCCATCCTTTCAGAAAATACAAACAAAAAACGCGGCACAGCGTAATCTGTGCCGCGTTGCGAACCTGACTTCGTTTCTGCGCATCACAAATTACCCTTACTGCAAGCCAGTAAAGGTAAAGATAAACGCGAACATAACGGAAACGTACATCGGAAATGACCTCATTTCGAAGATGGCATCATGGTAGCAGAACGGGGCTGGAATGTCAAGCCCTTGCGCGCAGCTTTTTCCAGAAGCGCGGTAAAATAGTCCGGCAGCTCACAGCAGACGGTTACGAGCTGTCCTGTGCGCGGGTGCACGAAGCGGAGTTCCTTCGCATGCAGGCATTGGCTGTCCTGCCCCAGCTCGGGCTTTTTATGGCCGTAGACCATATCGCCCAAAATCGGGTGGCCGCGATAGGCCATATGGACGCGGATCTGGTGCGTCCGGCCCGTTTCCAGCTTACACTCGACAAGCGTATAGCCGGAAAAGCGCTCCAACACGCGCCAGTGCGTCACGGCGCTGCGGCTGTTTTTCTCCGTGACGGCCATTTTCTTGCGGTCGGCCGGGTGGCGGCCGATGGGCGCATCGATGGTGCCGGAATCGTCTTTGATCTTGCCGCAGACAATGCACACATACGTCCGGGCCAGACTGTGATCTTTCAGCTGCGCGGCAAGCGCGGCGTGCGCAAGGTCATTCTTGGCCGCAATGATGAGGCCGGACGTGTCCTTATCGATGCGGTGGACGATGCCGGGCCGCTTTTCCCCACCGATGCCGGACAGAGATTGCCGCAGTGTGCCAGCAGTGCGTTGACGAGCGTGCCGTCTGCATGACCGGGGGCTGGATGAACGACAAGCCCCTTGGGCTTATTGACAACGATTACGTCCGCGTCCTCATAGCAGACCTCAGAGGAATGTCCTGCGCCGCGATGGGCGTTTCGTGCACCTCCGGAATTTCCAGCTCCAGCGCCGTCCCGGCGGGGAGCTTTTCGTTCTTTTTGACGGGCCTTCCGGCCTGCGTGACCGCACCCTGCTCGATCAGGCGCTGGGCCTGACTGCGGGTAAGTTCCGGCACGAGGCGGCTGAGCGCGCTGTCGAGCCGTTCGCCGTCTTTGTCAAGCGTCAGCGTCATGTGGTTTCTTCTGCTCCTTCGGCTTGTCGGCCAGCAGTTCCTTGTCCTTCGTCAGAATATAGATCACAAGGAGGGCGCCAGCCGCCGAACGTAATGAACAGATCCGCCACGTTGAACGTGGAGAACCACGGGATGCAGATCATGTCAATGACAAGACCGGTGGAAATGCGGTCGATGAAATTGCCGATCGCGCCGCCGGTGATGGCCGCGATGCACCACAGCTCCGGCGTTTTTTTGAACCATTTTTTCACGAGCACATAGATCACGACTGCGAGATACACCGCCGTCATGACCACGAACAGCCACCGCGCGCCGCGCAGCAGGCTCAGCGCCATGCCGTCGTTCGTGATGTAGTGCAGCTGGAGCCAGCCGGGGATGAGCGTGACGGTCTTCCCCACGAGATTGGCCGCAGCCAGATATTTTGTCAGCTGATCGACCGCGACGATCGCCGCCGTAAACAGCGCAAGCAGCAGATAAAGCAAAGCAGTTCCCCCTTCCGGTAAGTGGGAACATCATACCATATTTCTGTTAATATTGCAACGCCGCAAAACGGCACGCAGGCGCAGCGAAAATCCCCGCCGCATAAAACCCGCTGTCCCTGCGGAGCAGGCGGCAGCGGGTTTTTCAGCGCTTCAGCGATTGACGACGTTCTGCGGCGTTCCGGCGAGGAAGGCGCGGATGTTTTCTGCCGTGGCGTCCATGATCCGCTGGCGGCTCTCCTTCGGGGCCCAGGAGATATGCGGCGTGATGATGCAGTTTTTCGCGGTCAGGAGCGGATTGTCCGGGCGGATCGGCTCTGTGTAGACTACATCCAGTCCCGCGGCTGCCAGCTTGCCGCTGTTCAGCGCGTCTGCAACGTCCTGCTCCACGATCAGCTGGCCACGGGCGTTGTTAATGAGGATCGCGCCATCCTTCATTTTCGCGATGTTCTCTTTATTGATGAGTCCGGTGTTCTCCGGCGTCAGGTTGCAGTGGAGCGACACCACATCCGACTGCGCAAGCAGCGTATCCAGATCAACATACTCGCCGATGGCGCGCCCGGCGTCGTTCGGATAGACGTCATATGCCAGAACGTGCATGCCCATCGCCCGCGCGCGATGCGGCCTCCCCTGGCCGATGCGTCCAAAGCCGATTATGCCGATAGTCTTGCCCGCCAGCTCGATGAGCGGATAGTCCCAATAGCACCAGTCGGGATTCGAGGCCCAATTGCCCGCATGGACAGACGCGCTGTGATGGCCGATATGGTGGCAGATCTCCAGCAGCAGAGCAATAGAGAACTGACTGACCGATGCTGTTCCATAGGTCGGCACGTTGACGACCGGAATGCCCTTTTCCCGCGCGTAGTTGTAATCCACAACGTTATAGCCCGTCGCAAGGACTGCAATCAGCCGGATATTCGGGCACGCATCGATCGTCGCGCGGGAGATCGGCGTTTTGTTCATGACCACGATCTCCGCGTCGCCGATGCGCTCCGCGATCAGCGGGGACTCGGTATACGACGTGCGGTCATAGACCGTCAGCTCGCCAAGCGCGGCCAGCTCTGCCCAGCTCAGATCGCCGGGATTTTCCGTATAACCGTCCAATACTACAAGTTTCATAGCAGCTCTCTCCTGTTTATAATTTGCGTTCCGCGCATACGCGGAATTTCAGATATACCAGTCGCCATCCGGCTGTGGGAGCACCGCCCCGAGCGCCTGCGCGCCGTGTACGCGCGCGATCCACCGGAGGCCGTCCTCCGTCTGCCGCAATACGCCCGCATCCAAAAGTGCCTGCCGAAGCGGCGCGTCGGAACTGCGGGAACATCCCGTCCCTTCCTCCGCAAGCCTGCGGCGGCAGTCCGGGAACGCTTTTTCCAACTCCGGTGACAGATAGAGGGTATTTTTCGGCAAAATAGGCCGGGTACGGGTGACGGCAGCGGCGGTACGGCGTCATGGCAAGCTCACAGCGGCTTGCGCGACGGGATGCCTGTCCGGGCGCGGCTTCGGCAAAGGCGTCGATGGTGTAGGCAAAGTGAATGTCCCGGACGGCGTCAAACGCGGGAAAAGGGCCACATTGGCGAGGCCGTCCGCGTCTGTCACGGCGGAAAGCCGGATCGGCGCCTGCTCCTGCGCAAGGGTATTGACCGCTCCGTCCTCCGTCCAGAACGGTACAACGCGGAACGTCATCTGCCGCCCGGCGACAGGACTTCCCTTGCAGGTCAGCCGCGCCGTATATGTGTTGCCGTAATGGCTCCCGTCCGCAGAAAGCACGCGTTCAAGAGACAGCTCACACCCCGCGGGAGGCGCACCGTCCAGCCGGAACAGATCAGCGGCGATCGCCATGCGCGTCTGCCCGACCGCGCTGTCCGCGCCGCAGTGGCCGAGCCGCAGCGCGTCCGTCCGGCAGCAGGCGGATGCACGGCTGATAGAGTCCGTTTCCCGCGCCCTCGATCACCGTCCATGTCTGGCCGAGATCGCCGGAGCAGCTGAAGGGGCTTGCCTCGCCGCGCACCGACTAGAACATCGCCCGGCAGGCACACGATGCTTTCCGGGACGAAGCCGCCCTGCGGATTTTTCGCAGGCTCTGGCGGAGCGCCCGCGCCGATGGGCAGCAGCGGCCCGTTGATGAAGCCCTGCGCCGAGCGGCGGACGAGCTGCCGCCCGACCGGCGTGCCCTGCACGTCGCCCGCCACGAACAGAAGCCGTCCGTCAGACAGCTCTGCCGCGTCGTACTCATGCGCGCCGATGCCCGGAAGGACATAGTGCGGCCCCGAAAAGCTCCGGCCGTCGGGACTATGGAGGAAAAAGGTCTGGATCTTATTGAGATACGTTTCGCCGGGAAGCATGGTGTTGCGCGTTGCACGTTCGCAGCCTGCGCCCCATGGCGTGCCGTAGAAGCTGGCAAGCACGAGAAGCGAGCCGTCGCGCAGGCGGCGCAGCCGCCAGAGATAGACGGCGCAGCCCTCCAGCAGACGGGCCGTTTCCGTCCAGGTGCTGCCGCCGTCCGTGCTTTCCCGGACGGCAATATAGTCGCACCAGCCGGTGCGCGCGGCGTTGACGCGGCCCACGTCCAGCCCGACCAGCCGCCCGTCGGCAAAGCCCGCGTTCAGAAACGAGCCTTCGGCCAGCGGGCACCTGCCCGTCTCGTACCAATGTTCCCCGCCGTCGTCGGAGGCCATATAGACGCGCTCCGAGACGGTATCCGCACTGCCGCATTCCGCCGAGCAATAGGACACCGGCGCACCGATGGCCTCGCCCATTTCCAGTCTCGGCGGCACAAAGGCCGCGTCATGCGCCCGGCGGATCTCCTTAAAGGACAGGCCAAGCCGCCCGTTCTGATAGTCGAAGCAGTCCGTCCACGCCGTAAAGCCCAAGGCGTCCGCAGGCTCGTAGATCATGCGGTGCTCGGCATCCGCCGCGTGCGGGGCCGAAGATATGTCCATCATACCGCCTCCTTCCGCGTCAGTCAAGCCGGACGACGCTTCCCGTTTCATAGGCCCGCAGCGCGCCGGTGAGCAGCTGGTGGCTCAAAAAGCGCCCTCGTCCGGCCGGAAGCAGCCGAACGCGCACGGTTCGCCGCAGAGTTCGGCGATAAACGCCGCGAACATCTGCAGCATGGCGTCGGAAAAGCCAAACTCGAAAATGCCGCCGGTGATGACTGGGAAGAGCGTCCTCTGCCCCAGCATCAGGCGGCTCCACGCCTGCTCCCGGCCCTGATTGCGCGTGTACCAGACGGCGTTTGCGTCCTCTGTGGAAAATTTCGCAGAGCCGTCCAGCCCGTAGATCTCGTATTCCACCGTATTGGTGCAGCCGGGGGCCATGCGCTTCATTTCCATCACCATCGGGAACCGGTCGCCCGCCGCATTGTGCGCGCCGCAGAGCAAAATCGCGTTGTCATATGTCTCGCAGGGCGCAAAGCCGTCGCCGCAGGGCCGCTGCGGGACGAGGTTGGCCAGCTGCGCGCTCACGGAATCGACCCGGAAGCCGAGCCGGAACGGCAGGTGCTGGGTGTGGATGCCGAGGTCGCCCATGCAGCCATACGCGCCGTTGGTCTTCAGCTGCCGCTTCCAGTTGATGGGCTTGCTCAGGTCCATATCCGACGCGCGTGCTTGATGGTGAAGCGTGCCTCGATCACGCGGCCGAAGAAGCCCTCCTGATACCAGCGGAAGAGCTGCTGCGCGGCGGGGTAATACGGAAATTCGCTCGAGCAGCGGACAAAGACCTGCGGATGCTCCCGCATGGCGCTCAGGATCTGCTGGCAGGCGGGCAGATCGATCCCGAACGGCTTTTCGGCCAGCAGATGCTTGCCGGAACGGATGATATCGGTATAGATCTGCGCGTGCTGGTCGTGCGGCACGGCGCAGTAAACGGCTTCGACCTCCGGATTTTCCAGAAGCTCGTGATAATCATGGTAAAAATACCGCGTGTCTGGCACGCGCCGGAACCAGTCGAGGCTTTTGTCCGTCCGGCTGCACGCGGCGATGATCTGTGGGCGCGGCAGGTCGGTCTGCAGATGCAGCCAGCGCATGGAGGCGCTTGCAAACTCCCGGCCCATCAGCCCGCAGCCGATGACGCCGAATTTGATGGTCTTCTCCACGCTCAGCCCTCCATTTCGGACAGGCACTGCTCCATCCACGCGATCAGCTTCCCCACCATCGGCTCCGTGACCAGCAGCGGCAGCTTTGTCAGCGCGACGGGACGGCAGTTGGCCTTGTAGGTCTGGGCGCTGATGTCGACGCAGAACTCGCGGTTCATCCGCGCGGCGAAGGCCGCCGCGTCCGGCACCTGATGGAAGCACAGGGCGCTCATATGCCCGTCGCCCTCCGCGCCGCTGCAAAGTGCGGGATAGCGCGCGGCAAGCTGGCGCAGCGCATCGTGATAGGTCTTGCCGACCGCTTCGATATGCGCGCCGTTATGGCTGACAAATTCCATCGTGACGAGATACGCAAGGCTTGCCAGCTCTTCCTGCCCGTTGGTGACCAGCGCACCGAACTGGCTCAGGATGTCAAACGCACCGCTCAGCAGCAGGCGGCTGGCGGGATAGACGCCGCCGGGGAAGCCCTTGCCGATGGAGACGAAGTCCGGCTGCAGACCGTATTTGCGGAACAGGAAGAATGCGTATCGTACCATGCGCTGGACTGGATTTCGTCGCAGAGCACGGGCGTGTCCGTTTCGCGGCACAGGCGGTAGGCCCCGGCCAGATATGCCTGATTCAGACGTGTTCCGCTGTAATTCATCATGATCAGCTCGTGGCAGAAGCCCGCCGTCTTATAGGGCGGCGTGTTCCAGCGCTCGATGGCGCTGCGGAAGCTTTCGGGATCGTTGATCGCAACGGCCTCGACGCGCAGCGCGTCTTTGCATTTTTTCCGCGAGCGACGGCCACAGGCCGCGCAGCATCTGCGCCAGAATCGTCGTGCCGTGGTATCCGGCGGTCACGCCGCCGTCGTTATCCGCCATGACAAGGAACACCGGAATGCGGTCAGGATACGCGGGCGCGGAGCCGTCCAGCGTGTCAAAGCGGCTGAGCATCATCTTGAGCGCCGCCTCCACTGCCAAAGAGCCCGTTTCCAGATTGAGCACGCGGTTCAGAACGCCGGGCTGCCGCGCCTGCAGAAGCGTCTGCGGCAGCGGCTCGTCCATGGGACGGCCGTTGGCTGCGGCGATCAGGCGGCGTTCGAGCAGGCGCGTGATATATCCGCGCGTATTATTGTGTGTGGCGTTGGGAATGCCGAGTGCGCGAGCTTTGTCCAGCAGCGCGTAGCCCGGGAAGCCGTGGCCGAGCGGAATGTGATAGTGCTCGCTCTTTCCGGCAAAGTACAGCCGTCCGTCCTCGCCGAGGCGGAAGCAGCCGAGCGCGCTGAGCGGCGCGGGGGCATAGTGCTGTGCGGCGGCAAAGCTATCGGTCGGCGCGCCCGGCTCTGCCGAGACGGCCTGCGCGGGCGGGCAGAGCTGCCGCCCGACCTGCTCCATCAGAATCTCCTGACGCGCGGCAAACGGATCCGGATAAAATTCGACCGGCTCCTGCGCGAGCTTCACAAGCGCCTGCTCTGATTCTCCGGTCAGCGCCGCGCGTGCGCGGCAAACGGCAGAGGTATACTCCGCGCCCAGAAGCGACTCTAAACTGCGGCTGAAATTTTTGATCATATCGGTTCCCCCTTATGCTCTTACAGCTGTACAAATTCAACATTCCAAAGGCGGCAGAACAGGCGGATGCGGTCGAGCCGGTCGCCCAGGACGAGCGCCTCGTGGTGTGTGCCGCCCTGTTCGAGCCATGCCGTCACGCAGCTGCGCACGCCGCTGTCCGGCCGGAAGAACAGATACGGCATATCCACGTGCAGCAGATCCGCGTCCGGCAGGATCTCGCCCGGCGCGCAGACCAGCCGGAAGCGGTCCGCCGTCAGATGCGTCAGCGACAGGATGCACGCGCGGCCCGGCTCCGGCGTGAAGATCGGCGTGGGCGGATTGGAAAGCCCGCCCTCGGACAGGACTCTGTTTTTCAGATACGGGCGGCGGTCGGCGCGGCAGAGCCGCCAGTTGCCCTCGCCCTGATGGCACATCAGGATCGCTTCGCGTTTGAAGTCCATCATGTACATTTCCGTAAAGCCCGCCGCGCCGCAGAGCGTCTGCATGGCCGCCACCAGCACGGCGGCAGTCGAATCGCCCTCGGCGGCGTAGCCATAGCCGTCGGCCAGCAGGTTTGACGCCGCAAGCAGCGGCAGCTGCGTAAAACGGCCATCCTCGCCGCATTCGCCGTAGTGCAGCGTATAGCCGGACAGGCCGCCGGACTGCAGATGGCCCTGGAGGCCCAGATACATCCGCGCCCGCCTCTGCGTGCGTCGGCTCGTCCAGTGTAAGGATCGAAGCTCAAAAACGCTTGCCCGGTCGCTTCCATCTGCGCCTTTACTGCACCCGCTTCGACCCCGGCGCAAGAAGCGGCGGACGGTCCCGATAGAGTCATAGACCAGCTCCGGCCCCAGGAAGCGGTAGATCGCCATATCGTCGGTAATGACGTCCCCCATGCCGGGCAGCTTGCCGATCACACCGATGCGCATCCGCTTCATGGCGCGCACGGTCATGGCTGCGCGGCCAAAATCCGCGACGAACCGCACAAACGAGCCGTCGCAGCGGTTCCCGGCGTAATAGACGCAGTTGACGCCCATGCGCGTCATGACGTTCGCCTGATCCTGACTTCCATGGATGCCCTGATTGACCGTATAGTCCCACTCGATAAAGTCCGGCCGGACGGTCTGCTCCGGCTGGATGAGGGCAAGGGCCAGCGGCAGGTGGTTCTCCTCCAGCGCACGCACCAGATACGCCCCCTGCGAATAGGTCAGCAGCAGGATCAGAATTCCATCCAGCTTCTCATGATTATATTGCGCCACGAGCGACTCGATCTGCGCCCGGTTCATGGCTGCGTGCGGGAAAACGAACTCCGCCGCGTCCCGCAGGCCGTCCAGAACCTCGTTTACATACGCCGTCTGCGCCCGGTCGATGCCAGGAAACAGCGGCAGATAGTCCTCCAGCATCAGAGCCAGAACGCCGAGTTTCGGTTTTTTCTGTGTCATGTCTCTCATCCTTTCTGCAAATACAGCGCCTCATAGACGCGCCGGTAGGCCGCGTAGGCTTCTTTATACGCATCGGCGGTTTCCGCCTGCGGCTGATAGACGGTTTGCTCCTCCGCGTCATGCAGCGCCCAGCCAAGCGCGCCTGCGGCCAGCATGGCCGCGCCGCGCGACGTGGCCTGCACCGTGGAGAGCGTGTGGAACGGGCGGCGGCAGGCATCCGCCTTGATCTGCATCCAAAGCGCGCTCCCCGCTCCCCCGCCGAGCGAGGTCACGGTCTGCGCCGTGCAGCCGAGCGCAGACAGCATATTCAGAAAATCGCGCAGCTGGAAGGCCGCTGCCTCCAGAATCGCACGGGCGCAGGCGGCTCTTGTGCTGGACAGCCGCAGCCCGTAAAAGCCGCCGGAGGCCTCCGGCAGATTGTCGGGATCGACGCACCCGGCCAGATACGGCAGGAATGTCACGCCCTGCGCGCCGGGCGACACCTTTCCGCCCGCCAGCCGAAGTTTTGCGCGCGCATAGCCGCCGTCCAGATCGCGGCAGAATTCGTCGCGGAACCAGCGCAGGCTCATGCCGATGGTGTTGCTGATGGGAAGATACAAATACGCGCCCGGCATGGCGTGGCGGTAGATGGTCACATGATGGTCTTCGGAAAATTGCGGATGGGCCGTAAACGCGGCGGCGACCATGGCCGTGCCCGTCGTCTCGCAGAGCGTGCCCGGGCGGGTGCAGCCTGCGGCCAGCGCCGCGGCGGTCTGATCCATCGCGCCGGTCACGACGCAGGCAGAGGCAGGCAACCCCAGCGCTTCCGCCACCTCCGGCAGAACCGGCCCCACAATGCTGCCGCACGCAAGCGCCTGCGGCAGGCGCGTCCGGTCAAGCTCTACCAGCGCGAGCGCCTCGTCCCAGTAATCGTCGCTTTGCAGGTCAAAATACCCGGTGGAGGTCAGCAGCGATTTTTCCGTGACTGCCCGGCCCGTGAGCCAAAGCATCAGATAATCCTCCAGCAGGAGGAATTTGTCGGTCCGCGCCCAGCTCTCCGGCTCCTGCTCGCGAAGCCAGAGCAGCTTCGCCAGCGGCAGCGCGCCGCTCAGCTCCGGCAGGCCGGTGCGCTCGTAAAAGCGCTGCCGGTCAAGCGCGGCGGCAAGCCGCACCGCCTGCGCCTCCGCCCGGCTGTCCAGCCAGACGATCCTGACGCCCGGCTGTCAAAGGGGCCTTTCCGCCCCTGTCCACGCAGAGCAGCGTTTCGCCCTGCGTCGTCAGCGCGACCGCGCAGACCTTTGCGCGTGCCTCTGCGGGCAGCGCCAGAATGCATTGTGCTGCCGCTTCCAGATACACCTGCGCCTCCACCTCGGCGCACACGCCGCGCGTTTGCAGAGCATATTCCCGGCTCGTCAGCGCCGTCTGCCGGAGCTGACGATCAAACAGGCAGGCTTTTACGGACGTCGTGCCGACGTCCAGCGTCAGAATCAGTTCCATATATGCATTCCTCACAGCAGAATATCAGTCAGACAATTCGTCTCGGCAGAGCGTTTTGCCGCCAGACAGCACGCCGCGCTGCGCAGACCACCCAGAAGATCCGACGACGGCGTTCCCCCCGCCAAAAGGTTCATAAAATCCTGCGCCAGCCGCCGGTCGCCGCCAAAGTGGTTGCCGCCGGTGGGCCGGATCTGGATCGTCGCGGTCTGGTCGAATGCATAGTCGTCATGGCGGATGACGCCGGTATAGAAATCAAACTCGGCGCTGCCCTTTGTTCCGATGATGCGGCAGCCGCGTCTGGCCGCCGTGCGCTTGACGGTAAAATTCTGATTATAGCTGATGATCGCGCCGCTTTCGCACAGGAACATGGCCGAGGCGACGTCCTCGTTGCCGGTATCCACGGCGAAGCAGCAGCAATCGCCCTGCACGTCAACCGCCGCGCAGCTTGCCGACGACATAGCTGCTCCACGCAGGTGCGGTAGTCGGGACAGTCGGGGCAGAGGTGCACCGAAGCCAGCGGGCCTGTCTCAATGAGAGCTTCTCTCATTGTGCGAGGGCACC
>VOFK01001591.1_pt1 | contig 12263 bp, 23 predicted proteins | sample 5384121 | NCBI WGS metagenome assembly VOFK01 (sample SAMN12384730, study PRJNA508395) | human gut metagenome | isolation source: healthy gut J | host: Homo sapiens | reverse complement strand
GGAATGTTGCTGACAATCCCGTAACATTGCCATCAGCAAAAAGAACCTTCCGCTCACCGGTCAGGGTGAGGTTCTTTTGCTGAGAGTGCCGGGCCAGCAGAGAATGCAGGTTGTCAGCAATAGGGCAGCTGTTTCCCCTCTGTGACCCCTCCTGTAAAGGGACAGCGGAACGCCAGCAGGCGTTTCTTTTTGCTGTCCCGAACTATAAAATTTTTTCCGCTGAAGATGGCCAAAGCGCACGCGGCGGCCATTTCAGATCGTCCCGCAAAGGCTCAGGTGCTGATTGCTTATGCAAGCAACCGCCCCCCGCAGGTTATGGCTCGGCGGGCTTGCCGCGGGCACACATCGCTGAGCTGCAGCTCAAAGGGCATGCAACGGCTGGACAGGCCGGCTTCTTCCTTCATCTTCATCTCGCAGGCCAGGTCGCCGCACCACATGGTCTTGATATAGCCGGTGTTGGCCTTGGGCCAGCTCCTTGACCTCCTCCATGGTGGTGGCAGCCCAGGTGCGCTTTCTCGCGGTTGGCGAGGGCACGCTCGTACAGGTCCTTGCGCAGGGCCTCCAGCTGGGCCGGGGATCGCGGTCTCCAGCTCGTCCAGGCTCACGAAGACCTTTCTCGGGTGTCGCGGCGCACCAGCACGCACTGGTTCTTTTCCAGATCCTGGGGCCGATCTCCAGACGCGCAGAGGCACGCCCTTCATCTCCCACTGAGAGAACTTCCAGCCCGGAGCATTGTCGCTGTCATCCAGCTTGACGCGGGCGTACTTGCTGATCTTCTTCAGCCAGCTCGGCAGCCTTCTCGCTGACGCCGGGCTTGTGGGCTGCAATGGGCACTACCACCACCTGGATGGGGGCTACGGCAGGGGGGCAGGATGAGGCCGTCGTCGTCGCCGTGGGTCATGATGATGGCACCCACCAGACGGGTGGAAACGCCCCAGCTGGTCTGGAACGGGTGGTGCAGCTGGTTGTCGCGGCCGGTGAAGGTCACGTCATAGGCCTTGCTGAACTTATCGCCAAAGTAATGGCTGGTGCCGCTCTGCAGGGCCTTGCCGTCCTTCATCATCGCCTCGATGGTGTAGGTAGCCTCAGCGCCTGCGAACTTCTCCTTATCGGTCTTGCGGCCCTTGACAACAGGGATAGCCAGATCCTGCTCGCAGACGTCTGCGTAGCAGTTCAGCTGCTGCTGGGTCTCAGCCTCAGCCTCGGCGGCGGTCTCGTGGATGGTGTGGCCCTCCTGCCACCCAGAACTCACGGCTGCGCAGGAACGGACGGGTGGTCTTTTCCCCAGCGCACGACGCTGCACCACTGGTTGTACTTCATGGGCAGCTCGCGGTAGCTGTGCAGCACGCGGGACCAGTGGTCGCAGAACATGGTCTCGCTGGTGGGGCGCACGGCCAGACGCTCTTCCAGCTTGTCGGAACCGCCCATCGTGACCCACGCCACCTCCGGCGCGAAGCCATTGACCAGTTCGCCCTCCTTCTGCAGCAGGCTTTCCGGGATCAGCACGGGCATTGCCACGTTCTCATGGCCGGTAGCCTTGAAGCGGGCATCCATATCCTTCTGGATGAGCTCCCAGATCGCCTGACCATAGGGGCGCAGGATGATGAAGACCTTTCACGCTGGAGTACTCCACCAGCTCTGCCTTCACGCAGATATCGGTGTACCACTGTGCGAAGTTCTCTTCTCCTGGCTGGTGATCGCCTGTACGAGCTTCTTGTTGAATCTTTTGCCATTTTGCTTTTTCCTCCTAAGCCGTGCGCCAAACGCTTGCGTTCCGCACGAACCATATTAAAAGCCCCGTCCATGCAGTGCGGCCGGTGCCGCACCAGAAGGCAGGGCTTTTTGAAAACTGAATCAGTTCTGCGCGTGGCTGTCCACAAATTCCACCACATCGCCCACGGTGCGCAGATTCTCGATGGCATCGTCCGGCACCTCAATGCCGAACTCATCCCCCAGCGTCATCACCATGTCCACGATATCCAGACTGTCGGCCTCGAAATCACTCATAATGTCGCTCTCCATCGTGATCTTAGCAGGGTCAATATCCAGCTGCTCTGCCAGCAGTGCACGGATCTTTTCAAAAGTATCCATTCCTGTGGTCTCCTTTTTGCAGTTGTTTTTGCCTGTCCTGTACACCGGTGCCGTGCGTGCGGCTGCCGTGACGGATGCACCCGCAGATGCTGCGCGGCCCCGGACTGTACAAAACTCTCTCTTTTTTTATATCCCATGCCATGCGTATTGTCAAGCCCTGTTTTCCATTCTGGCAGGGCATTCCTTTGCGATGAAAAATTGCCGGAAAGCCCTTTTTTCGCTTGACAGGAACGCCCCTTGGTTTCTTATCATTATAAAGTAGCGAGTTTATAGGGACTGACCAGCAGTCCCATGAAGGAGTTTTGAACGCATGAAACTCTCATTCACCAAAATGCAGGGCTGCGCTAACGACTATCTCTATCTGACTGCCGCAAAAGCGGTGTGCCGGAGAACATTGCAGCCCTTTCTCGAAAAATTGTCCCGGCGGCATTTTTCCGTTGGTGCGGACGGCATCATCTGCATCTGTGCGCCCCGCACACAGCGGGGGCGGACGGCACCATGCGCATCTTCAACGCCGACGGCAGCGAAGCAGGATGTGTGGCAACGGCATCCGCTGTGTGGCCGAATGGCTCTACACCCACGGCATTGCAAAAGACCCGTTGCCATTGACACCCTCAGCGGCCTGAAAACCGTCACCCGCATGGGCGAAGGCTCTGGCAGGTGGAGATGGGGGTCTACTCGGCCATGGCCGGCCAGACCTGCCCGCCGTGAACATGGGCGAAGGGCCGCTGGTGGACTGAACTGACCGTGGACGGCAAAACGTGGCATGTCACCTGCATCAGCGTGGGCAACCCCACTGCGTGACCCGTGGTGGAGGATGTGGACAGCCTGAAGCTGGAAGCATCGGCCCGGCGTTCGAGCATCACGCCAACTTCCCGGAGCGCATCAACACCGAGTTCGTGCAGGTGGTGGATGCTGCCCACCTGAAGATGCGGGTGTGGGAACGCGGCAGCGGCGAGACCTGGGCCTGCGGCACCGGCACCTGTGCCACCGTGGCGGCCCTGACCGAGCTTGGCATCTGCCCGGCAGGCGAGGACATCCATGTGCAGCTGCGCGGCGGTGTGCTGACCATCCGGGTTCTGCCCGGCAAGCAGCTGCTGATGACCGGCGCTGCCGTTTACGAAGGCACCGTGTGCGAGGGCGAACGACCGAAGTTTAAGTCACCGCTTTTTTGCCCACCTCTCCCAAAGGGCGAGGCAATTTTCCCATCAAGAGGGAAAAGTTTTTCTTCCTTTGGGAAAAGACTCCCTCCCCCGGCCGGGGAAGCTGGCATCGAGCGGGAGGACAGCGAGATGACTGAAGAGGGTCATACCAAAACAGAAGCGAGGGAAAGTAACATGAAGATGAACAAACACTATAACGAGCTGAAAGCAAGCTACCTGTTCGTGGACATTGCCCACAAGGTGGCGGCTTATCAGGAGGCACACCCGGAGAAGAAAATCATTCGTCTGGGCATTGGTGATGTGACGCAGCCGCTGGCCAAGTGTGTGGTCACCGGCCATGCACGATGCAGCCGCTGAGAGATGGGCACCAAGGAGGGCTTCCACGGCTATGGCCCCGAGCAGGGCTATCCGTTCCTGAAGCAGGCCATTCAGAGTTACTATGCAAGCCGCAATACCAAGCTGGCAGAGGACGAGATCTTTCATCTCCGACGGTGCCAAAAGAGCGACCTTGGCCAACGTGCTGGGCCTGTTTGACGTGGACAACACCGTTCTGGTTCCGGACCCCGTTTACCCCACCTATGTGGACGACAACGTGACCGATGGCCGCAAGATCATCTATGGCCGCACCAGCCAGGAGAACGGCTTCCTCGGGATGCCCGACGACAGCGTGAAGGCTGACATCATCTACATCTGCAGCCCCAACAACCCCACCGGCGCTGCCTAACCCGCGAGCCAGCTCAAGGCATGGGTGGAGTACGCCAGCAAAAGAACAACGCTATCATCCTCTACGACGCCGCTTACGAGTGCTTCATCTCCGACGGCGAGCTGGCCCGCAGCATCTTTGAGATCGACGGGGCCCGCGCATGCGCCATTGAGTTCCGCTCCTTCTCCAAGATCGCAGGCTTCACCGGCACCCGCTGCGGCTACCCGTGGTGCCGAAAGGAGCTGGAACGCGAGGGCATGAACCTGAATAAGCTCTGGCTGCGCCGCCAGACCACCAAGTTCAACGGTGTGCCCTACATCGTGCAGCGCGGCGCCGCTGCGGTTTTACCGAGAGCGGCATGGCTGAGATCCAGTCACAACCTCGACTACTACCGCAGAACGCCAAAGGTCATTGCCGACGCGCTGGACGAGTGCGGCGTATGGTACTGCGGCGGCAAGAACAGCCCCTACATCTGGCTGCGCTGCCCCGGCGGCATGAAAAGCTGGGAGTTCTTCGACTGGCTGCTGGAAAACTGCGGCGTGGTCGGTACCCCGGCGTGGGCTTCGGCGAGTGCGGCGAGGGCTACTTCCGCCTGACCGCTTTCGGTGACGCCGAAAAAGACCAAGATGGCCGCCGAGCGCATCAAGACCGCCATCAAGGCACTGTAAAACCTAAAAAAATTGCACCTGCTGTCCGTTTTGGACGGCGGGTGTATTTTTTGCGCATTCTCTTGACAAATCCGTGTCTACTGTATATACTGTGCATATACAGATAAAACACAAGAGCCAAAGGAGCAGCCGATGGAACTGTTTATCAACAACAAAAGCGGCGCGCCCATCTATGACCAGATCTACAACCAGATCAAGCAGCAGATCATCAGCGGGGCGTTGCAGCCGGACGAGGCCATGCCCTCCATCCGGGGGCTGGCACGGGATCTGCGCATCAGCGTCATTACCACCAAGCGCGCCTACGATGAACTGGAAAAAGAGGGCTTCCTTTACGCAGTACCGGCAAAGGGCTTTTTTGTAGCCCCTAAAAACACCGAGCTGCTGCGGGAAGAGAACCTGAAAAAAAGATTGAAGCGCACCTTACCGAGGCCGTCCGCCTGTCCGCATCCTGCGGGCTGAGCAGGGAAGAACTGCGGGAGATGCTGGAACTGCTGTGGGAGGGCTGAACATGAACGCACTGGAACTGCGGGGACTTACAAAGCACTATAAGGACTTTTACCCTCGGACCGCTGGATCTGACACTGCCCGGCGGCACCATCTGCGGACTGATCGGCGAGAACGGAGCAGGCAAAAGCACTACCATCCGGTTGATCTTAGATATGGTGCAGCGGGACGGCGGTACGGTGACGATTTTGGACAGGGACAGCCGCACCGCTTCCGTCCGCAGCAAGGAGGAGATCGGCGTGGTGCTGGGCAGCGATGGCATCCCCCAGTGCCTGAATGCCGTGCAGGCGGGCAAGGTGATGGCGGGCATCTACCGCAACTGGGACGCTGGTGACTACGCGGAGCTGTGCCGGAAAAGTTTGGTCTGCCGGACAAAAAAGCAGTACAAGGACTACTCTACCGGCATGAAGATGAAGCTGTGCATTGCTGTGGCGCTGGCGCACCACCCGAAAGCTGCTGCTGTTGGACGAAGCCACCAACGGGCTGGACCCGGTGGTGCGGGACGAGGTGATCGACCTGCTGCTGGACTTTGCCCGGGACGAAGAACGACTCCATCCTCATTTCCTCCCACATTGTCAGCGACCTGGAAAAGCTGTGCGATACCATCGCCTTTCCTGCACAAGGGTAGCAGGCTGCTGCTCTGTGAGGAAAAGGATGCCTTGCGGGAGGAATACGCCCTGTGGCATGGCACGGCGGCGCAGCTGGCGGCACTGGATACGCCGGTGTACGGCAAGCGGGTCACCCCTACGGAGTAGAGGCGCTTGTGCGCCGGGACGCCCTGCCTGCCGGAGCAGAGCTTGCCCCGGTAAGCATTGAGGAATTGTTTGTGTTGATGGTGAAAGGGGAGGATGTGCAATGAAAGGCTTGCTGCTAAAGGATGCTTATCAGACGTGGTGCTATATCAGATGGATCATTCTGGTGTCGATTGCTATGATGCTGGTGGGGAGTGTTTTGCATGAATGGGGCCAATTTCTTTATGCAACAGCCGGTTATGCGGGCTTTGCTGATGGGCATGATGCCCATGACCCTGCTGGCCTATGATCAGGACCAGCAAATTCAGCGAGGTACAGCGCCGTGCTTCCGGTGACAAAAGAACAGCTGGTGGGCAGCAAATACATCATTGGCCTGTGCGGGCTGGTGCTGGCGGAACTGCTTCGCCGCCGCAGCCCTGGCGGCAGCAGCAAGCTGCACTGGACAGCACGTGACGGTTCAGCTCACCGTGGCGACCACGCTGCTTCAGGTAGGCTATGCTGACCCTGCTGAACAGTGCCGTTCTGCTGCCGTTGAATTACCGTTTTGGCTACGAAAAGGCAAAATATGCGTTTTATTTTATGGTCGGCCTGGTTGCGGCTTTATGGGGTTTTCGTTTCCGCCAATGGGATAGCGCTTTTGGCCGGAACCTTCTGCCGCAGGGCGTTCCGCCACTGGTGCTGGGCATTGTAGCTGCGTTCTGGGGCTGTACTCCCTCTCTTGGCGGCTGTCCGTTGCATGGTACGGAAAGGCAGAGCAGTAAGATGAAGAAAAGTCAAATCGCAGGCATCCTGTTCGGTGTTGCTATGGGTGTTTTGTTCAGCGTGTCGATGGGGACAGTCGGTTTTGCGCTGGGCGCCGGTTTTGTCGGTCTGGGCATGGTGATGTTTGAAGGGCTTGGATGACCCACAGGATAAAAAGTAAGTGTAAAAGTGCGACGCCCCTGCAGGAAAAGCTTCTCCGGTAAGGGGCGGCGCGTATTTATTTCAGGACTCTTCGGCGTTTTTCTGCGCAGCTTCCAGCTCGTCCACGCGCTTTTTGCAGGGCGGTGATCTTATCGTCCATTTTCAGGAAGGTCCAGACCAGAACAGCCAGAACCACCGCAGGCGGAACGACCATCCACAGGGACTGCTGACACCAGAGCAGCAGCGAATAGCCGCCGAACACGGTGAACAGGAACACGAAGAACAGGCTTGCAGCCAGTACAGCAAAAAAAATCCCATATAAATGCCCTCTTTTCGGCTTATTCCTCGGTCTCTCTTCCTCATCCGGGTCCAGCTCAATGGTGAACACGGCCTTCTTCAGTTTGCCGCAGCCCCTGCGCCTTCAGGCCGGATTTATAGGGGCTCTCCGGCCAGATACAGGCGAAACCGCCCCTCGCACAGCATTCCGGCAATGCTGGTGCCGGCGGTACCCACGGTGGTGTCGGTGGCTTCGTCGGTGGGCTTTGTCGGGGGTCAGCTCTACAAGGCTCACCTCAAACAGCTCTCGCTGCCGTCCAGATCGGTCTCCAGTGTGATGCGGTTGTCGTGCCGCTGGAACAGAGCCTTGTCGGACGGCAGCGGCGTGACAGTGCTTACAGTGACCACAGCCTTATCGCCATCGATGCGGGTGCGCCCGGCGGGCAGGGGTGGTGATGTCCCGTGCCATGATATACTCAATGACGGTGTCGAGATTGTCGCTCACGCGCCCAGATAGTTGGGCAGGTTGTTCAGGGTATCGTAGATCATAGAAGAACTCCTCTATCGTGCAAAACAAGGTTCACCGCCTGCATATAGCACAGACGGTGAACCGGAATTTTAAATTTTATTCTGCGTCCTTCGGGTCGGTCAGAAGCTCTTTGATGCTGGGCACCACGCCGCCCAGATTCTGAAGCTCCGAAGGAATGATGATCTTGGTGGCCTTGCCGTTGGCGACCTTGGCCAGAGCTTCCAAGCTGCGGAGAGCCAGCACCTTGTCGTTGGGCATGGCCTCGTTCAGTAGATGGATGGCGTCGGCGTTAGCCTTCTGCACGGCCAGGATGGCCTGTGCCTCGCCCTCGGCCTCCAGGATGCGCTGCTGCTTGACGGCATCGGCGCGGAGGATGGCGGATTCCTTTTTTCGCCCTCGGCGGCAGTAATGGCGGCCTGCTTCTCGCCGTCTGCTTTCAGGATGACGGCGCGCTTCTCGCGCTCGGCCTTCATCTGCTTTTCCATGGCCTCCTGGATCTCCCGCGGGGGAATGATGTTCTTGACTTCGACGCGGTTGACCTTGATGCCCCACTTATCGGTGGCTTCGTCAAGGATGGCGGTGATCTTGCCGTTGATGATGTCGCGGCTGGTGAGGGTGTGGTCCAGCTCCATCTCGCCGATGATGTTGCGCAGGGTGGTGGCCGACAGGCTCTCGATGGCCGCGATGGGCTGGTTGACGCCGTAAGTGTAGAGCTTGGCATCCATGACCTGGAAGAACACCACGGTGTCGATCTGCATGGTGACGTTATCGCGGGTGATGACCGGCTGAGGGGGGAAAGTCTGCCACCTGCTCCTTCAGGCTCACCTTTTTGGCGATGCGCTCGATGAAGGGAATCTTAATGTGCAGGCCTGCCGACCATGTGTCGGAGTAGCTGCCAAGCCGCTCAACGACATACACCTTGGACTGGGGCACGATGGCGATATTGGTGATGATCACCAGCAGGACGACAAAAAGACCAGCGCGAGGATCAGAAAAAACATGACCATAGTGGTTCTCCTTTTTTCAGATGGGTGCAACGTTTCAGCGCAGAACGCAGATCACGCTCTGCGGCTTTCGGTCAATACGGGCTCCACGATGAGCAGGGTGCTGTGCAGTTCGGTCACACGGCAGCGCTGCCCGGGGGTGAGAATGTCGCCGGGGTGGCGCAGCGGGCATTCCAGTCCACGCCGTCCAGTCGCACACGGCCCGGCAGGTCGGCGGTGACGGTAGGTCAGCACGGTGGCCTCCCGGCCAAGGTTTCGGTCGCCATTGGTGGAACGTTTTTTTGGCGCAGCTTTGCAGCCAGCGGCCGGAACGCCAGCAGGCACAGAATGCTTACCACGATGAACACCAGGGCCTGCGCCCGGAACGAATCCGTGAACAGGCAGGTGAGCAGGGCGGCAGCTGCGCCGACGGCGAACCAGACGGAGGTCATGCTGAAAGGTGGAAGCCTCCAACAGCAAAAAGCCCACCACGGCAGCCAGCCAGAGAAATGGAACAGGGTTCATGGTTCTCCCTCCTTATGCCCCTATTATAGAGTATCCCCCGGGTGGAAGGTCAAGCGTTTTTTACTGGAACGTTGCGCAGAAAACGAAATAAAGAACAAAATAAATGAAAAGCAGTGCAAGATGTAGTTTGCGGATACGGCCCTTTTGTGTGAAAATCTGGCAACAACGGGCGGCCCGCAGGCTGCCCGTTGTTGCGAAAATAAAAGATAAAATTCCTCTGAATGTGCCCAGAGCGAACGCGGCGGGCATTCAAATCGTTTTTACTTGATATCGTAATAGCTGTGGTTCGGGTTATGGCCGTTCTCCTCCACCACGATGGTAAAGCCCATGGGGTTCACCTCCGTGTGCTTGCCGGAAGCCAGCGGCTCCACGATGATGTGCTCCGAGCGGTTCACGATGACCTCGGCAGTTTCCGCTTCGCCTACGCGCTGGTAGTGGAGGACGCCGTCCTCCGCCCGGAGCACACGAAGCTCTCCGGTGCGGAAGGCCTCGCAGGTGGGCGGAGCTGTGCCAGCTGTGCCAGAACAGGCTTCAGCCGCTCTTCGTGGCTGTCCCAGCAGTAGAAGCCGCGGTTGAAGGGGTCACGATAGCCCTGCATGGCGATCTCGTCGCCGTAGTAGAGGCAGGGCACACCCGGCAAGGTGTAGATGATGGCGTAGGCCATCCGCAGCCGGAGCAGACCCTCCTCGTAGGCGTCGCCGGTCACGCAGCGGCCGCTCTGCCACTGGCGGCCACGGCCGTTGGCGGGTTCGTCCGCGATCACGGTGAGGGCGCGCTCAGTGTCGTGGGTGGAGAGAGAAGTTCAGGGCAGTATCGAGGGCCATGGCAGGGGCGGGGTAGTGCTCACAGATGGAGAGAATTTCCCCATGGCCTGCTCGGCGGGCTTGCCCTTTACAAAATCCAGCACAGCGTTCTTGAAGGGGTAGTTCATCACGCTGTCGAGGCCCTTGCCCAGCAGGTAGGTGCGGCGCTTGTCGAAGCCGTATTTGGTGGTGGCGTCCTCCCACACCTCGCCCAGCAGGAACTTCTTTCCGGGCTGACCCGCTTGACAGCGGCGCGGATCTTTTCAATAAAATCGTCCGGCAGCTCGTCGGCCACATCCAGCCGGAAGCCTGCGGCACCGCCGCAGCCATGTGTCAATGACACCGCCCTCGCCGGTGATGAACTCCACATAGGAGGGGGTCTCTTCGTTCACCTCGGGCAGGGTCTCGAAGCCCCACCAGCTGCGGTAGCCGCCCTTATACTTGGGGTCAAAATCGTACCAGCTGCGGTAGGGGAGTTGGGGTCGCGGTAAGCACCGCCGTCACCATAGCGGCCTTCGCGGTTGAAATAGCGGCTGTCGGAACCGGTGTGGCTGAACACGCCGTCCAGCACGATGCCAATGCCGTACTTAGGGCCTCGCGGCAGAGCACCTCGAAATCCCTCGTTGGTGCCCAGCAGCGGGTCCACGTTGAGGTAGTCGGCGGTGTTGTAGCGGTGGTTGGAGTGCGCCTCGAAGATGGGGTTGAGGTAGAGTAATCCACGCCCATCTCGTGCAGATAGGGCGAGCTTGAGCTGGATGCCTTTCAAGTCGCCGCCGAAATAGTCCTCGTTCAGATGGCCGCCGGTCTCGTTGGGCTGCCAGAAGGGTTCGGCGTGTTTGTCGGCCTGATACAGCCGGTCCGGGAAGGGCATGGGCTTGTTCTCCACACCCTCGCAGAAGCGGTCCGGGAAGATCTGATAGAACACCTTGCCCTTGATGGGGCACTCCGGGGTCTGGAAATCCGGCTCGTAGACGGTGATTGCCACTTTTCGCCTTCCTGCCAGCTGACCACGCCGCAGTTGTCCGGCCCGCGCACGATGCGGCGGAAGTCGGTATACAGGTCAAAGTAATAGAAGTACAGGCCCGGGTCGTTCAGCGGCAGCTCCACCGAAAAGTGGTTCTGCTGGGGGCGTCTGGCCGTCGAACTTCATGCGGTAGTGCACCGGCACGTCATATTTTCCCTCTTTCTGGAGGACGAGATGAGGGTCTACATAGCCCAGCTCCTCCGGGATGCAAAGGGTCAGGCGTACGGTCTGACCGGCCCGCAGTGCGCCAAAGGGCTGCTTTGAAATAGGGGTCGTAGCTATTGAACAGACAAGACAAAAAAAGGTCGTCCTTTCTCAAAAAGCCCCGGCGGCCGAAACGCCGCCGGGGCAGATGGTTTTTTAGGGAAAATTACTTGCCCATGGGCACCGGGGAAGCGTGCCAGATGTCGCGTGCGTAGTCCAGAACGGCGCGGTCGGCGCTGAAGATGCCGCTGTTGGCAATGTTCTTCCGGCTCATGCGTGCCCACTTCTCGCGGTCGCCATACAGCTTCTGCAGGTCGGCCTGTGCACGGCGGTAATCCTTGAAGTCGGCCATGACCATGTACGGGTCGCTGGTGCGCAGGTTCTCGGTCACTTCATTGGAAGTTCTCGCCGTTCCAGCCGCGCTCCAGGAAGTTCAGGGCGTTGTTGGCCACGTCGTCGCCCGTGATAAAGGCGTTGGGGTGGTAGCCCACCTGCTTGAGGTTGTTCACCTCGGGGGTCAGCATACCGAAGATCAGCTCGTTCTCCTTGCCGGCAGCGTCTGCGATCTCCACGTTTGCGCCGTCCAGAGTGCCCAGAGTGATAGCGCCGTTCAGCATGAACTTCATGTTGCCGGTACCCGGAAGCCTCGGTGCCAGCCAGAGAGATCTGCTCAGAGACCTCGGCGGCGGGCATCGAAGTGCTCGCTCAGAGAGACGCAGTACTCTTCCAGATAGACCACGCGCAGCTTGTCGCGCAGCGGGGTCGTTGTTAATGAAGGTCGCCCAGCTTGCGATCATGCGGATCATCTGCTTTGCCATGTAGTAGCCGGGAGCAGCCTTTTGCACCGAAAATATAGGTCTTGGGGATGAAGTCGGCGTTGGGGTTCTTCAGGTACAGGTACTGGGCAGCGATGTTCAGCGCGTTCAGGTGCTGGCGCTTGTACTCGTGCATACGCTTGACCGACAGTCAAAGATGGAGTTCAGGGTCGATGACCTGACCGGTGCTCTTGGACAGATAGTTGGCAAAAGCTGGTCTTGTTCTCCAGCTTGATCTCGTTCAGGCGCTTGAGAACGGTCTTGTCGTTCTCAAACTTGTTCAGCTTGACAGATCAGGCATCATGCTAGCCGTCGCCGAT
>VOFK01001363.1_pt1 | contig 12269 bp, 24 predicted proteins | sample 5384121 | NCBI WGS metagenome assembly VOFK01 (sample SAMN12384730, study PRJNA508395) | human gut metagenome | isolation source: healthy gut J | host: Homo sapiens | reverse complement strand
TGTATCGGGTGCTTTCACGTTATTTCGGTATAGATACTCCGATTGATTCGACGGAAGGAAAGAAACTTTTTGCAGCATTGGCAGATGAGATGTTGGATAAGAAGCATCCGGCTGTTTACAATCAGGGGATAATGGATTTCGGAGCGATTCAGTGTACTCCGCAGTCGCCCAACTGTTTGTTTTGTCCCTTGGCAGGCGGTTGCTCGGCACTTTCGAAGGGGTTAGTGACAAAGCTTCCGGTGAAACAGCATAAAACAAAGACTACCAACCGTTACTTCAATTATATTTATGTACGTGCGGGCGCGTATACCTTTATAAATAAACGAACAGGAAATGATATTTGGAAGAATCTGTTCGAATTGCCATTGATAGAGACTCCGACGGCTCTTTCGGAAGAAGAGTTTCTTGCTTTGCCAGAATTCCGTGCATTCTTTGCATCAGGGGAAGTGCCGGTGGTGCGTTCTGTTTGCAGGGAAGTGAAGCATGTGTTGTCTCACCGGGTGATTTATGCTAATCTGTATGAAGTAACATTATCTGAAAATTTGACTTCTTTCGGTGATTTCCAGAAAATAAAAGTGGAGGAACTGGAGCAGTACGCTATTTCAAGGCTGGTGCAAACTCTGCTGCAAGCACTAAATGGCAAGTATTAAGTTTTAATACTTAAAAATTCTTGCATCCTATTGTTATTCTGTTTAATTTTGGCAGCAGATTTAATTTTAAGAATCATAAACTTGATACAGATATGTCAGTAAATAGAGTGATATTGATAGGAAACGTAGGACAAGATCCTCGGGTAAAATACTTCGATACAGGTTCGGCAGTGGCAACTTTCCCATTGGCTACGACGGATCGTGGATATACGTTGGCTAATGGAACCCAGATTCCCGAAAGAACAGAGTGGCATAATATCGTTGCATCTAACCGTTTGGCAGAGATTGTAGATAAATATGTGCACAAAGGTGACAAGCTGTATCTGGAAGGGAAAATAAGAACGCGTTCTTACAGCGATCAGTCGGGTGCTATGCGCTATATCACCGAAATTTATGTGGATAATATGGAAATGCTGTCTCCGAAAGGAGCCAATCCGGGTGCGGGAGCTTCTGCTACTGGACAACCGGCTACGGGGCAACAGCAACAACCGGTTGCCGGCCAGCCGCAACAAACGCAGCAGTCGCAGGCGCAACCTGTACAAGATAATCCGGCAGATGATTTGCCGTTCTAGATAATGTGATAGTGTGCCAATCGATTTTTTCTAACTCATTGGCACATTATCTTTGTTTAACTAAAATATAAACTCTTTGGACTCAGATGGTTATTTAAGCCAATTGGCTGACATTTTCAACGGTATTACCGTAAACACTCCTTCTATCTCTGCTATTATTGCCATAGCGCTGGCAGGTGTGCTCCTGCTTGCTTCCGGCTTTGCTTCGGCTTCCGAAATAGCTTTTTTCTCGCTATCTCCTTCCGACCGGAATGATATTGATGAACAGAATCATCCTTCCGACGAAAAAATAAGTGCTCCTGTTGGGGGATTCAGAACGTCTCTTGGCAACGATATTGATTACGAACAATTTTGTGAATGTGACCATTATCATGCTCTGCAATTTCTTCTTTATGAATGTGTTTGTTTTCCATTCTCCGTTGGCAGAGTTCCTGATACTGACCGTCATCCTGACCTTCCTCCTGTTGTTGTTCGGTGAAATTATGCCTAAGATTTATTCGGCACAGAAAACATTGGCCTTTTTGCCGTTTTTCGGCACCGGGAATTTACTTTCTGGAAAAGGTATTCCGTCCGATAGCTACTGTGCTTGTGCGTTCGACAACTTTTCTGAATAAACATTTTGTGAAGAAGAGCCACAATATTTCTGTCGATGAATTGTCGCACGCGTTGGAGCTGACAGATAAAGCGGAACTCTCTGAAGAGAATAATATCTTGGAGGGTATTATCCGTTTCGGTGGGGAAACTGTGAAGGAGGTGATGACATCACGTTTGGATATGGTCGATCTGGATATTCGCACACCTTTCAAAGAGGTGATGCAATGTATCATTGAAAATGCTTATTCGCGTATTCCTATCTATTCCGGTTCACGGGACAATATAAAGGGGTGCTGTATATTAAGGACCTTGTGCCGCATGTCAACAAGGGGGATAATTTCCGTTGGCAGTCACTGATTCGTCCTGCTTATTTTGTTCCGGAAACAAAGATGATTGATGATCTTCTCCGTGATTTTCAGGCGAATAAAATTCATATTGCTATCGTTGTCGATGAATTTGGAGGAACTTCCGGACTGGTGACGATGGAGGATATTATCGAAGAATTGTAGGTGAGATTCATGATGAATATGATGATGAAGAACGTACATACGTTGTCTTGAATGACCATACTTGGATATTTGAAGCGAAGACGCAGTTGACGGATTTCTATAAGATTGCAAAAGTAGACGAAGACGAATTTGAAAAGGTGGTGGGAGATGCAGATACATTGGCAGGTATGTTGCTCGAAATTAAAGGTGAATTCCCGGCGCTGCATGAGAAAGTGACGTATCACAATTATGAGTTTGAAGTGCTCGAAATGGATAGTCGCCGTATATTGAAAGTTAAGTTTACAATTCTGCCGAAAGAAATGGAAGATGGCGTCGTTTCTGCAGTATAAGACGAATGGTATACAGTGGGCTGTCTGGAAGATGGAAGAGTCTTTGGATGCTCTGTTGGCTCTTTTGCCGGATGCGCGAAGAGTGTTCTGTGAACAGGAATTGAATCGTTTTGTCTCTCGAACGTCGTAAGATGGAATGGTTGTCCGTTCGTGTTCTGTTGTATGCCATGTTGCAGGAGGATAAGGAAATCGGTTATTCTCCCGAGGGGAAACCTTATCTCACAGATCATTCTTTTTTTATCAGTATTTCTCATACGAAAGGTTATGTGGCGGTGATGCTTGCTTCTTCGGTTCCGGCAGGCATTGACATTGAGCAATATGCTCAACGCGTTCACAAGGTATCTGATCGGTATATCCGTTCTGACGAACAAACGGAACCTTATCAGGACGATATGACTTGGGGACTGTTATTGCATTGGTCGGCAAAGGAAGCTGTTTTTAAGCGGATGGAAAATGCGGATGCTGATCTTCGTAAACTCCGGCTGACGCATTTTTATTCCTCAAGAGGAGGGGACGTTTCAGGTTCAGGAGTTGAGTTACGGCGCAGCAAGAACTTTATTCTGTCGGTTATCGTATTTGTCGGACTTTGTATTGACGTGGACATTGAGTTGAACGGACGAGGAAATGTGTGAGAGGTTCTTTTCTCGGTGTGTTATCATTGTCCGAATGTAGTGTCTTTCTAAAACGAAAAATGAGACTGCCTCATTTTTTTTATTTTGAAGCAATCTCATTTTTATGAATTCAAAAGCCTTTCAAGCGAAGTCTTTCACTATTGGGTTATTTCTCTTTTTTTATTAAGTCGATAGCTCAATGCTCCTGACGGACATTTGCCGATTTGTGCAATTAATTCTTCTGTTGTCGCATTTTCAATCTGCACCCAGGGTCTTTCTTTGGGATGATAAACATTGGGTAGCATCTTTACACATATTCCGGCGTGCTGACATAATTCAGGGTGGTGTGAATCGTAGAAGGGACCGGGAGCTTTTGAAGGCAAAATATGCAAAACGGCTGGACAGATCTGGAGCAGGGAAATGCGAAAAAGCTTTGTGATGCAGATCGATGACCCAATTTATGCAAAAACGTTGGAAGATCGTTTATGATCAGGTATCGTGCTTTTGGCATTGCTTTTACAAAAAGCGTTGCCTGATTCAGAAAAAATGATATAGTTATAGATAGCAAGAAATAATCGGAGGACTTACAATGAAAGTATTGGTAACCGGCGTAGCAGGACAGCTTGGACATGATGTGATGAATGAGCTTTGCCAAACGCGGCCACGAGGGTGTTGGCTCGGATCTGGCAGCAGAATACAGCGGAATTGCAGACGGCAGTGCCGTAAGATGCCTTATGTATCGATGGATATCACCGATGCAGCAGCGGTAGAAATGGTTTTACAGGAGGTAAAGCCGGATGCTGTCGTCCACTGTGCGCGGCATGGACTGCACCGTGGATTTAAGCTGAGGATGACGATAAGGTGGACAAGGTTCCGTAGCATCATGCCGGCGGCACGAAGAACATCGCAGAAAGTCTGCCAGAAGCTGGACTGCAAGATGGTTTATCTTTCCACCGACTACGTATTTGACGGACAGGGTACTAAGCCCGTGGGATCCGGACTGCAAAACCTACCAGCCGTTAAACGTTTACGGACAGACGAAGCTGGAAGGCGAGCTTGCAGTTTCGGAGACCCTGGACAAGTATTTTATCGTCCGGATTGCATGGGTGTTCGGCGTCAACGGCAAGAACTTCATCAAGACGATGTTGAATGTCGGCAAGACACATGACACCCTGAAAGTCGTATCCGATCAGGTCGGCACACCGACCTACACCTATGATCTGGCGCGCCTGCTGGTGGATATGATCGAAACCGACAAATATGGGTATTATCATGTGACCAACGAGGGCGGCTACATCAGCTGGTACGATTTTACAAAAGAAATTTTCAGACAGGCAGTGGAGCTGGGACATACAGAGTATTCCGAAGACAGACTGACGGTACTGCCGGTGACAACAGCAGAATATGGCCTGTCCAAAGCAAAACGCCCGTTCAATTCCAGACTGGATAAGAGCAAGCTGGTGAAAAACGGCTTTACACCGCTTCCGACCTGGCAGGATGCGCTGCGGAGATATTTGAAAGAAATTGGGATGTAAATTTTAAAATAACGCCTCCTTCTGGGAGGCGTTAATGCTTAGGATAGATTTCTGAGATTGTCCTCTTGCCTCAAAAGTGGTATACTTCTCGTATAACGGGGAATTTTGCATTTTGGAAAATTTTCCTGTATGGAAAAAAACTAAAACACAAGGAGTGCCGGAGTTTTGGCAGTGACAGATAGAATGGAGTTAAAAACACAGAAAAAGGAAGCTGCATTGACAGTCAATGAGCTTTTTATACCTGATTTTCTTCAGTGTGATGCTGTTTTCAAAGGGAATGGGCTGGTACGACGGGATGCGTCCGTATCAGCTCTGTCTGCTGATCGGAATGGGCTGCCTTGGGCTGAAACTGATTCTGACAAAATATACGCCGTGGCAGCTTCTGGTCGCAGCGGTGTTCGGTGTGCTCGGCGTTCTGAGCTGGCGCTGCTCTGCGGAAAAGGGAATGCTGACCTGCGTAATGATGCTGATCGGTATGAAAGATGTGCGGATAAAAAAGGTCTTTCAGGTCGGGGCGGTTGTCTGGAGCAGCGTGTTCCTTTATCGGATTCTGGCGTTTCTGATCGGCTGGGACAAAGGCATTCTGCTGGTACATAAAAAGCTCGGAGCCTTTATCTTCCGGTGGAGTATGGGATATCCGCATCCGAATGTATTCCATATTTCCTATGTAATTTTGCTGGCATTTCTGTTTTATCTGTTGCAGCAAAAGGCAAAAAGCTGTTTGGCTGGATTGTTGCCGCGCTTGTCGGAAACGTACTGATTTTTATCTATTCAGTCAGCTTTACCGGATTTTTGTTGACCGGAATTTATCTGATGCTGGTGCTGTATTTTTTTGAACTGCGCAGTCAGTTTACGAATCCGGAAAAAGTGCTGGTGCAGTGCGTGCTTCCGGCAGGACTGGCATTTTCCCTGCTGGCGCCGCTGATTCCGGAAGGAAATCAGTTTTATGAAGTGATGAATAAACTGATGAATACCAGACTGCGTCTTTCCAAATATTTTCTGACGCAGGAAAGGATTACACTGTTCGGACAGCAGTTCCATCTGGCGGATAAAGATCTGAACATGGACAATTCCTATGTGTTTGCGTTGATGACCTACGGGGCGGTTGTTTTTGTTTTGTTGATGATCGCCTATTTCTTTACCATCCGGAATCTGGTAAAGGAGAACCGGCGGAAAGAACTGGCGATTACGCTGGGATTTCTGATTGCCGGAATATCGGAGCCGTTTTTGTTCAATACTTCTTTTAAAAATGTTTCCCTAATTTTTGTAGGAAGCTATCTGCTAAACGAGGCAAACCCGATCCGGAGGCAGAACATTGCATGGATTGGAATCTGTACGCTGGGCGACCGGAGTCTTCCGAAAAATGTTCCGGCAGAGAAACTGGAAGAAAAACTTTTGCTGGGGCTGAAAAGGATAGGGGCTGCAGCAGGAGAAAAGAAATATTTGATTGCTGCGTTGACCTGCGTTTGTGCCGCCGTGATCGGCGGCACTGCTTTTTAGGAAGCTGACGGCACAGATGCCCAAAGAGTATCTTGTGCCCAAGTCGATCTGTGATTATTCGCTGCAGGAAGTCTATTATCTGGACGAGGAAGCAGTTGCAAAAGAACGGGCAAACGGCTCGGAAGTATTGTATTATATGGGAGAAGAGATACCGATGTTTCGGTTCTCTGGAGTTACTGTAACTGTGGAATGGATGAGGGGTATGATCGGAGCAGCAATCCTGACCGGAGCAGTCGGAGCACTGCTTGGAACAGGTATTGCGGAAATTTTAGAAAAAGGGCGGAAAAAGAGCGGACAGTATGAATGAAAAACTGAAATTCTGTAAATTGTTGGGAACAAACATCAATGTCATTACGATGGATGAAACAGTTGATTATATGGATCAGCATCTGGATGAACTGCGTGGAAAATATGTCTGTGTTTCCAATGTGCATACGACGGTCATGGCATTTCGCGATGCAGAATACCGGAAAGTGCAAAACGGCAGTGTAATGAATCTTCCTGATGGAAAACCACTGTCTATTGTATGTCGGATGCGCGGACATCAGGAGGCCGGACGTGTTCCGGGACCGGACTTGATGCCGAGAATTTTCGAGCTTTCCGAGAAAAAGGGATATCGGCACTATTTTTTATGGCAGTACGGAAAAACACACATGCATGCGCTGGAACAGAAGCTGCGCGAAAAGTATCCGAAGTTGAACATTGTCGGGATGTATTCCCCGCCGTTTCGACCGCTGACAGAAGAAGAGGATGAGACGGTTGTAAAAAGATCAATGATACAAAACCGGATTTTATCTGGATTGGACTGGGAGCTCAAAACAGGAAAAATGGATGGCTGCACATGCCGGAATGCTGCACGGCGTCATGCTGGGCGTAGGGGCAGGCTTTGATTTCCATGCGGGAACGGTAAGACGTGCGCCAGGCTGGATGCAGGAGCTTTGTCTGGAATGGCTGTTTCGGCTGATGCAGGATCCGAAACGCCTGATTCCACGATATATGGATACAAATTTTTCGTTTATTCATTATGTCTGGAAAGAAAACAAGCTTTTAAAAAAGAAAAATCAGAGCTGGTGCATACACCCTTCAAGACCGAAGACAGGAATGAAGATCGCAATGATCGGACATAAGCGCATTCCGTCGAGAGAAGGTGGTGTGGAGATCGTCGTGGAAGAGCTGTCTACACGAATGGTTCGTTCCGGGAACCGGGTGGATGCGTATAATCGTTCCGGTTACCATGTATCCGGCAAAGAATTTGATGAAAAACATGGAAAAATATTTTTCAGGGAATCCGAATTTTACGATTCCGACGTTTTCCAGCAGTAAATTAAATGCGATTGTATATTCTTTTCTGGCAACAATCCGGTCTTTGTTCGGGCATTATGATATTGTCCATTTCCATGCGGAAGGACCGTGTATTATGCTTTGGCTGACCAAACTGTTTGGAATCCCGACAGTGGCGACGATTCATGGGCTGGACTGGCAGCGTTCCAAATGGGGAAATTTTGCATCTCATGTGCTGAAGCTGGGGAAAAGACCGCCGCACTCCATGCGGATGAAGTGATCGTATTGTCGCACAATATGCAGGATTATTTTCAGGAGACATACGGCAGAAAAAACCCGTTTTATTCCAAAATGGAATCAACAGACCGATTTTAAAAGGGCGATTCCGAAATTAAGGCAAAGTATGGTCTGGAAAAAGACGGATATATCCTGTTCCTGGCAAGAATTGTACCGGAAAAGGGACTGCATTATCTGCTGCATGCGTTTGAACAAATCGAGACGGATAAAAAACTGGTGATTGCGGGTGGCAGCAGCCATTCTCAGGAATACGTACAGGAAATGGTCGATCTGGCGGCAAAAAAGACAGCCGTGTGATTATGACCGGATTTGTACAGGGGGAAGTGTTGGAAAGAGCTGTACTCTAACGCGTATTGTTTTGTACTGCCCAGTGATATTGAAGGGATGGCGCTTGGACTGTTGGAAGCGATGAGCTATGGAAACTGCTGTATTGCAAGCAATATTCCGGAAAATACAGAGGTGGCGGAAGATCATGCCCTGTATTTTGAAAAGGGAAATGAAAGAGATTTGCAGAAACGTTTGGAGGAAGTGTTGGCGCATCCGGAACAGACGCAAGAAAGCATCAGGAAAATGCAGACTTTATCTGTGGAAAAATATAACTGGGATCGGGTGACGGAGCAGACACTGCATCTTTATCAGCATGTGCTCAAAGCACGGGAGAATCAGAAATGAAAGTATTGATTGTCAATAAATTTCTGCATCCGAACGGCGGATCAGAAACCTATATTTTTGAAGTCGGGAAACAGCTTCAGAAGATGGGGCATCAGGTAGAATATTTTTTGGAATGGAGCATGAAGGCCGGGTCGTTTCGAACCGGCGATTATACAGGGAATATGGATTTTCATACCGGAAAACTTCAAAAATTACGGTATCCGTTCCAGATTCTCTATTCGACAGAGGCTGCAAAAAAGATCCGGAAAGTGCTGGACGACCTTCAGCCGGACGTGGTTCATGTCAATAATTTCAATTTCCAGCTGACACCATCCATTCTCTACGCGATCCGTAAATATGAGAAACAGACCGGCAGAACGGTTCGGATCGTATACACGGCGCATGATTCACAGCTCGTCTGTCCAAACCATCTGATGCAGAGACCGTCTGGCGAGCTGTGCCAGGAATGCCTGGGACAGAAGCAGTGGAACTGCACGAAACACAAGTGTATCCACAATTCCCGCGTGAAGAGCCTCTTGGGAAGCGTTGAAGCGAAGATCTATCAGCATAACCATGCGTATCGGATGTTCGATACGGTGATCTGCCCGAGTCATTTCCTGGAAGAAGTTTTGAAGACGAATCCGGATCTGGACGGGAAGACGGTGACGATGCATAACTTCCTGAACCGACAGGAGATTCCGGAAACAGAGAAGAAAAAGTATGTACTTTATTTCGGACGATATTCAGAAGAAAAAGGGGTTAAAACGCTGCTGGATGTATGTAGGAAGCTGCCGCAGATTCCGTTCGTATTTGCCGGAAAAGGACCGCTGGAAGATGAGGTAACCGCATTGCCTAATGTGGAAAACCGTGGATTTTTGAGCGGAAAAGAATTGTATCAGACGATTGCAGAAGCGAGCTTTGTCGTATTTCCGTCGGAATGCTATGAAAACTGTCCATTTTCCGTGATGGAAGCACAGCTTTACAAAACGCCGGTCATCGCATCGAAGATCGGAGGAATACCGGAGCTTTACAGGATGGAAAGACCGGAGAGCTGTTCCCAGTCGGAGATAGCAGTGCATTGCAGAAAAGAATTGAAGAAGAGTTATGGAAGGATTCCAAACGCTTGCAAACATATATGGTAAACTGCGAAAAGGTTTCTTTCATGAGTGCGGAAACGTATTGTGAAAAACTGCTGCAGATTTATGGCGGAAAGTGGGGACAGAAATAGGAAAGTGTGATTATTCCAATGATGAAGAATGTATATTTCAAAATAAAAAATTTTGGGTTAAGAATAAAAAGGAACTAATCATATTATTTATGACTATGTTAGTTGTATATACTCCTTTTTTAACAGGACAGCTGAATAATGCAGATGGTTTTATAAATGGTGTTATTGCTCTCATAAGAAAACTATGACTGGGAAAATTCTCAGGGACGTTTTTTAATTGGATGGTTTGATCGGTGGCGGGATCGGATGGTTCAGCCGTCTCTTATTATTGGCGTATGTTTGATGTTGCTTTGTCTTGTAGTATCAGTAATTTGGTATATTTTTTGACTGTTATTCTATGGTGGAAAAACTTTGTATTGGAGCTATACTGGTATTTTTCTCCATCTATAGCAGATTTGTTTATATTATTATTGTGCAGATTCCTATATGTTATCATATTTACTTGCAGTGATAGCTGCAGCGTTGTTAATTAAGGGTGAGAAAAAAAGGACGACTATAGGAAGTGCGGTGTTGCTAATTATTTCTTTTGGCAATTTATCAGACATACATTGGAATTACGGCTTCACTTTGTTGTATCTATCTGCTTTTGGAAATATTGAATGGAAAAGAGTTAAAGATATTGTTTAAGAAAGCTCTCAGAATGGCTCTTGCGGGAGGGGGGGAGCATGTGCCGCATATTTGCTAATTCTTAAAGTTTTTAGAAAAAATTGGATATTTACAAATGACAGCAACCAGAGGAATGAATTATATGTTGTCAGGGCGTTTTTGGGATTAAAAGATACTATGAAAACGCATATGTAGTATTTTATGATTATTTCCTGACGGAGCGCATTTTGACAAATAGCTGGCAATATAGATGGTATTTGAATGGTATTGTTTTATGTTTTCTGTTGATGTTATGTATAGTTTTGATTGTGCATAATCGAATTTATCGATCGATTAAAAGAACCTTGCTGACAGTATTTTTTAATTGTAGTGATGCCATTGATGATTGATTTGATTGTAATTATTGCTCCGGCAGCAAATGTGTATGCGGAAACAGGTATGTTGATGTTGGCAGGTATGAATCTCATCTATGTTTTTACTTGTTTTGCTTGTATTCCACTGTAATAGGAATGAAATACTGGAAAAAAGCAATAACTAAGTTTTCCAAACTGACCATTATTTTGATCATTATCAACCAAATTATTTTTTTATTGGCATCTTTATAAGAACAATCCAGTTGGAACAGACAAAAACGCAAATGCTTTGCTTATCAGATGGAAAACAGAATAGAGAATTTGAGGATTATCATAGTGGCTGCAAGGTTTTGGTGGCAGGAAGACCTCAAAATGGAAATTATCCGATTACGGATCAAAATTTGAAAAATATTACACATGGAATGATCAGTCAGTACACACTTGTTTTTGGCGCGGAAGAACAAGTAAGTGAGGGCTGGATTTCTGTATTTCAGTATTTTCTTGGTGTGAATTATGAAACAGTATATGAGGAAGAAAGAACTGAAATTTTTGTCCAGTGAAGAATTTGCTAAGATGGGAATTTTCCCAGATCAAACATCAGTGAAAAAATTTAATGATACGATTGTAATTAAATTGAGTAATTAATGGAGCAGGCAATGAAAATTTTGATGCTGGTCAACTGGAAAGTTGCCTATGAAAATCAAATACCGGAAGGAAAACAGCCGCCGGACTATGTCGTACCGGGACAGAAATACTGGTTTTTTCGGTATCTGTCGGATGATATTTCCGTAGATGTTGTGGATATCCGTTCATTTCCATGGCTGGAACGCTTTGAAAAAGAAAAAATCCGGTTTTATATCTGGCAGACATTAAAAGTTTTACCGAAGTTGAAACGGTATGATCTGGTGTTATCCCCATGGAATGCAGAGTGGGATTGTATTGTGCCTGTGGCGTAGACTGTTCGGACATGGAAAATATAAGCATATCGTGTTTGACATCGGTGGCTTTAACAGCGCGAAGGAAGAAGGAAAAGCACTGAAGCTGATGCAGTTTTTGCGAGCAAATCCCTGGACGGCGTGATTTATCATACAAAGAGCCAGATTATTTATTATGAAAAAAATGCCACCCGTGGCTGCTTTCTAAAAGCAGATACATTGCGTTTGGAACGGATGCAGAATATTTTCAACCGACCGGAACACCGTTAGAAAAAGAAAAGTCCGTATATTTTATGTGTCGGTTATAATAAACGGGATTGGGATACGCTGCTGCAGGCATACGAAAAACTGAGAAATCTGCAAAAAGAGCGAAATCAAGATGGACTTGCTGATTTCCCGAAGTTAAAAACTGATTGGGAAAGGAAAAAAGCTGGATCGGAAATATGACGGTGTTGAGACCGTCGGATTTATTCCGGTTACGCAGCTGATAAAAGAAATTGAAAAAGCGACCTTTTGTGTACTTCCGCTTCAGTCTTTTTTAACTATTCGTTCGGGCAGATGACACTGCTGCAGCAGATGCATTTAAAGCCGGTTATCTGGTGACGGACGGGGGCTACG
>VOFK01003627.1_pt1 | contig 12281 bp, 17 predicted proteins | sample 5384121 | NCBI WGS metagenome assembly VOFK01 (sample SAMN12384730, study PRJNA508395) | human gut metagenome | isolation source: healthy gut J | host: Homo sapiens | reverse complement strand
TTTACAGTAAGTTCCATACCGAGCTTTATCTGCGATTGCCTGTGCAAAGTCTACATCAACACCAACAATCTTGTTATCTTCATAATATTCATATGGCTCAAATGCTGCATTTGTTGCCATCACAAGTTTGGCTTATTAGAATGATCGACATCTGCCGGAGACTCATATCCTTTTTTCTTCTGTTCCGTCGATATAATATCCAACGATCTTGTCAAATGTTCCGTCTTCTTTCAGTTCCTTGATTGCTGCGTTGAATTTGTCTTCCAGCTCTGTATTGCCCTTTTTAAAAGCACATTGCATAATCTTCTTTCTACATAAGGTGTCTCGAGAATCTTTCAGTCCGTCATTTGCATCTACAAATGCTTTTGCAGGCTCGTTATCAATAACAACTGCATCGATCTTTTCTTTTACCAGTGCCTGTACTGCATCTGCACCTTTATTAAAACGCTCTACATGATCATCACCGAAATCATCAGAACAGTAGATATCGCCTGTTGTACCTGTCTGAACACCAATCTTTGCATCCTTAAGATCATCTGCACTTTCAATTTTCTTTTCTTCTTTTTTAGATCCGCATGCTGCCATAGAACATACACATGCACCAATCAGCATTACACTGATAAGTTTCTTTTAATTTCATAATCTTTTCCTCCATTCTTTTGACAAACTGTATAAAAATACATATATACTTAATATATTATCATGTTTTAATCAAAAAACAAGTGGATAATTCCACATATTCGCAAAACATCCACCCATTTTCTTTATACATTTCTATGCAATTACAGTTCTGAATAATAGTCCATACAATGATCAGACCGCCCAAAACGATACGATAATATCCAAATACTTTAAAATCATGCTGTTTGATATATCCCATAAGGAACTTGATCGCAATAACCGATAATCCAAAAAGACACGATACATCCAAGCATCAGAAGACCAAATTCTGCGCCTGTAAAATGGAAACCAAACTTGATCAGTTTCAGAAAGACTGGCACCAAACATTGCGGGAATCGCCAGGAAGAATGTAAATTCTGCAGCCACTTCTCTTGATACTCCGATCAGCAGTGCTCCGACAATCGTAGCTCCTGATCTTGATGTTCCCCGGTATCAGCGCAAGCATCTGGAAGAAACCGATCCATAATAACATCTGTACACTTAACTGGGAGATCCTTGTCACAGAAGGTTTTTTGCCTGCATTATGATTTTCTACAACGATAAATAAGATACCATATACGATCAGCATCACTGCTACCGGAATCGGTTTATAGAAGATCTCATCCAGAAATATCATTGAACAGAACTCCTACGATTCCTGCAGGTACCGATGCGATCAGTACCTTGATCCACATCTGCCAGGTCAGCATCTTCTGCTTGTGGCTCTTTCTTGGTGAAAACGGGTTCAACTTATGAAAATACAATACTACAACCGCCATGATCGCACCTAACTGGATAACCACATCAAACATCTCCATAAAATGCATCACTCATACTTGGTTTCAGCACATTTCCAACCAGAATCAGATGTCCGGTACTGCTGACAGGAAGCCACTCTGTGATTCCCTCTACAATTCCTAAAATTATAACCTTGATAACATCTAACATGTTGCGCTCCTTTCCTTAATCCAGCACATATTTTTCTATAAATTTTCGCAACGCCTTCTTCGTCATTGGACAGTGCCACATAATCTGCTGCTTCTTTTACGGAAGGAATGGCATTTTTCCATTGCCACACCCGTTCCTACTTCTTTCAGCATCTTCAGATCATTGTTGCCATCTCCGAACGCAACATGATTTCTTCTCTTGGAATTCCAAGAAGCTTTCAAGTTCGATCATTGCTTTTCCCTTGTTCACTCCTGCTTTGCATTAATCTCCAGATTCATCGGAAGCGCTCCCGTGATCTCAATTCCCGGAACATCTTCGATCTCTTTTCTGGCCGCATCACGATCTTCCACAGAAGTAAATAACGCCTGGATCTTATCTACCGGAAGTTTCGTCTCATCAGAATTTGACTCTCACATCATCCACTGCCACACGTGTAGACATAATATAATTCGCCATTGCCGGAACACTCAGATATTTACCAATATGTTCCAGTGCTTCCCGCGAGGCATAGCCTACGCCATCAAAATAAATCTCCCCTGAAATGTATCATAATGTTCGAATACGTCCATCATTACTTCTGCAATATCATGTGGAAGCAGTTCCTCTACAATTGCTTCATTCTTCTCAAGATCTATAACTCTTCCGCCGTTCGCAGTAACCGCATAACGTATGCCCGGAATTCCAGCAGTTCCTTTGGCACTCCGTAATAGGTCTTCCGTCGCCGGCATCACAATAATTCCCTGTTCAATCGCTCTTTTCAACACATCTTTCGTATATTGTGTCAACTCTTTGTCAGATTTTAAAAAGTGTTCCATCCAGATCCATTCCAATCATTCTGGTTTTTAATTTTCATATGTAATTAATTCCTTTCCTTCTCTTAAAAACATAAGAAGTTTCTTACTGATCTTATTCTCTCCCCTGTTCATATGCCTTTTCTCCGTGATCGATCATTTTTTCAACGATATCTTTATTTCCGGCCGGAGCAAACAACACTGTATCTTTTTCTCGGAATCATGATGATCAGATCATCCTTCAACTTGTCTGCGCACACCTGCCAGATATGTTTGAAGACATACGGAACTTGCTTCATGATGTCCGTCTGCCACAATTCCAAATCCTCCATACCAGGTATTCGCAACTACAAATTCTACATCTCTGTTCAGATTTTCACAAGCTTTTATGATACAGTTTTATGATATCACATTCAGGCGGAAGCATGTTATCCTTTAAGATCTCATATATATCTTCCCCTCTTTTTAATTGCAAACACTACGTTCAGATCCCCAAGGAACCCAATTACAGGTGCATCTTGTTCCGAAAAAAATGCTTTCCATTCAAAGCCTGGGAATCCGTAAGCTCTGCTTTTATCCACGGATAGATCTGCTCACTGATATTTTCTAATCTATAATTTTCTTCTTCGTATTTTTTCATATTATATATATTCCTCTCTTATTCAGACATTCTACCTATTTATTTTATACATAATTCTTTCCTCTGTAAACCTTTTCCGGATTTGTTTATATAAAGTTTAATATATCTTTAACCTGTCAAACGAAACCTAAAATTTGCTTTATAATGAATTTTGTTGTATAATAGATAAGCATTCGCGAAAAAGGGAAAGGATATGTTTATGATAAGTATGAAAAAAGAAACGAGCATTACGATCGGCTTTGGTAATTACCATCTGTACCGTAACAATTGCTTCTGTTAGTACTCCGGTATATTCAGCACCTTCGACAGATGAATTGGAAAATACCACCTCTGATCTCAAAGGTGAGTTAAACGATTTAAACAGCCAGTTATCTTCTTTAAGTAAAGAGCTGGACACTGCTTCCAGTCAGGTAGAAGATCTGGCTGCCAAAGTAGAAAAAATCAAAAACTGGATCTAGCTTCTGCCCAGCTTGCCGAGGAAGCTCAGTATGATTCCATGAAAGATCGTATCAAATTCATGTATGAAGGCGGCGGAGCATCTCTGGTTCAGATTCTGCTCACTTCCGAAAAATATGGGAGATTTTTTCTGAATAAAGCTGAATATGTTGCAACTATCAGTAAGTATGACCGCTCTATGCTGGAAGAATTACAGCAGGTTCGTGCTAATGTAGAAAAAGAAACAGAAAGATCTGGAAGAACAGCAAAGCAAACTTTCCGGACTTCAGGAAACATTGACAAGCAAACGTGATGAACTGAATTCAAAGATTTCATCCACTTCCGGAGAACTGGCAAATTATCAGGCACAGTTGGATCGTGCCAAAGCTGCCGAGGAAGCATTAAAAGCTTGCACAGAATGATAAAATATCTGGCTCTGTAAAATCAGAAGCCTCAAAAACCAAGTAACTCAACCAATACTACGAATAACGCGAATAAAACAAATTCAACAACAAACGGTTCGACTAATCAAAATAAAAATAACACCACTAATAATACCGGCAACAATACTACCAACACAGGCAACAATACCAATGTATCTACAACGGATGTCGCATTATTAGCGGCAATCCTTCAATGTGAAGCAGGTAGTTATGATGGAATGCTTGCTGTTGCAACTGTTATCATGAACCACGTAGCAAGCACGGCTTATCCGAATACTCTGCGTGCTGTTATATACCAGTCAGGACAATTCGCTCCAACCTGGAACGGTTCATTGAATAAAGTACTGAGTAAAGGTGCTTCATCCACTGCTTATTCTGTGGCTCGGGCGCACGGTGGGTGCAAGACATTCTGCAGTTATCAATTGTCTGCAGTTCAGATCCGCGTCAACCGGTGTATCCGGAATCAACATTGGTGGAAATGTATTTTTCTAATTTTATTTAGTAGCTGACATTGTCTCCTGCATACTATGGTATAAAAAATAAGCCTCATTTTGAGGCTTATTTTTTATACCATAGTACACGAAATTAGCCAACACCTTTCCTGTATTAATATCATCTATTCATACTCCATAACATCGATCCATTTCATCAAGAAAGTCTTTTTTCCAGACGGATATCTTTCCCAAGCTCTGCAGCAGCTACGATTGGCAGCCATTGTTCTACATACTGTCTTGCTGTGTCACTCTTCTTGCAGAATAACTTAAAAGATAAAGATCTGCACTCTCCTGATCGTGTAATGCAAACAGCAAATATGTCATTGCCGCATCTGCGCTTGCATTTCCCTGTGAAGCATGTGCCCAGTCGATCACTGTCATCTTTCCGTTCTTTTCAACAATCACATTACTCGGGTTAAAATCACCGTGACACAATTTCGTATGCTTCGGCATTCCTTCAATCTAGTCAAAAGTTCATAACGCTCTGTTGCATCCAAAACTTTCAGATTTCTTATCTTATTTGCGAGTTTATCTTTTAATTTCGGTAATGTTGTGGCCGTTTTGCTCTGTACTTTAAGCTGAAGATCTACAAAATCTGACATGTATTTTTCAAGATTGGCACGGTCAACTTTCATCATCTCTTCCAAAGTTTTTCCTTCTCTGTTCTCAATGAGCAGTGCCCATTCTCCATTAATCTGAGTTACCTCTTTTAATTTTGGAATATCCAATCCTGTTTCTTCAACTTTCACTGTATTCAATGCTTCATTAAATACCGCTGACTTCGGATGATCTGTTGCAAATATTTTAACAATACCTTCCTCTGTCTTATAAACTGATTTATAAGGTCTCTCTACGATTAAATTTTTTTCTTCTCGAGCTTCATACAGATTCCTCCTTTTTTATTGAATCTTTGGCCCCTTCCTTCTTGTTATCTGTATTATATACCTTATTATCAGATTTTTAAATAGTTTTTTGATATTTTTTTCACTATTTTTTATCGTATATATTTATTGTTATTTTTTAACATTATTATCCGTCTATTCTCCCTAGTAACAGATCCGATTCTGAAAATCATTCTACTCGAAACATCCCTTTACATTTTCCATCTTTCTTTGCATAAGAAAAAGTGCAACGTTGAACGCTGCACTTTTTCTATGCTAAATACATTATCCGATTTGCAAACAAAAACTCTTGGATATTATATTTTTGCCTGTTTTATTTTCCATAATAGCATTTCAGGTAGATTTCTTTCATCTCACTCGTAAGTGGATATCTGGGGTTAGCTCCTGTACACTGGTCGTTGAATGCCTGCTCTGTCATATCATCCAATGTATCCAGGAAGTATTTCTCATCTACACCGTAATCTTTGATTGTCTTCTTAATGCCAATCTTCTCTTTGAGTTCTTCCAGTTTAGCGATGAAGTTCTCAAATACTTCTTCATCTGTCTTACCTGTGCATCCTGCGAAACGTCCTAATTCTGCGTATCTTGCAAGTGCATGTGGATACTGATACTGAGAGAATGTTCCCCATTCTTGTAGGTACTTCTGCAGCATTGTAACGCATTACATCTGTAAGGATTACTGCGTTAGCAACACCGTGTGGTAGGTGGTGGAAAGCACCAAGCTTATGAGCCATGGAGTGGTTAACACCAAGGAATGCATTTGCGAATGCCATACCAGCCATACAGGAAGCGTTTGCCATCTTCTCTCTTGCGATTGGATCATTAGCACCATTCTCATATGCAGATGGTAAGTAATCAAATACTGCTTTTTACTGCCTTCATAGCAAGACCATCTGTGTAATCTGTTGCCATGATAGATACATATGCCTCGATTGCATGTGTCATAACGTCGATACCTGAAGCACTTGTCAATCCCTTTAGGTGCTGTCATTGCATTGTCAACGTCTACGATAGCCATGTTTGGCATTAATTCGTAGTCTGTGATAGGCCATTTAACACCTGTGTCAGCGTCTGTGATAATTGCGAATGGTGTTACCTCAGAACCTGTTCCTGAAGATGTTGGGATAGCTACGAAGTAAGCTTTCTCTCCCATCTTAGGGAATGTAAATACTCTCTTACGGATGTCCATGAAGTCCATTGCCATATCTTCAAAGTTTGCTTCCGGATGCTCATACATGATCCACATGATCTTACCTGCGTCCATTGCAGATCCACCACCAAGAGCGATGATTGTATCTGGCTCAAATGCTCTGATCTGTTCTACACCTCTTCTAGCGCACTGCAGAGTTGGGTCTGGTGCTACTTCGAAGAAGCATGTATGCTGGATTCCCATTTCATCTAATTTATCTTCGATCGGTTTTACATATCCATTCTTGTAAAGGAAGGAGTCTGTTACGATAAATGCTTTCTTCTCTTATGCATTACTGTTCCAAGTTCATCCAGTGCTACCGGCATACAGCCTTTCTTAAAGTATACTTTCTCAGGTGTTCTGAACCACAGCATATGTTCTCTCCTCTCTGCAACAGTCTTGATGTTAAGCAGATGTTTTACTCCTACGTTTTCTGATACAGAGTTTCCACCCCATGATCCACAGCCAAGTGTCAGAGATGGAGCCATCTTGAAGTTATAAAGGTCTCCGATTCCACCGTGAGAAGAAGGTGTGTTGATCAGGATACGGCAAGTCTTCATAGCCTGCTGATGTTTCTCAATCTTTTCTGTCTGTGATGGGTGGATGTAAAGTGATGATGTATGTCCGTATCCACCATCTGTAACAAGCTGCTCAGCTTTTTTTGCAAGAGCCTCATCAAATGTTTTAGCTTTGTACATACCAAGTACAGGTAGATAATTTCTCATGTGCAAATTCTTCTGAAATATCTACAGATTCAACTTCTCCGATCAGGATTTTTGTATTCTTCGGTACTTCAACACCTGCTAACTTAGCGATCTCATATGCTGATTTTCCAGGAATCTTATTATTTAATGCTCCGTTGATGATGATTGTCTTACGAACTTTATCAAGTTCTTCTCCCTTCTTGAGGAAGTAGCATCCACGGTATGCAAATTCTTTTCTTAACTTCATCATAAATGCTGTCCAGTACAGTTACTGACTGTTCAGAAGCACAGATCATACCATTATCAAAGGTCTTAGAGTGGATGATTGAGCTGACGGCCATTCTTACATCTGCTGTATCGTCGATGATAACCGGTGTGTTACCAGCTCCAACTCCAAGTGCCGGTTTTCCTGAAGAGTAAGCAGCTTTAACCATTCCGGGACCGCCGGTTGCAAGGATCTCATCTGAATCTCTCATAACTGTTGTTGTCAGCTCTAATGACGGAACATCGATCCATCCGATGATTCCTTCCGGTGCTCCGGCTTTTACTGCTGCATCAAGAACAACTTTTTAGCTGCTGCGAATTGTAGATGCTTTAGCAGCCGGGTGTGGGCTGATGATGATTGCATTTCTTGTCTTTAAGCAGATCAGTGTTTTAAAAATTGCTGTTGATGTCGGGTTTGTCGTCGGGATAACTGCTGCAACGAGACCAATTGGCTCTGCAATCTTCTTAATTCCGTACGCTTTGTCTTCTTCGATCACGCCGCATGTCTTATCGTTTTTGTACTTATTATAAATGTACTCTGCTGCGTAATGGTTTTTGATGATTTTATCTTCTACAAGACCACGTCCTGTCTCTTCTACTGCAATCTTAGCAAGCGGGATACGCATCTTATTTGCTGCCATCGCTGCTTCGAAAAAGATTTTGTCTACCTGTTCCTGTGTGTAAGTAGCAAATTTTTTCTGAGCTTCTCTCATTGCTTTCATCTTAGCTTCGAGAGCTTCTACATTATCAATAATCTCTGGTACTGCGTTTTCTTTTTTCTTTGTCGCCATGTTGATTATCCTCCTGTGAGTTTTTTTTGTTTGTTTCGATGGTCTTAGTATAACCGTTTGTTAATTCTTTGTCAATAACATTTTTGATATTTTTTTCACATATTTGATATTTTTTAACATGTAGCTTTTTTCCACCTTAAAACCTTCCAGTTTATGCTCTGTATGCAGTAACATGTGTGATTTTGGTGAATTAGGTTTTACAAAGTATTCCTCATACATTTTCTGAACGTCCTGATTTTCATGTGAGAACCGACGTTTTGCATTTTTATCCAGACTGTAAAGCTTCTGTCCTCTTTCATAAGCAAGTTCTCTTCCGTCATGAATTGGCTGTCCGCCACCGCCTACGCATCCTCCCGGGACAAGCCATTACCTCTACGAAGTCATAATGAACTTCTCCTTTATTGATGCGATCCAGAAGAGCTCTTGCATTCCCAAGTCCGCTGACTGCTGCAGTTCTGACTGTTACATTATCGATCTGGAAATTTGCTTCCTGTATTCCCTGATTTTTTTGATTAAATCCGGTACTTCTTACAGCTTTAAATGCATCTTCCGGTGGATTCTCACCTTTAAGCAGATAGTATGCAGTTCGAAAGAGCTGCCTCCATTACACCTCCTGTTGCTCCGAAAATTACACCTGCTCCTGTTCCATCCTGCATTGGCCGGTCACTGTCAATATCTGCAAGTGTATCCGGACTGATATGCGCTGATTTGATCATCTTTGTCAGTTCTCTTGTCGTAATAACTGCATCGATATCATGTCCCGCATATTCCTGATAGAACAGTTCCATCTCCTTTTCCCCTTTTTTTTTGCCACACATGGCATTACAGATACTGTGTATATCTTCTCAGGTGATACCCCAAGCTTCTCTGCAAAGTAAGTTTTCATCACGGCTCCTGAACATCTGCTGTGGTGATTTTGCCGTTGAAAGCTGTCTCACCAGATGAGGATACTGTGATTTGATAAATCTAAGCCATCCCGGACAGCATGAAGTAAACATCGGACGCTCTTTTTAATTCCCCTGCAGTAAATCTGTGCAAAAATTCCGTCCCTTCTTCCATGATTGTCAAGTCAGCTGAAAATGTTGTGTCGAATGCATAATCGACTCCCATTCTCTTCAAAGCATCAAGGATCTTTCCGACAGTTGCTTCCCTTATCAGAAAGTCCAAATTCCTCGCCCCATGCTGTTCTTACAGCTGGAGCCACCTGTGCAACTACGATCTTATCCGGATCTGCAATTGCATCCCATACATCTTCTGTATCATCTCTTGCCCGTAATGCTCCCACCGGACAATGCGTAATACACTGACCGCATAATGCGCATGAAGCTTCCTCTATCGTTCTGTGTCCGGCTACATTAATCGTTGTTCTTGATCCTGTTCCTTCTACATCCCATACACCAAGGCTCTGTACTTTTTCACAAACCTGTACGCACCGCATACATTTAATACATTTTTGAAGAATCCCTGATCAGAGGAAATTCCTTGTTCCACGGTTGTCTTTCAATTTCCATCTTAAATGGAATCTCTATAATATTCAGATCATTGGCAACTGTCTGAAGACTGCAGTTGCCACTTCTCGAACAAAGTTACACATTCACAGTCATGCTGTGAAAGGATCAGTTCTACTGTCGTTCTTCTGTGCCTTCTTACCTTTGGACTGTTCGTATGAATGACCATTCCCTCTTTTGCAACATTATTGCAGGAGGTGATCAGCTTCTCTTTTCCCTCCAGTTCTACTACACAGACACGACAGGCCGCAATTTCATTGATTCCTTTTAAATAACAAAGTTTCGAATAGGAATCCCATTCTGGGCTGCAGCTTCCATGATCGTGGTATTTTCTTTTTACTGTTATCTCTCTTCCGTCAATTGTAAAGATTTACCATAATGTCTCTCTGCCTCCCTTAAATATACCGTATCCGAAATGATCACAGCGAAGACATCTGCTTGCCTCCTGTTTTGCTTCTTTTTCTGTCATGCAGTTTTCAACTGCTTCGAAATCACAGACTCTTTCACATGCTTCTCTTTCTGTAAGATTCACTCTTCCGCAAGGTGTACGGTCATCCAGATGTGCCTCCGGGATTTCAACATCGCAGGAAATTTCATGATGATATCCAAGATACTCATCAATGTTGGCTGCAACAACCTTTGCGGCCGCGATTGCTTTGATAACTGAAGCCGGTCCGCTTGCACAGTCTCCCCTCCGGCAAATACACCCGGAAGGTTCTCGAATGCTCCTGTGCTTTTGGTAACAATTTTCCCACGTTCAACCGGAATACCAGCCTGTTCAAAGTGATGTGTTTCGATATTCTGTCCGATTGCTACGATTAATACATCGCATGGTATGTAAATATCTTCTTCACCTGTAGGTTTGATACTTGCTCTTCCATCTCTGATCGAGCTTACCATCTGAGGTGTCACATAGATACCTTTTACATGATGATTCTCGTCTACATCTATAGATGCCGGTGCTTTCAGCGTCTGTAATTCTATGCCTTCCGCAACTGCTCCTTCGATTTCTCCAGGAAGTGCCGTCATGTCTGCTACTCTTCGTCTATAGACAATACTTACCTTCTTTTGCACTCCAGACGTTTTGCTGTACGGACCGCATCCATTGATACGTTACCTCCACCAATAACAACCACTTCTTTTCCTGTCAGATCTATAATCTGGTTTTTCCTACATTACGTAAGAACTGCACTGCGGAAATGATTCCGTCTGCATCTTCATTCTCTAATCCTAATTTTTTATCTGTACTTGCTCCGATCGTGATCAGAACAACATCATACTGTTGTCTTAATTCCTGGATCGTAATATCCTGTCCGATCTTCAGACCATTTTTCACCTGCACACCTGTCTTCAGTATCGCACGGATCTCATCGTCAAGTCTGTCTTTCGGAAGTCTGTAGTTCGGAATACCATAACGAAGCATTCCTCCTAATTTCGGAGCATCTCATATACGGTTGTCTGATGTCCCATTAACTGCAGATAATATGCTGCACTTTAATCCTCCAGGTCCGCCGCCAAGATTGCGATCTTCTTACCTGTACTTGGTGCGCACTGCGGAGGATCTACTTCTCCTGCAAAATCTGCTGCTACACGTTTTAATCCACGGATATTAATAGAATCATCCATCATATTACTACGGCATCTTGCTTCACATGGATGCTCACAGATAAATGCACATGCAGTCGGGAATGGATTATCCTTTCTTAACAGTCGGATTGCATCCGCATATCGTCCTTCCCCTACCAGTGCGATATATCCTGGAATATCAACATGTGCAGGACATAAGGATACACATGGTACCGGCTGATTATATGTACAGGTACATCTTCCGTTCTGAATATGTTCAATATAATCATCACGATAACCGATCAATCCTTTATATACCATGTTCGCTGCTTCATAACCAATCGCGCAGTCTGCAGATTCCATAATAGAAAGTGCTGTCTGTTCCATAATATCTAATGTCTTCATTGTCGCTTTTCCATCCAGTACTTCACGGATGAAATTATTAAGCTGTCCTAATCCTATACGGCAAGGCACACTTTTCCGCATGTCTGTGCATGACATAACTCAAGAAATGCTCTTGCCATATCTACTGGACATAACCCCGGTGGACTCGATTCAATTCTTTCTTTCCAGATCTTTATAGAGGCCTTCCATTACGATCTTTGCTCTTTTTTTGGAGAGGCAATTTCCAGTCTGCTCATTCTTTATCCCTACCTTCCATTTCATTTATCAATTTATAGTCCAAATAAATTGTAATTATCAGTCTTTTGAACAATGTAATATTAACTGCGTTGACGATATTATATCATTTATTTGATAATTTGTAATCATATTTGTTAATAGTAGTAAATTTAACGCTATAGTCAGATTTTTAACAAATCTTGAATATTATTCCGTACAAAAAAATATATTATATATGCAAACTGTTCCGTTCACTTCGTTCAAAGCCACTGTTTGCATATATAATATATTTTTTTCTGGTTACATCGGCGACAAGGGCACAGCC
>VOFK01001333.1_pt1 | contig 12290 bp, 16 predicted proteins | sample 5384121 | NCBI WGS metagenome assembly VOFK01 (sample SAMN12384730, study PRJNA508395) | human gut metagenome | isolation source: healthy gut J | host: Homo sapiens | reverse complement strand
TATCAAAATCGCAAATGTGGCGGACGTGAACGTGGTGAATGGAGGTCTGGCACGCTTTCGCGTTCATCGTTATATCGCCTGACTGCAACCTTGAACGAGCGCAAATTGCTGTGCTCGTTCGATGGAAATAGATAATCGTCCGTAGTCCAGTCCGCACGTTTCTTCACAGATAATCGAGCAAAATTTTGTTTCCAGCGCAGGCGAAAGCGGAATGCATTTGCTGCTTGCGGCTTTGGTTTTGACATTGGCGGACTCGTCATATTTTCGCTAAAATCCACATCGGATATTTTTATTCGCAGCGTGCCGGCGCGGCTTCCTCACCGAGACTGATGCCCATCCGCCACCACCCAACTGTTTCCGGACGTTTGAGCAGCGGCGCAGCCTGCGTCGGCTGGCCTCGATGGTTTCATCCTCTTCGCTTCAGCGTAATCGGCTTCATAAAAATTCTCGTTCCGCGCAGCAATGCGTCCCCTGATGCGCGAATTGTGAGAAGTGATTTTCTTGCCTGCGCTCCAATCCTGAGACAATAAAGTTTTCAAAAAGTCCCTGACTGATTTTCATCGACATACTGAACCGGCACACGCATAAAAATATTTCAAATCCTCCGCATAATAGCATGGTTTGATGGTCTTCAAATTCTTTAGTTTTTTACAGTAAGCTGTGAACAGTTGTTCCGCTTTCGAAAAAAGGGATGTCCGTTTGACCTGTTTTTGCGTTCAAAATTGTGGTTCTGCGCAAAAAATCCTCCATTTTCACGGCAAAAAATCATGTCAAAATGGGTAAAAAATCTGGTAACGCGATTTTCTCAAACGCGGAAAAACCGAATTTTTGATAAAGAAAACTCCTCAAATTCCGAAGAATCGGAGGAGTTGTGCGCGAGGCGGGACTTGAACCCGCACGTTCCGAGTGGACACTAGAACTCCTGAATTCAGCGAAAGGCCCGCCACTCCACCACTTCGCGCATTTCTGCTGCCTTTCGACTGCTCTCGTGACATAGTTATCACAGACCAGCGCTTTCGTCAAGGGAGATTTTTCGCCCCTCCGGGCCTCTTTCGCGCTCTTTCTCCCACGGAACGCCGCCCTCCCCAGAGCCTGCTGCACGAGCCGCATATCTCTGCAGAGAAGGGATCACTTTGTTAACGAACCAGTAATCCCGTATCCATGCGCATATGTGGATCTGATGAAGAAACAAAAATCGGCAGCCTTCTTGCGAAGACCGCCGATTTTTGGGCACAAGGACCTGAACTCTATTGTCTTCTGGTCGTTTTTTCTACAAAATATACCACATTTTCACATTTCTATAGAATAGCAGAACTTTCTCATTGCAGTTTAACTCGTCAACACAACCACCATTAACCTTTTGCATAAGGGAAAAAATAAGGGAAAATCCGTCCACCTTTTAACATAATTTAATTCAAACATATCTTTTGTTCCGCATAGTTGGTGTCATTATTCTTGCTTTCTTCGATCAGCCATTTTTCTCCTCTTACCCTAACCTCATAGTATATTTTCCACTTCGGCTATACATATGTGCATTTCATCAAGTTTATTTCTTCAATAGAAATCTTTTGCCGACAGGCAAAGCTCTAATTCCATTATTAGAGGAAATTTCTAATGTGCATTACCATTCTGACAGTCACCAATCAAAAAGGCGGCGTCGGTAAGACGACGACAGCTCTGAATCTCGCTTCTGCTTTGGCGGATGAAGCAAGCGCGTACTTCTCATCGATAACGACCCGCAGGGCAATCTCACCGCATCTATGGGTTACACCCCAGCCGAGCAGAAATACACGCTGGCGAACCTTCTGCTTGCTGCCATTGATTATCCGGAGGATCTGGAACTGCATCTGCCGCGCTGCATCCTGCATACGGACGGCAAGCCGGATCTCATTCCCGCGAACCGGCGCTTATCGGATGCAGCCGCGCGGCTCCAAGTCATGCAGATTTCGCAGTACAGAGCCGTGAGTGAATCCGAATGCTGCGCAGAAAAGATGCTGGCGCAGGTGCTGGAACCGCTGTGCGACGCCTATGACTACATCATTATCGATTGCGGACTGAAGCAAGAGCTTTTGACTGTCAATGCGCTGAGCGCGTCGGATTACTGCATCATCCCCGTGCAGTCCCACTTCCTCGCCTCCGAGGGTATCCCGGATGTGCTGGACATGGTACGTTCCGTGCAGAAGCATTTCAACCCGGATTTGAAGATCGCGGGCATTTTACTGACAATGTACCAGTCCCGGCCGCAGCTCTGCAAAAGCGTACAGCAGAGCGTCCGGGAGGTCTATGGAGATGACTTGCACGTCTTTGACCGGCCCATCGAATACACCATTCGCATTGCGGAATGCCCCATGGCTGGTATGAGCATTCTGGACTACGAGCCGGGTAATCCCGCCGCGGAATCCTATCGTAATCTTGCCTCGGAGGTGCTGCGGCTTGGCTAGAGCGAATATGAATGAGATGCTGCGCAAGCGCATGAGCGCGACTCAGCAGGCATCTGAACAGCAGACCGGCGACGCGGCGTATGAACAGATCTTTCAGATGCCGGTACCGCAGACAGAAACGCAATTCCGTGACGTGCCGGTCTGCAAGCTACACCCGTTCTTTACCGCTGACATTGGCTTTCACCCCTACCCTCGCGCCAAGCTGGAAGCCTTTGCGGAAGAATTGAAGGAGAATGGTTGTATGAGCGGATTCTGGTGCGTCCCATTGCAGGAACGGATGAATTTGAGATCCTGGCCGGGCATAACCGCACGGAGGCGCAAAGCTGGCAGGATGGACGGATATCCCCGCAACAGTTATGGCCGTCAACGACCAGCGTGCCATCAGTATTGCGATTGCAACGAATCTTCTGCGGCGGCAGGATCTTACAATCATCGAGCGCGGCAAGGCGTATAAAGCGTTGCTGGATGCAAGAAACCGGCACGGTTTCCGCACGGATTTAAACCTTTGGCGACAATCGCCAAAGGTACAACGCGAGAAAAAATTGTAGCTGAGTTTTTCGGTGTGACAGAGTATGAAATTCGTAAGGCAGTCAAGCTGGCACAGCTGATCCCGCCGCTTGCCGAGATCGTGGAGAATGGGCCGAAGAAGCTGAATCTGGCCTGTGCCGACCTGATTGCAGATTACGATACAGCGACGCAAACGGCGTTTGTCGAGATGTGCCAGATCGAAGGCTATGCGCTGAACAAGCAGACAATGGCGTTTATTCAGACGCAATGCCCGCCGCCGACAGCAGATAGGCAGGCAATTTACGCCGCATGGCGGGAAGCGCGGGCAAAAGCAACACAGCGGGCAGCCGCGCTGCCGAAAAAGCTGAGCTTTGACCGAAAACGCTTTGCACCGTATCTGAGCAAGTTCAAAAGTGACAAGGAAATAGAAGACCTGTTTCTGGAGTTTCTCAGGCAGCGCGCCGGATGAAGCGCGGCTAACTTCATAAAAAACACGACTTTTTTCAAGGTCGTGTTTTTTTATACTCAAATTCAGACGGAGGAGGTATCGAATTGCCCGGAAATCAAATCCCATGCACGGCGGACGACCTGTATCGCCTGCTGTGTCGCTATCGTATTCCGCCCTAGCAGACAAAACAAAATACAAAGGAGCTGTTTCCATGTACGAAGTATATCAGGATCATCCAAAACAGGCACGGCTCAATATCCGCGTTGTGCTTGCCGTCGCATTTCTCGTCTGTGCCATTGGCGCGGGCATTTTTCTTATCACCCGTCTGGTCAGCAAGCCACTGACCAAAGAAGACGCTCGTGGTCAAACCGGTATCGTCTACGATTCCAGCGCTGTCGAGGGCGGCTGGGATAATCTTTCGCCCGAAGAAATTGCGGAGAAGCTGAACGAAAAGTCGCGGAGGGCATGATCAATATTTCGATGAACACTGCGCCCTATTTCGAGGACGGCGAAGCCGAGGGCAACGTCATGATCGTAAATGAATCGATCAATAACTACCCCCAGCAGGTCGAGTTCATCCGCAACGACACGGGAGATCATTTATCAGTCCAAAGCAATTCCGATTGGCTCGAAAATTGAACGAGCCAAACTGGACGTTGGGAGCTTCCGGCTGGCACGTATGAATGCACAGCCATGTTCCACAATCTTGACCCCGAAAGTGGCGATACCATCGGCACAGCCGGGGCCATCATCAATATCACCATTAAAAATTAAATTATTATAAGGAGTAGATTTTACCATGAAAAACACTAAGAAGATCATTTCCCTCATCCTCGCCATTTGCATGATGGCAAGTCCTCGCAATTTCGGCGCTTCCGCGGCCAATACGGTTGATACCTTCTGGCGGCACTGGCACTTCGTCTGTTACCCTGTCCAGCACCGCGGATTTCGGCAGCATCGGCGGCGACCCCGCAGCCACCAAAATGAGCGTCACTGTCCCGACCGTCCTGCCCATCGCTGTCGGCACGACGGCACCGTTTCTACTGCAACTGATGCCAAGATCGTCAACAATTCGTTCGGCGCAGTCAAGGTCAATTCCGTGAGCATCGAAGCCGCGCAGGGATGGTCGCTGGCTGCGTTCGGCGACAAGGCCACGCTCGCCCATGAAAAGGTCGATTCCAACAAGTTTGGCTTCTCCATCTGTGCTCGGCAACGGCGAAAAGAAGATGACCGACAACAAGAATGCTTCCAAGCAGACGCTTCTGGACAGCGCCGTGGAAGGCTGCTTCATGTCCGGTGTGGGCGATACCTCCGCGAACAGCATCGGCATTGCGTATGACGCTATCGTGACCCCGGTCTCCGAAGCTGTGACAAACACCGCCATCGCAAGCGTTCTGTTCATCATCGCTTGGGATGCAGTCTAATCTACCGCTATTGCAAAGGGAACGCCAAAGGCGTGGTTCCGTAAGAAAACATTTATGTGAGAGAATCGGCGTAGTTTAGGCTACGCCGGTTTTCTTTTTTGGGCTGCTTGGGATTGCTCCCTTGCTTCCTCAAAATCAAATGCACCAATGAAGTTATAGACAATCTCAATTTCTCTGACCTTAATGCGCGGCTCGTTCTCGTCCGGCGTGTAAACCTCGGAGATATAAATTTTATCCACAAACTCCCGGAGAATGGAAGCGTCAAGCTGCTGCATATCATGCCATGCTCTCCCGCATCAGTCTGACGGGCGAGAATGACCGCAAAAGGTCAGTGCGCGGCGTTTTCGCGTTCTGGCGGGTCTGATCCTTGCGATCCTGACGCCAAAGCTGCTGGCCGGATTCGGCGGAGAAAAAAGGTGCAGTCCGCATGGACGACCAACGCGCTGGTGTACAGCCTGCTCTGTCTTGTTTTTGAGACCATCTGTTTCTTTGGCTGCAAGGAGAAGATCTCCTGCTATGACGAAAAAACGGAAGTGAAAAAGGAAACGCCTGATCTGAAGGCCGGCATCCGGATGCTGCTGCACAGTAAGTATTTTTATCTGTCCGTTCTGGTGTTCATTGTGACCTACATTCTCAACGGCATGACGCTTGCAACATCTGTGTACTATGCCCGTGATGTGCTGGGCAGCGCCGATCTGTATTCGATCATCGCGTTGGTCGACGTCTTTGCAGTTGTCATTGGTATTTCGATTTCACCGAAGCTGTTCAAAAAGCATGGCAAGCGCGCTGTTATGCTGGCAGGCTCCTGCATCGCGATTGCCGGCTGTGTGCTCGGCCTGATCGGAAGCCGCAATGCGATTCTGGTCTTTGTGGCGACAGCGCTCAATGGTCTCGGCCTCGCACCGTATGTTTCCGGCCTGTTTACTTTCGCGCCGGATATCATCGAGTATTTCGAGCGCAAAAGCGGCGCGCGATATGAGGGCCTTGTAACGGCGGTCAACTCCGTCGGTATCAAGATCGGCACGGGCCTTGCCTCTGCATTCATCGGCTGGGGCTTGCTATTGGCAAGTATGAAGAAGCGCACTGACGGTGCAGCCTGCATCGGCAATTACAGCAGAGGTCATTCTGCGCTTTGCCGTTCCCATCGTGATGAGCCTGATCAGCATTGTCTGCATGTCGTTCTGGGATATGGATAAACAGCTTGCAAAAGAAAGATTGATCATTCCAATTCGAGGGGGCTGCAAGCCGCAGTCCCCTCCCCATACGCTATCAAGGAGTATTCAAATGAACGAACGCGCATATTACGGACACGAATCGCAGCTGTTCGGCGTGGAGGAATACCGGCTGGCCGGCGGCAAGGGCGACGGCATGCGGCTTCTGCAGGTGAAAACGGCCTGGGGCTGGAATTTACCGTTTCGAGCGGACTCGCTGCGCAGATATCGCAAGACTGAGCCTGCATGGCCAAAACTGGCGGCTTTTTCTCGGTCAACGGCTACGTTGACCCGGCCTATTATGATGACAGGCAGGCCGGATGGCTCAAGAACTTTACAGCGGGCTTTCTGACCACGTGCGGTCTGCTGGCTGTCGGCTCGCCCTGTACCGACGAGGGGCAGGAGCTGCCGCTGCATGGCGCAATTGACAATATCCCGGCAGAGCATATCCTGTGGGATATGGATGAGGAAAAAGATCTGGATCAAGGCGACCATGCGTCATGCGCAGATCTTTTTGCAGAAAAAGCTTCTGATGACGCGCACCATCACGTGCTCGAAGCTGAAAAACGAGATCACAATCGAGGATAAAATTGAAAACATCGGCGCCGAATGCACGCCGGTGATGCTCCTGTACCATATGAACATGGGCTATCCCATGCTTTCTGAGGACGCCGAGCTCTGCATCCCTGCGGCGGAGGTTCTGCCCGCAACGAGCATGCAGCAGAGGACATTGACACCTGGAACAAGGTGCTCACCCCGACGCCAGGCTTTGAGGAGCAGTGCTATTACCACGAGTTCAAAGGGCAAGCCCGGTATGGCGGCAATTTACAACCATGCACGCGGCTATGGTCTGCAGATACAGTTCGATTCGTCGAGCCTCGACTGCTTCACGCAGTGGAAGATGATGGGCTACAAGGACTACGTCATGGGCCTGGAGCCGGGCAACTGCTACCCCGATGGGCGTGACGTGATGCGCAGCACGGGGCCGGCTCAAATTCCTCGAGCCGGGAGAAAGCAAGTGCTACGGTGTGCGTCTGACCATGATCGAAAAAATGACGATCAGTGGCAGACAATTCTGAATCAGGCAAAATAAAAAGGAGACAAATGCATTATGAACGCACAAGAAGCAGTCAAGCAGGCATGGCAGCATCATACCATTGTTCCGGCATTCAATATTCCGCACCTGCCGATGGCAAAGCCCGTCATTCAGGCGATTATTGACGAAAAAGAGCATTGCCATGGTGCAGGTCGCGCGTCTGGAGTGGGGAAAAAGTTTGAGGCGCAGAGCCCAGAGGCCGTTGCGGAGGAGTATTTCAGGTATTACGACCCCAAATACACCCTGCTGCATCTGGATCATGTGCCTGTGATCGATGAGGATCACAAGCGTGTCGATTATATGCCGATTCTGAGCGTGCCGCGAAGGCAGGCTATCAGTCCGTCATGGTTGACGGCAGCCGCTTGAAGCTTGCGGAGAACATTGCAGTCACCAAGAAGTGGCCGCGTTTGCCCATGCGCATGATATTGCCTGTGAAGCAGAGCTTGGCGCCGTCATGGGCCATGAGGGCAACGGCGTGAACCTTGACTATGAGGAAGTGTTCCGCACTTTGAAGAAGGGCTTTACCGATCTCGGCGAAGCGAAGCAGTTCGCCGAAGAGACAAAGTGCGACTGGCTGAGCGTCGCCGTCGGCTCCATCCACGGTGCGATCGCCGAGGGCGTGCGCAACCAGAAAAAGCCCGAGGCCCGTCTGGACATCCAGCATATCGCCGACCTCAGCAAGGTCACGAATATCCCGCTCGTCCTGCACGGCGGCTCCGGCATCAACAACCAGTGTATTCTGGACGGCATCGCCAACGGCATTGCGAAGATCAATGTCGGCACGGAGATCCGTCAGACGTATGAGCGCACGCTGGACGAGACGCATGACGTGGAGAAAGGCGCGCGCGGCGGTCTATACCCGCACCTGCGAGATTATTCGCTCGTTCCATCGAAAACAACCAGCCGAAGCTGTTCGGCTGAGCATAACTGGAGGATGCTGTTATGAAGAAAAAAAGGTGACATTTGCCCTTGCTTCTTGCAAATCGCGGCTTCATGCCCGGTGAGCTGATCTACGGCGCACGCGACGACATGGTCAGGCCGTCACCGACGCCGGCTATGATTATATCATGATGGGTGGAGCTCACCCCGCTATGGCGGCGTCGAGAGACAAGAGACGAGGCCGCTCTGTGCCAAGTGGCTCAGGAGCACGAGTGTGCCGCATGACGGCGTCATCTTCTCCATGCCCATTTCTCGCCGACGAAAACGGGCGCCATCGCGCTGTAGGACGCGCGTGCCCATCTCATGAGCTTCCATCCCCGATGAGACATCGGTAAGATAATTTGCTCGTCGCCGCGACGCTTACCGTGCAAAAGTTTCTTTCGTCGATTAAAGTCAGTACAACGTCCTGCTCCATTTCAGCCCTCAAGCCTCATGTCGTGCATCCGCCGAGCGCCAAGTTCCAGGAGAACCCGTGACTTCGCCGCGAACGGCAGCGAAGTGTTTAACCCCTGGCGATTGAGCTGGTGCAGCAAGAAACCACCGCGTTCAAGACCGTCCGCTTGATGAGTTTGGCTTATGCAGAAAAAATGGAATCAACGGAATCCTCTTTGACCCCTCTGAGGTTTTGCTGTTCGCGCCAAGCGTCGATGACGATGCAGTCGTCATGGCAAAGCTCGGTGCCACCTTCCGAAGAATTACACCGATTCTCCAAGGCCCCGGCCTCCAACGCCCTGACGCGGCGAAGGTCTCCGTCGTGCTCGGCAGTACATCGAAGATACCTCGAGCGCTGGCGCTGCGCTGCTGGAACGAGATGGGGGAACGTATCTGCGCATCTGCCCGTGCGTGCTGCTCTCCAGATTGAACGAGCCGCGGCATTTGATCGCATCCTGCAGAGATTGACCAATGTTCTGCTGCACTCTCCATGGCGCCGCCACGCCTCCGAGGAGTCCGGCTGCTGTTCTTGACTGGAACAACAACTACGGCAGGACAAGATCATCCTCTTCACTGCGGCCGGTGGAGCCTGATGGCCAGCAAGGGCACCATCAGGCACAAGATGTTCGCCAGAACGATCCGGGCTCCGGCTGGGGCTGCAACGAGGGCCATACCCATCACCATCTCCAACTGCCAGACCAAGGACGGCAAGATCGTCATTACGCCTGAACTTGAGAAGTTCACCGACGATCCCATCGAGGACACAACTGCTTCGCCGGGCGGCATTCACGACCTACCTCGGCTACGAGTGGGTCGACATCTCATCTGCAGAGCGCACCGCCCCAGGCATTACCGCCAGAGGCGTTATTAGCAGCCTAGACCGAGCGCGTGCAGCTCTTCGAAGTCGAGGCGGTAAGCGCCGAGGCGAGGCAGCGTCAGCCAGACAGAGGCCGATAGCAGCGCGAGAATAAATGCGCCCACGGCCTTGACCATCAACCGGCCCTGCCCGCCCCTCCATGATCCGGCCAGCCAGACGGTCAGAATTTCAAAATAACTTCTCCAGAACCGCTCAGCGAAGACGCTTCGCTCGCCGATAGTGACGCTTTGACACGGCACGTACCCAAAAGAGCGCAAGCAGCTAGCCCCCGCGAAGCGGCCTATCTCAAAACTGCAGGCGAACCCATCAGGCCGAAAACGCAGTATTCATATTCTTTTCCACATACCGCTCCCACACAGCAGCCCCACGTCGAGCATCCGTCGTCGTAAACAGCACCTCCATCGCCTGTCGACCGGCCGACCGGATACGCAGCGTCTGCTGCACGCGCCTCCGGAAGCAGCGCGACGGTCTCGCACCGCGCATCGCCAGGCGGTCAGAAGCCCGCGGGGCTTATTGACATGTAATACTGCGCCGTCCTCAGCCATCGGAAGCGGCGGCATGCAAGAACGGCGTACGGAAAGCGATGCCAGAAATCCTGCAAAAACGGCGCCGATCGCTGGATGGTGAGCAGGGAATTTTAGAATTTTTGCAGAACACTTTTCCACGCAGTTTCTGTGATAAAGTGTAACACCCTGACCGAAGGAAGGACCAACCATGAAAGCATGACGAACCACGGCGTTTTCTCTGCGGCGGCGTGCCGCAGAGCAGCGCTCCATCCGCCGGAGGACGGGCGGCGAGCTGACGCAATGGCCTACGCATCCTGCAGGCGCACAACCAGTCCGGCGATGAGCAGAAAAGCTCCGGATCCGCTGACGCCATGCTTTCGCACGACATCACCTGGCGTTTCCGGTATCATCCGCAGCCCGGGCCAGCGGCATGCGGGGCCTCCCCATCCCCTACGCGCGCCGACCAACTGCTGCTAATAGCCTTTGCGCCAAGTTTGGCGCATCGATCAACGAGGACGATTCCCCGCCGTCTTCGCCCCGTCCGGCGGCCATGGCGTACTCCATGCGCCCGCGCCAACCAGAGCGTCATCATCCATTCCCATTACGCGCGCAGCGATGGGCGATACTGCGGCGCGATGATCCTGGGCTCGGATTCGCATACGCGCTACGGCGCTTCGGCACCATGGCCGTGGGCGAGGGCGGGCCGGAGCTTTCGCCAGCAGCCCTCCGCCCACGTGGACGTGGACCTGCCCGAGGTCGTAAGCTTGGCGTTCATATCTGACGGGCAAGTCTCTCGCCGCGGCGTCGGCCTCGCGTACGATGTGGCGCTGCGCAGGCGTCGCCTCCGGCTTTCTTCTTCTCTGTCAACCGCGTGCTGGAATTCGCCGGCCCCGGCGTCGCCGGTCTGCCCATCGACTTCCGCAACGGCATCGACGCCATGACGACTGAGACGTGAATCTGCCTGTCCTCCATCTGGTGACCGATGAGGAGACGAAGAAATTTCTTTTTGAGATTCAAGGGTCGCCCGAGGCAAAATCAGGAGCTGCCCTGGCGCATTTTATGACCGCATGGTCGAGATCGACTTGTCTGCCGTCGCCGATGATCGCCCTGCCGTTCCACCACCCGTCGAATGCCTACCCCATCCGCGAATTCCTTGCCAATGCATTGCGGAACTGCTCGCCGGGGTCGAGGCCGAGGCGAAAACGCTGGCCGAAGGCCGACGTGCACCTGCTGGGTAAGATCCACGACGGCGGTTGGGCCGACCACAGGGCATCATCGCGGGCTGCGTGGGCGGCATAGTTTGACAACATCGACGAGGCTGTGCAGATCCTCGCGGCGGCTCGATCGGCGATAGTTATTTCTCCATGAACGTCTATCCCACGTCCGTGCCCGTGAGCCCAGCACCGACGCGCATGGGCGTGACGGCCCAGCTGGCATCGGCGCGATCGCTTTCCAGTTTCTGCGGCCTGTGCTGGCGCCGGCGACGCCCGCCAACAACGGGCTTGTTCTCCGCCATACGACGCGCAACTTCCCGAACCGCGAGGGGCTCGAAGCCCGGCGAGGGGCAGTTCGCGGGCGTGTGCCTGATGGACGCGCGCTCCATCGCCGTGACGGCGGCGAACGGCGGCCGCTCCGCGGCCGACGCGCTGGACTATGAGCCGGGCGCCACCCGTATGTCTTTGACAAGACCGTCTACGCGCCGCGTCTCACAACGGCTTCCAGCCATCCGCAGCCCGAGACGAAGCTCATCATGGGCCCGAATATCACCGACTGGCCGAAGATGGGCCGAGTTTCGGCGAAAACCTCCTGCTGGAGCTGCCTGCCGTCATTCACGACCCCGTGACCACCACGGACGAAGCTCATCCGTGTCGAGCCGCGCGCTGATGAACCACCCATTCGGCTCCTGCGTGTTCAACAAGCCCGGCGACGGCTCGCCGAGCAGGCGGCCTCGTGCCGAAGGTGCTGGGCGGCTTTGCGAATATCTGCTACAATTGCCACCAAGCGCTACCGCAGCAACTGCATCAACTGGGGCATGCTGCCAGATGCGGATACGCCGTTGATCATCAGCCGGGCGACTATTCTTCGTGCCGGACGTGCGGAAGCTGGTCGAGCGAAGCGAGACTTCCCGGCCATGGTCCTGCGCGCCGACGGGGCAAAACGCCCCTCGTGCTGCACGTCCGGGGCCTGACCGATGACGAGCAGGAGATCCTGCTCGACGGCTGTCTGATGAACTACTACGCCAGCGCGCGATAAGGAGAATCGCATGAAAGATCAAATGAAAAGCATAGCTCGTCGAGAATGAACGCGACAAATAACCAGTCCTCTGAAGGACAATCAAGGACGAGCTGATCTGCGTTCGTCGAGCTGAACAAAATATTATGACCTTGGCACTGCACCAGCAATACATGT
>VOFK01002683.1_pt1 | contig 12300 bp, 25 predicted proteins | sample 5384121 | NCBI WGS metagenome assembly VOFK01 (sample SAMN12384730, study PRJNA508395) | human gut metagenome | isolation source: healthy gut J | host: Homo sapiens | reverse complement strand
TTTACGCATTGCTGAAGGAGGTAGTTAGGGTGGAAAAAGAATGCTGATCAGCGGTGTTGCGCTGGATACAGATGCTGTAAGAATTGCGGTGTTGGGACGTCGTGATGTGCCAGGTGTTGCATTTAAGGTGTTTGATACCCTTGCAAAAAGAAAAATATTAATGTAGATGTTATCCTGCAGTCTATCGGACGTGCAGGAACAAAGGACATTTCTTTTACCGTAAATAAGGATGATCTGGATGATGCAGTTGCCACTCTGGAGGAGAGCCAGGGAGCGCCTTGGCTTCAAGGAGCTTCACTCTGAGCGCAATATCGCCAAGCTTTCCATTGTTGGCTCCGGTATGCTCAGCAATCCCTGGCGTGGCTGCCAAGATGTTTGAGAGCCTTTACAATGAAGGCGTAAACATTAATATGATCTCCACATCTGAAATCCATATTACCGTCCTTATCAACGAAAAAAGACGGAATCCGGGGTATGAATGCAGTACACGATGCTTTCGGCCTTGCCGACTGATCAAATATATACATTCTAAGGAGGAATTTCTGTATGAAAAAAAGTATTGGGAGTGCTTTTTACAGCGCAATGTGCCTGTGTGCGGATCCGTCCGCTTGAGGCACAGGAAGCCGGAAAACTACAGAGGCAGCAGGAGGCTGCTGATGAGCCTGAGGCTGGTGCAGAAACGGTTGACACTGTCCGACAGCCTGTACGATTTTCAGGTGAAGATCGGGGATAAGGTTTACCAGTTCCTATGTATTACCAGGATTTTTTGCAGCAACTGGACACTTGGCAAGAACGGGGACCCGGAGATGGGCGTTGGAACCAATTCCTATGGTTCCATCAGTTTTTACAAAGGGGACGACCGCGTTTCCGTAGATGATGATCAATCTTGGAATCAACCAGCTGCCATTAAACCAGTGTCTGGTAGCAGGAATTGATATTGATGCAAGCTATGATTTTGATGTGGCGGCTACTCCTGTAGAACTGCCTGGCAGGAATCGTAATGGGAAAATCAATTTTGATGATATCAAAGCTGCTTATGGTGATCAAGCGATACTTACGAGGGAGACCTGTATACCAAGTATTCCTACTCGAAAGATTATTACGAGGAAGTTCATTTCTATGTATATAAGGATGACAATACTCTGAAGCAGGTAGATATGCGTAACTTCGTAGAGCCAGAAGGATATGACAAGGGAAGTGTAAGCGAGGAAGTTCCAGAAATCGTATCTTCCTATACCGCTCCTACTGAGCTGGGGAGATGATCTGCTGGCTCCACAGTTGGAATTCTGCGGAGATCTTTATTCCCTTCCGGCTCCGGTGTCTGCATTCCTTGAGAATGGCTGGGAGCTTCAGGATGTGGAAGATGGCGCTTATGTGGCTGGCCGGGATCTGGAATTTGTAGACATGATGAAGAATAACCAGAGTGTGCATTTCAGTGTTTACAATTTTACCCAGGATGCAACTGCCATCGAGAACTGTTTTGTACGGGAGCTTGAGGTAGGCAATTACGACAGTGATGCTCTTACCCTTACTCTTTCCGGTGGATTTACCCTCCGGGTGCGAAGAAGGCGGACCTGATCGCAGCTGCAGGAAAAAGGCTATGCGTGTGATGAGGACGGAGATTACCTCGAATATTTATAAGACTGCAGATACCAAGATTGACAACCGGGCACAGTTCTGGTTTAACAAGGATGAGGATCCGGATACAGTGGCAAGTGTTGCGTACAGAAATGAAATTCTTCCAGAATAAGGGAGAACCCGATCTGGAGGTTTTGCAAAATTAGTAACAGGGAGGGAAATATGAGCGACTATGTGATCAGCTGCTGTTCCACAAGCAGACCTTACGAAAGAAACATTTTGAGAAAAAGAAATATTTCCTATATCTGCTTTCATTATGAACTAAATGGAAAAGAATATGCAGATGATCTGGGACAGTCTATGCCATTTGACCAATTTTTATAAGGCCATGCAGGATGGTGCATCCACCAAGACTTCCCAGGTAAATGCAGATGAATTCGAAGAATATTTCGAAGGATTTCTTGAAAGAGGAAAAGATAAAAGCTCCATGTTCTTGCTCTGTCTTGAGAATTTCTGGCGTTATCAATTCAGCTAACGTTGCAAAAGCGGATCTGGAGGAAAAATATCCGGGGCGTAAGATCCTGGTGGTGGATTCTCTGGGAGCATCCTCCGGATATGGGCTTTTTATGGATAAACTTGCAGACCTTCGGGATGAGGGGGCAGACCCATTGAGGAGTGTTCAATGCCTGGGCGGAGGAACACAAGCTGAACCTGCATCACTGGTTTTTTCCACAGATCTTACGTTTTATATCAGAGGAGGCCGTATTTCCGCCAGCGGCTTTTTTCGGCACGAATGATGCTGAATATCTGCCCGCTGCTGAATATGGATGATCGGGAAAACTGATCCCAAGATTTAAGATCCGTACCAAGAAAAAGGTGATCCGGGCTGTTGTAGACAAAATGGAAGAGTACGCTGAGGGCGGACTTGACTATAGTGGGAAATGTTATATTTCCCAGTCCGTGTATAGAGGATGCCAGGGGAAGTGGCAAGGCTGGTGGAAGAGCGTTTCCCCGAAATTAAATGGGAAGGTTGAGATCAATAACATCGGAACTACCATCGGAAGCCATACAGGTCCTGGTACGGTAGCTAGCTGTTTTTCTGGGGAAACAAGAGAACGGCGTAATTAAAAAAATTACAGATGTCAGATGGAAGAATGCTATATTGGGAACAACTGGCATGGCTTAATGGAGCAAAAAGTGAAAAAACAGCGAAATGGTGCTGCAATATATCTGGCCGGGATGCATCAGAATCCCGGCCTGCTGTTTCACTGCAAAGCGAGAATGATGATTATGAAAAAAAGAAGTACAGAAGGAAATCAAACTGCAGGCAAAAAAAGGCATTGCAGGGACATGTTGGAACTGTGATCCTTGGGCTTCTGGCAGTGTATGGTCTGAATACTTTAGGAACAATCCTTTCTACCAATTTATTTTCTGGCACATCCGCGCTGGATCTGGTTCTCAGTGAAGTATTTATGCTGGTGGTGTCACTGATCGTGGGATCATTTCCGCTGGTCTGGGGTATATGCTTTTGAATATTTCCAGGGAAAGGAGTTTTCTCTGGGAGATCTGGCTACTTTTTCAAAAACCAGCCAGACAGGGTGATCGTTGCAGGCTTTGTGCTGGCGCTGATCCAGCTGGTCACAGCAATCCCTTACTATTATGTGAGCTTTACCACAGATCCGGGACTGACTGTGGATTCCCAGATCCAGTGGCTTTTCCATGACTCTGGGACTGCTGGCTGTAAGCACTTTGCTGAATTTTCTTATTTCCCTTCCATTTTGCCATGACCTACTTTCTCATGGCGGATGACACAGAGCTTGGAGTAATCCAGGCACTGAAAGAGAGCGCAAGGCTGATGAAGGGAAATATCTGGAGATATGTGAAGCTGAATCTCAGCTTTATCCCGCTTTTGTTATTATCTGTGTTCACGTTCTATATTGCACTTTTTCTGTATCATGCCTTATATGGAAATGTCCATGGTGGCATTTTATCAGGGATCTGGATGGGGAACTGGACTACAGACTGCCAGGAGATGGAACTGCTGACGGCGGCTTTTCATAACTGGACCAATGATTCTGGAAACGGATATGATACAGAAAAATAATGACGGTTACAGAAATTAGAAATACAAGCAACAAGAGGAGATTGAAAAAAATGGATATTTTACAGGTAATCACCCAGGAACTTGGGGTGCAGAAATGGCAGGTAGAAGCTGCTGTTAAATTGATCGATGAGGGAAACACCATCCCTTTTATTTCACGATATAGAAAAAGAAGCTACTGGAACCTTAAATGATGAGCAGCTTCGTAACCTTGAACGAGAGACTGACTTATCTTCGAAATCTGGAAGACAAGAAGAATCGGGTTCTTTCCAGCATTGAGGACCAGGGAAAACTGACAGAAGAGCTGAAAGCACAGATCCTGGCAGCCCAGACGCTGGTAGTGGTAGAGGATCTTTATCGTCCGTACCGTCCGAAGAGACGTACCAGGGCAACAATTGCCAAGGAAAAAGGTCTGGAGCCGCTGGCAAATATTTATTATGCTTCAGATGACAGGCAAGTCCATCGAGGAAGAAGCAGAAGCCTTTGTTTCGAGGAAAAAGAGGTTGCTTCTGTGGCAGATGCCATTGCTGGTGCAAAGGACATTATTGCAGAGCATATTTCCGATGAGGCAGATTATCGAATCCACATCCGTGATCTTACTGCAAAAAAAGGAACCATCAGTTCTACGGCAAAAGATCCGGAGGCACAGTCTGTATATGAGATGTATTATGAGTTTGAGGAGCCGGTGAAGAAGCTGGCGGGACACCGTGTGCTGGCGATCAACCGCGGTGAGAAAGAAGAAATTCCTCACTATCAAGGTAGCTGCACCAGAAGAAGATATTCTTCGTTACCTTGAGAAGCAGGTGATCACCCGAGACAATCCATTTACTACACCGATTCTGAAAAGAAGTGACAGAGGACAGTTACAAGCGTCTGATCGCTCCTGCAATCGAGCGCGAGATCAGAAGTGACTTGACTGAGAAGGCAGAGGACGGAGCCATCAAAGTATTTGGCAAAAATCTGGAGCAGCTTCTCATGCAGCCTCAATCGCCGGACAGACTGTACTTGGATGGGACCCTGCGTTCCGTACAGGCTGTAAGCTGGCAGTTGTAGATGCAACAGGTAAAAGTTCTGGATACAACAGTTGTTTATCCCACAGCTCCGACTACTGAGAAGAAGATTCGCTGCAGAAGGATACAGTAGAAGCTATGATCAAGAAGTATGGCATTTCCCTGATTTCTGTTGGAAATGGTACTGCTTCCAGAGAGTCTGAGCAGGTTATTGTTGATATGCTGAAGGAGATTCCGGAAGCAGAAGGTTCAGTATGTGATTACAAATGAGGCAGGTGCTTCTGTTTACTCTGCAAAAGCAAGCTTGCTACAGACGAATTCCCAAATTTTGATGTAGGACAGAGAAGTGCTACCTCCATTGCAAGACATTAATGCAGGATCCGCTGGCAGAGCTGGTAAAGATCGATCCGAAATCCATCGGTGTCGGCGCAGTATCAGCACGATATGAACCAGAAGAAGCTCGGCGAGGCTCTGACAGGTGTGGTTGAGGATTCTGTAAAATAAAGTAGGTGTGGATTTAAATACTGCTTCTGCTTCCCTTCTTGAGTATATTTCCGGTGTTTCCAAGGCTATTGCAAAGAACATTGTAATTTACCGTGAGGAGAATGGCCGTTTCACAAGCCGAAAAGATCTTCTGAAGGTTGCAGAAGCTTGGACCGAAAAGCATTCGAGCAGTGCGCTGGTTTCATGCGTATTACAGGCGGCTCCAATCTCTTGACGCGACAAGCGTTCATCCGGAGAGCTACGAGGCGGCTTCCAGGCTTCTTGAGAAACTGGGATATTCCGCTGAGGATATTGCAGGAGGCAAGCTTGCCGGACTTTCCAGACAGATCGGGGATTACAAGAAGACTGCTGATGAACTGGAAATTGGAGAGATCACTCTTCGGGATATTGTAAAAAGAGCTGGAGAAACCGGCACGAGATCCGCGTGATGAGATGCCGAAGCCGATTCTCCGCACAGATGTACTGGATATCAAGGATCTGAAAGAGGGGTATGATCCTGAAAGGAACTGTCCGCAACGTATCGATTTCGGAGCTTTTTGTTGATATCGGAGTTCATCAGGACGGACTTGTTCATATTTCCCAGATGAGTGAAAAATTTATCAAACATCCGTTGGAAGCTGTAAGCGTTGGAGATGTTGTGGAGGTTCGTGTTCTCGGTGTGGATGAGAAGAAGAACCGGATCAGCCTTTTCTATGAAGGGATTAAATAAATAAAGAGAAGAGGGAAAACATTATTTCTCTTGCCATTGCCTTGTAGAAAGCCTTTTTCAAACACGCTTTATAGCGTGTTTGGCAAGAGAATAGAGAGTTGGATTAAAATGTTAGAAAATATTCTTGTTGGATATCTGGTTTTCGTTAATATTGCAGCATTCGGGATGTATGGCATCGATAAACAAAAGCCATCCGGAAACAGTGGCGCATCCCGGAAGCCCAGCTTCTTTGCGGTGGCTGCCATTGGCGGTTCCGCTGGAGCTCTTCTTGGAATGCAATTTTTTCATCATAAAATCAGAAAATGGAAATTCCGTCTGGGTGTGCCGTTAATTCTGGCAGCGCAGTTGATACTGTGGAGAGTCTTGCAGTAGACGGTGGATAATTTGTTTCCAAAATGAATTTCCGGTGGAAAACAGGACGAAATTGTTTTTTTTGGATAGCAAGAAACAAATTGTTTACAGGGAAAGGACTGAAAAAAAGGAGATGGGAATTTGGAAGGACAGGTTATAGAGAATGCAGTTCAGGAGACTGTCCAGGAAACAGTGGATAAAGTAAGCTCCAACTGGGATCAGATCAAGGCTTACTTTAACGGTCATATTCCGGATTTTTTTGATCAGCTTCGGAATGAAAGTGGTTCTTTCTATTGTAGCTTTTTATGTGGGAACAAAGCTGATCAAGTGGTTGCTGAAAGTTGCGAAGCGTTCCATGGAAAAGGCCGGCATAGACATGGGGTTGCCCAGTTCATCTGTTCTTTTGGAAAATTTTTGCTGTATCTGATTCTGATTTTTAATATAGCTACTAATTTCGGTGTGAAGGAATCTTCAGTAGCAGCTCTTCTGGGAACTGCCGGCGTTACCATTGGTCTTGCTTTGCAGGGCGGTCTGGAGAATCTGGTCTGGCGGCGTTATGCTACTTTTGTTTAAGCCATTTCAGGTAGGAGATTATATTATACAGGATCAAGGCTGGTGGGACGGAGGGAACCGTATATAAGGTTGAGATGTTCTATACGACCCTCGATCACCATTGACAATAAGCATGTAATCATTCCAAATGGAAAATTATCCAACAGCACCATTATCAATGTAACTGCGCAGAATTTGCGTAACCTGGAAATCAAAGTCGGAATTTCGTATGATTCTGATATTAAGAAAGCAAAAAAAGCTTTTTGCAGCACATTTTTACAGGAAGATCCCGGAACCAAATCGGACAAAGACATGCTGGTCTTTGTAGACGAACTTGCTGACAGCGCCGTAGTCATGGGGCTTCGCGTCTGGGTTCCCACCGATAAATACTGGAAGATCAAATGGCGGCTGAATGAGAAAATCAAAGAATCTTTTTTGATGCCAACGGAATTTCTATTCCGTATCCGCAGATGGATGTGCATGTTGTGGAGGCAAATAAAGACAAATGATAATAGATATATAATAGAAAATATGAAATAAATGTACAAATAGATTTCCTATTGAAATTATCCTATTTCTATTGTATAATCCACCATGAAAAGGAAAAAAATTTCTTCGGGGCAGGGTGATCGAAATCCTTGGAAATCGAAATTCCCTACCGGCGGTATAGTCCGCGACCCGCTGCGGCGGCTGATTTGGTGAAATTCCAAAACCGACAGTAAAGTCTGGATGAGAGAAGAACGCGCAGAATATTTAGATCGGTTGATTTTTTTTGTACGTGCTCATTGCCCCGGAAGAGATTTCGGGGCTTTTTAACGTTACTGGTTTTTCACGTTACTGGTGAACAGTAACATGTTCGCATGATTTCCGTTACTGTTTACTGGTAACATTTTAATCCCATACTTGCAGAAATTTTCTTTTTTAAATATTATAATTTAAGGAGCAATGAGTATGAGCGAACAAGTAATCAAAAATGGAAATGTAATGGAGCGAAGCCGCAACCAGAACCATTGCCCAGGTAGCAATGTTAGGCGCTGTGGCAGGTGTGTTGATGAATTTTGAGGTACCGCTGCCATTTCTGGCACCGTCCTTTATCAGTTGGATTTCTCTGAGATTCCAGCACTGATCGGTTCTTTTGCAATGGGACCTGTAGCAGGTATACTGATTGAACTGGTGAAGATTCTGGTACATCTGGTAACCAAGGGAACTATGACAGCAGGCGTTGGTGATGTGGCAAACTTCCTCTTTGGCTGTTCTTATGTAGTTCCAGCCGGACTGATCTATCGTTATCAGCATAAGAAGACAAGAAAGCATGCAGTGGCAGGTATGGCAGCTGGTGTAATTCTTACCACAGTGCTTGCATGCTTTGTAAACGCATTTGTACTTCTTCCTGCATACGGCAAGGCATTTGGAATGCCGGTACAGGCATTTATTGAAATGGGTGCAGCAGTACACAGCGGTGTAACCAACCTTCTTACTTTTGCAATTATGATCCTTGTACCATTCAATTTATTCAAATACACATTAACCTCAGTGATCGTGTTCTTTATTTATAAAAAGAATCCGTGTGATTCTTCGCGGTGACTGATTCTCTGTTCCTTGGTGAGATCTAGATAGACCTCTGACCAGAACAGCAAGAACTGACGAAAAGAGGTTCCTATGGGAAAAAAATCAACAGCATTACCAAACAGACAGATAATCGTTATGTAAACCTTTATAATGTAAAAAGCCACCAGTGTGCACAATACCCCGGTAAACTATTTTTTGTGTCTTCCCGTGCAAAAGATGTAGACAGCTTGAAAATGGTGACACATAAGAACAATCCGGACGGTGTGATCATTTATAGCATTTATGGCGAAAAACATGACAAAGTGGTGTTGATTCGCCAGTATCGTTATACATTAGGTGATTATATTTATGAATTTCCAGCTGGTCTGGTAGAGCCAGATGAGAATTACCATGAAGGCGCAATTCGTGAAATGTACGAGGAAACCGGACTGAGAGCTTGATCCCATTCCGGTAGCAGAAGCTACCAGAAGCCTTATTTCACTACTGGCGGAAGGCGATGATTGCGTTCACTCCCCGTCGCCTTGGCAGCGTCCAGTGCCTCCCGCATAGGAGCCAGATCTTCCCCGTAAAGAACGATATTCAGAGTCATATAGGTCTTGACTCCATATTCCCGGCATATTTCCGCAATCCTCGGCAGATCGTCCGGCGTGAAGTTGTTCGCCGAATGCGAGCGCATATTCAGGTTGCCAACCCCGAAATAGACGGAGTCCGCCCCGGCCCTTGTATCGCGGCGTGCAGGCATTCGAAATTGCCGGCCGGCGACATTATCTCAAGTTCCTTCTCGTCCATTGTCTCTGAATATTATTCCTCAAAATTAGTCCATAAAATCGCCAATCCCAAATTTCCGATTTGCTTTTGTTCAAAACAGCGTTCAAATTCAGATATTTTCACTAATATTGCAGATTGTGGCGGACAAATTCCGTGACACAATGACACTATGCGACTTAAAATAACCCTTGAATATTTCACCTCTCCGGGAGAGGAACTGATTCTGGTTCTCTCCGGCGGAAAATCAATAGCGATGGAATATGTTGCCGGAGGACGCTGGGAGGCTTCTTTGGAGATGCCTTCCAAGGCTGCGGAGCTTGAATATTCCTTTGAACTTCATCGTGACGGGCTGTGTGTGCGCCGCGAGTGGGGACACCATTCGGTCCCTGAGCCTGTGGTTCGACAGGGCTCACCAACCATCGAAGGGGCCGGCGCTTCGACATGCTCAGCGACCGGCGCCCTTGAAATCCGTGACCGCTGGCAGGACCGTCCCGAGGATTCCCCGTTCTGGACCAAAGCCTTCACCGATGTGATATTCAAAAGAAAGCAAACCTCGCCAAAGCGTTCCGGCAATGTGGCCTTCACCGTTCCGTGTGCCAGAATCCGCAAGAACGAGAACTTGGCGATCACCGGCAGCGGCAAGATGTTCGGAGACTGGAAGAAGTTCGTCCAGTTGAAACCGACCGACGCTCCGCTTTGGAGCGTGACGTTGAATGTCAAGGAGCCTTTTGAGTACAAGTTTGTCATTCTCGACGCGAAGACCGGAACTCCAAAGATCTGGGAATCCGGCACGAATCATCTTTTCACCGAGGTCCCGGCCAACTGTGATTTACTGGAAATAAGGGATATCGTCCCTGAGTTCGAGACCGTTCCTTGGCGCGGGGCCGGCACTGCCATCCCTGTCTTCTCACTCCGCAGCGAGACAAGCTTCGGCGTGGGCGAGTTCAAGGATCTCAAGAAACTGGTTGACTGGGCCGCGCTCACAGAGCCAGAGCATCATCCAGCTCCTGCCGATCAACGACACCACGATGACAGGAACATGGACGGATTCCTACCCTTACAACGCCAACTCGACATTCGCCTTGCATCCGCTGTTCATACATCTGCCTGACGCCGGGGGTCAAGGCCGACAAGGGATATAAAGTCCTCCAAAAAAGAGCCCTCAATGCACTTCCTTCCGTTGATTATGAAAGGGTTAACAAAGAAAAAGAATCGCCTTTTGAAAGAAGCCTTCGAGGCTGGTGGACAAGTGGTCATGTCTGGAGCGGCCTACAAGAAATTCTATTCCGCCAACAAGGACTGGCTCGTTCCTTACGCCGCTTTCTGTACGCTCAGGGACATCAACGGTACGCCGGAGTACGGGAAATGGAAATCCCTTTCTGAATATTCAGAAACCAAGGTCAAGTCATTCTGTCGCAGGCACAAGAGCGATACGGATTTCTACTGCTACGTCCAGTTCTGCCTTGACGCTCAATTGAAGGAGGCTGTTGAATATGCCCACTCGAAGGGGCGTGGCCATCAAGGGCGACCTTCCGATCGGAATCAGCCGCACGAGTGTGGACGCCTGGCAATTCCCGCATCTGTTCAACCTTGACTCTCAGGCCGGGGCACCGCCTGACGCTTTCGCTGCCGATGGCCAGAACTGGGGTCTTCCGACCTACAACTGGGAAGAGATGGCCAAGGATGGCTACGCCTGGTGGAAAGCAAGGCTCAGAAAGATGAGTGAGTATTTCGACGCGTTCCGGATTGATCATATTCTTGGATTTTTCCGCATCTGGGAGATTCCGATGGGAGTCAAATCGGGATTGCTGGGACATTTCAACCCTGCGCTCCCGTACTCCGCCGATGAACTCCATAGCCGTGGCTTCAATCCTGATTCTCAGTTGTTTGTTCCGGATCCGCATCGTGATGGATGGTATCATCCGCGCATCGCCTCGCAGAACACCGAGGACTATCAGAGGTTGAATGATTCTTTGAAGAATGCCTACAACGATCTCTACAACGATTTCTTCTACCATCGCCACAACGGTTTCTGGAAAGAATGCGCGATGAGGAAACTGCCGGCGCTTCTGGACTCCACCGGAATGCTGGCCTGCGGAGAGGATCTCGGAATGATTCCAGCCTGTGTTCCGGAAGTGATGAAGGAACTGCACATCCTTTCGCTTGAGATTCAGAGGATGCCGAAGTCTCCTCAGAAGACATTTGACGAGCCGTGGACATATCCTTATCTGTCAGTCTGCGCGACCGGCACGCACGACACATCCACTCTGCGTGGCTGGTGGGAAGAGGACCGCGCGATGTCCGAGCGTTTCTTCCATGAGATTCTTCACTGCGATGGGACGGCTCCGTACTTCTGCGAACCGTGGATCTGTGAACGGATTGTAAACCAGCATCTGAACTCGCCTTCGATGCTGTGTGTCCTCCCGCTTCAGGACTGGATGTCCATCGACGGTGAGGTCCGTTACCAGGGCAAGCCGGAGGATGAGCGGATCAACATCCCGGCCATTCCCCGCCACTACTGGCGCTGGAGAATGCACATCACCCTTGAGGATCTCCTGTCCCGCACCGATTTCAACCGCACCATCCACGATCTCATTTCAGATTCCGGAAGAGGTTAATTCCCCGCCAATCATGATTTTCACTCGGTTCCCGAAAAATAGTAGGCAACTATTTTTCGGGAACCAACGTTTTTTGTATCTTTGCCGAAAAATAAGGCGTTATGAAGATCATAGGAAGGCAAGCGGAAATTAAGGAACTGGAGAAGCTTTACGGCAATGGTCATTCGGAGTTTGTTGTGCTGTATGGTCGAAGGCGGGTAGGGAAAACATTCCTTGTCAATGAGCTGTTCCGTGATCGTATCACATTTTCACACACCGCTTTATCTCCGATTGAAATCAAAGGGAAAGAATTGATGAAAATGCAGCTGCAGAATTTCACACATTCTCTTCTGAGGTGTGGTGCGGAGATCTCTTCGCTTCCGACAAACTGGTTAGAAGCGTTCTTTATGTTGGAGAAATTTCTTGAATCCAAGGCTGATGGCCATCGGATGCTCGTCTTTTGCTTAGGACGAGTACCTGGCTTGACACTCCGAGATCGGGTTCCTTCTTCAAAGAGAATATTTATCTTGAGACCATAAACATAAAGTACTGATCTGTGGC
>VOFK01004116.1_pt1 | contig 12311 bp, 17 predicted proteins | sample 5384121 | NCBI WGS metagenome assembly VOFK01 (sample SAMN12384730, study PRJNA508395) | human gut metagenome | isolation source: healthy gut J | host: Homo sapiens | reverse complement strand
CCTTGTAATCAGATTCATCCTTAAAAGAGTTTGTGATCCCTAACCCTTTCCTGCCGTGTGGTTAAGGGTTTTCTTCCTGCCTGTTTTATCTCCGCAAGCCTTTGGAGTTGTCTCCATAAGCTTTGGAGTTAACTCCATAGCCTTGGGAGATAACTCCAAAGGCTATGGAGATAGAATATATCCGTATAAAAAGGTTTAATCTGAAGATAGAAAAGGCTTATACAATAGGGAGGATATGAGCATTCGTTTAATTCCGTTAGCGGGTTATTGCTTTTTTCATCCCTTCCGGTCCTTTGGACTTCATGAGGCGGAAAGATTGGTTTAGTCATTCTTTCTTTTCTTGGTCCGGATTTGTAATGACTTCTTCGTCTTCCGGATAACTCCTGTTATCTTCTTCTTCCTCGTCAATGAAAAGTTCCGGTTGTTGAGGACCTTTGTGTCTGAACAATATAGCTGCGGCTATTCCGGCCGCTGCGCCCCCCAAGTGTCCCTCCCAAGAAGTGGTGGAGGAAGCGAACTGTGGGAACATGTTCCATACCAGGCTGCCATATAGAAAGGTGACAAGCAATGACAGGGCTACTAAAGGAACGTGTTTGCGGAGAATGCCACTGAAGAACAGAAAGAAGGCGAGTGAATAAATTATACTGCTGGCACCTATATGCCATCCCGGCTTGCCTATTATAAATGTAAGTATTCCACTGACTATCCAGATGAAAAAAGTATACCAATGCCCAAATCACGATAAAAGTAGAGCAGACACCATAATAAAAAAAGAAGAGGAAAAGTGTTCGCAAATAAATGTTCCCAATCGGCGTGTATCAACGGAGAAGTGAGAATCCCCATTATTCCTTTGGTTTCTTTGGGATATATGCCCCAGGTGATAAAATCCCAATTCATGACACTTTCCATTGTACGCAGGGTGTACAGAATGAAAAGAAGTAATAACGGAAGAGCAAAAGCCAATAGAATTTTTTGAATTTCAAGTTTCATTTTGTCATAATTATGCTGATTTCTGTGCAATACTACGGATATTTGAGCGAAAAATGAAAAATATTTTGCTATTTAATTTTGCTTTATCCATTTAATTACTAATTTTGAGCGTTGCATACAAAAATAATATGTGACACAAATTGATATGGAAATTTGATTTATAACCTTAAAATAACAACTATGAGTTACTTACGATTTGACAAGACTCTTATGACGAACCTCGGGGAATCATTACCGAAAGAAATTCTCCGCACAAACCGTTCAGGGGCTTACCATTGTACAACCATTGTTGATTGCAATACGAGAAAATATCATGGATTGCTTGTCATTCCGGTGCCTGAGCTGGATGATGAAAACCATGTATTACTATCGTCGTTGGATGAAACAGTGATACAACACGGCGCTGAATTTAACCTTTGGGCTTCATAAGTATCAGGGTGACAATTACAGCCCCAGGGGACACAAGTATATCCGGGAATTCGAGTGTGAGAAAGTTCCTACCACTATATACCGGGTAGGTGGTGTGATTCTGAAGAAGGAAAAAGCTTTTTCGTTGATCATGAAAATAGAATTTTAATCCGTTATACTTTGCTGGAGGCACATTCGGCCACTACGTTGCGTTTGCGTCCGTTTCTGGCTTTCCGCAGCGTCCGTCAGTATACTCATGAGAACGCACAAGCCAGCCGTGACTATCAGGAGGTGGACAATGGGATCAAGACATGCATGTATCCGGGCTATCCCGAATTATATATGCAATTGAACAAGAAGAACGAATTCCACTATCAGCCGGATTGGTATCGGGGAATTGAGTATCCCAAAGAGCAGGAGAGAGGATAGGTGATTTTAATGAAGATTTGTATGTTCCGGGTTATTTTGAAGTGGACATAAAGAAAGGTGAAAGCATTGTCTTTTCAGGAGGTGTTTCCGAGGCCGGTACCCGTACATTAAAGAGAACCTTTGAAGAGGAGGTGGAAGAACGTACTCCGCGTGATAATTTCCAGCACTGTCTGATAAATGCTGCCCATCAGTTCTTAAATAAACAGGGAGATGAGTTTTATATTTTGGCAGGATATCCGTGGTTTAAATGCCGTGCGCGCGATATGTTTATTTCCCTGCCGGGACTGACATTGGCGATTGATGAAGTGGCTAAGTTTGAAATGGTGATGGAAACGGCCCGCAAGGCAATTCATGACTTTATTAATGATGAGCCTGATGATGTTAAAGTGTACGAAATGGAGCATCCTGATGTTTTGCTTTGGGCGGTGTGGTGTATCCAGCAATATGCCAAGATGGTGTCGCGTGACCAATGCCGTGAGAAATATGGTACATTGTTGCAGGAAATAATGGAATACCTTCGCCGGGAGAATCATCCGAACCTTTTCTTGCATTCAAACGGTTGCTATATGCCAACGGAACGGAAAAGGCTATCACATGGATGAATTCTACCGCAAACGGGCATCCTGTAATTCCTCGTACCGGTTATATCGTAGAAATTAATGCTTTTTTGTGGTATAATGCCTTACGTTTTACAAGTGAACTGTTGGGCGAAGGTGGAAACAATAATTTGGCTGAAACGTTAAATGTATTGGCAGAAAAGACGGAAAGGCTTTCGTGGATACTTTCTTGAATGAATATGGCTATCTTCTTGATTATGTGGATGGTAATATGATGGATTGGAGTGTGCGTCCTAATATGATATTTACCGTAGCCTTTGATTACTCTCCGTTGGATGCCCGTCAAAAGAAGGGAGTATTGGATGTGGTGACCAAAGAATTATTGACACCGAAAGGACTTCGTTCGCTCAGTCCGAAGAGTGGTGGTTATAACCCCAACTATGTAGGTCCGCAGATGCAGCGTGATTATGCTTATCATCAGGGAACTGCATGGCCGTGGTTGGCAGGATTCTATTTCTTGAGGCTTATCTCCGTATTTATAAGATGAGTGGCTTTGGGATTCATAGAACGTCAATTGATAGGTTATGAAGATGAAATGGTTTCTCATTGCATTGGCTCCATCCCCGAATTGTTTGACGGTAATCCGCCTTTCAAAGGACGTGGAGCTGTGTCGTTTGCTATGAATGTGGCAGAGATATTACGAGTATTATATTTATTGAGTAAATACAATTATTAAAAGGAGGAGCCTGTATGAAAGTATTAATGTTTGGATGGGAATTTCCTCCCAAAATATATGGTGGTCTTGCCGTAGCTTCTTATGGTATAACGAAAGGTCTGAGTCTGCAAGGTGATATGGAAACAACCTTCTGTTTGCCCAAACCTTGTGGCGACGAAGAAAAAAGTTTCTGAACTATTATAGGCATGAACCAAGTGCCCATTGTGTGGCGCGTGATGTGGATTATGATTACTTAAAGTCACGTCTTTCGACTTCGACTCCGGAACAGTATTATGCTTTCCGTGATCATATCTATTCTGATTTCTCATATATGCACGTCAATGATCTGGGGTGTATGGAGTTTGCCGGCGGCTATCCGGGAAACCTTCATGATGAGATCAATAACTTCTCTGTTATTGCCGGTGTAGTGGCACGCCAACAAGAATTTGATATTATCCATGCTCATGACTGGCTGACTTATCCTGCCGGTGTACATGCCAAAATGGTCAGTGGAAAGCCTTTGTGTATTCATGTGCATGCCACTGATTTCGACCGTTCTCGTGGCAAAGTGAACCCTACGGTTTATGCCATGGAGAAAAATGGTATGGATCATGCGGATTGTATCATGTGTGTATCCGAGTTGACTCGTCAGACTGTTATACATCAGTATCATCAAGACCCGCGTAAATGCTTTGCCATGCACAATGCGGTTTATCCATTGTCACAAGAATATCAGGATATTCCACGCCCGGATCATTCAAAAGAAAAAGTTGTTACTTTTCTCGGACGTATCACTATGCAGAAGGGGCCTGAGTATTTTGTAGAAGCAGCGGCGTTAGTACTTAAACGTACTCGTAATATTCGTTTTGTGATGGCAGGTTCGGGCGATATGCTTAATGCGATGATAAATATGGTGGCGGAACGTGGTATAGCAGACCGTTTCCATTTTCCGGGATTTCAGCGCGGACGTCAGGTTTATGAAACCTATAAACAAAGTGACGTATTTGTGATGCCTTCGGTTTCCGAACCGTTCGGTATTGCTCCTCTTGAAGCTATGCAGTGTGGTACTCCTTCTATTATATCCAAGCAGTCCGGTTGTGGCGAAATCCTAACCAATGTGATAAAAACAGACTATTGGGATATACATGCGATGGCAGATGCCATCTATGCACTCTGTACTTATCCGTCTCTCTTTAATTACTTGCAAGAAGAAGGTAAAAAGGAAGTGGATGGCATTACATGGGAAAAAGTCGGATTGCGTATCCGTGCTCTTTATGAGGAAGTATTAAAAAACTATGGTAAATAATAAAAATCACACTAGATATGAAAACAATCTGTCTTTACTTTGAGATACATCAAATCATCCATTTGAAACGTTATCGTTTCTTCGAGATAGGCACCAACCACTATTATTATGATGACTATGCCAACGAACAAGGCATCAACGAAGTAGTTGAGCGTTCGTATGTTCCTGCGCTGAATACGTTGATTGAAATGGCAAGAGCCAATGGAGGCGCATTCAAGGTAGCACTCTCTATTTCGGGAGTAGCATTGGAACAATTGGAAATTCATGCTCCGATAGTTATCGAACTGTTGCATCAGTTGAACGATACAGGTTGCTGTGAATTCCTCTGCGAGCCTTATTCACATGGTCTTTCTTCATTGGCAAATGAAGACTGCTTCCGTGAAGAAGTGGAACGCATGCGCGTAAAGGTTAAGCAAATTTTCAACCAAACGCCGAAGGTATTCCGTAACTCTAGTTTGATTTACTCAAATGAAATCGGTTCAATTATAGCCGATATGGGCTTCAAGGGAATGTTGACTGAAGGTGCTAAGCATATTTTGGGCTGGAAGAGTTCTCATTATCTGTATCATTGTGCCATGAATCCGAACTTGAAGTTGTTGCTCCGTGACTTCAAATTGTCTGATGATATCAGTTTACGGTTCTCTAACTCTGACTGGAGCGAATATCCTTTGTTTGCAGATAAATATGTAGATTGGATTGCAGCATTACCCGAAGAAGAACAAGTTATCAATATATTTATGGAACTTTCCGCATTGGGTATGGCACAGTCATTGTCATCCAATATTTTGGAATTCCTGAAAGCATTGCCAATATGTGCAAAAGAAAGAGGCATTACTTTCTCTACTCCAACAGAAATCGTTACCAAACTGAAATCTGTAGACCAGATAGACGTTCCTTATCCAATGTCATGGACAGACGAAGAACGCGATATCAGTCCATGGTTGGGTAATGTGATGCAGCGTGAAGCATTCAATAAATTATATAGTGTGGCAGAGCGTGTGCACTTGTGTAATGACCGTCGTATCAAGCAGGATTGGGATTACTTGCAGGCAAGTAACAACTTCCGTTTCATGACCAGCAAGAATACGGGCATTAGTATTAACCGCGGTATCTATGATTCTCCATACGATGCTTTCACCAACTATATGAATATATTGGGTGATTTTATCAGCCGTGTAAACTCATTATATCCGGTTGATATGGATAATGAAGAGCTGAACTCGTTGCTTACCACCATCAAGAATCAAGGTGAAGAATTGGTAGCATTGAATAAGGAGGTTGAAAGATTGCAAGCTAAATTGGCAAAAGCCGAAGCAAAGATAGCTGCTGAAGCGGAAAAAACACCATCCAAAAAGGCCGTTGCCAAGAAGCCGACCGCTAAGAAGGCACCTGCCAAAAAAGCGGCTCCGAAGAAAGAAGAATAGGTATTGGCTTATTGATTATGATAATGAGGGTGTGTCAAGACTAAAGTGATAGACCATTTCAGTTCTTGACACACCTTCTTTTTATTTGGCTTGTGTTTCCCTTTTGTATATCTTTGCCGCACTGTTATTAAAGTAATGCCACATGAACAAACAAATATCTAAATCGCAAATCATACGTTTCCGCCGATGGTGCAGGAAAGGGTATGCCATATTTTGCAGTTTGGGGAAGACTGTGGCAATCGGCAATCTGAGAAAAGGAATCGTTGAGGCTTCTTTGAAAAAGCAGCCCGGCGTATGTCTATTGTCCGTGCTATGCCGTCCGGACCGAGTGGATGAGGAAGACGACAAAGCCCCCGATAGGGAGGTGGCGGACAGGATACTTTCATTGATTATTCTTGAGATAATAACTGTAAACCGGTTGCGTTGTGCGATTGGTGGAGAGTTATTGTCTTTTATATCTATATGGCCGGAAGAACGTGAAATGCGTTCTCTCCGGCTTTTTTTATGTCATTAACAGAAGTAGAAACGATGCTGAACAAACTTAAAAACAAAGTATTAAGCGGTGAAAAGATAACCGTTGAAGAGGCAGAATGGCTAGCCGGGGAAGCTGATAAGGAAGAGCTTTATGAGGCTGCTTCCGTGATAACCCGGGAGATGGCTTCAGGTCATTTTGATATGTGTTCCATCATTAATGCCAAGTCCGGACGTTGTCCCGAGAATTGTAAATGGTGTGCGCAGTCGGCACACTACGGACTGAGACGGAAGTTTATGGCTTGGTGGATAAAGCGGAATGTAAGCGGCAGGCACTATACAATGAAGTTCAGGGGATAGCCCGCTTCTCATTGGTCACTAGCGGACGAAAACCCGGCAAGCAAGATATGCAACAATTATGTGAAACATTTGAATATATTGCTTCATGTTCCGATATTAAACTGTGTGCGTCACTGGGGTTGCTTACCGAGGAAGAGCTACGCAGATTGCACGAGGTGGGAGTTACCCGTTATCACTGCAATCTGGAGACTGCCCCTTCTTTCTTTCCATCGCTCTGCTCCACCCATACCCAGCAAGAAAAGATAGAAACCCTGTGTGCCGCGCGCCGGGTGGGGATGGATGTGTGCAGCGGAGGTATTATCGGTATGGGTGAAACGATGCGGCAACGCATCGAACTTGCTTTCCTCTTGCGGCAGTTGGAAGTGCAGTCTATTCCTATCAATCTGCTTCAACCCATTGCGGGCACTCCTTTGGAACACGCGCCCCGTTTGGCGGAAGAAGAAATTCTGACCACGATAGCCCTGTTCCGCTTTATTAATCCCACGGCCTATCTTCGTTTTGCAGGGGGGCGTTCGCAACTAAGCCCGGAGGCGATAGGGCAGGCATTGCACATTGGAATCAATTCGGCGATAGTCGGCGATTTATTAACCACCCTGGGGTCTAAAGTATCGGACGACAGGAAATTGATAGAAGCAGCCGGTTATACTTTATAATAAAAACGATATGGACAATTTTGATAAAGAGCATTTATGGCATCCTTACACATCGACCGTCAATCCGCTTCCCACTTACCGGGTGAAACGGGCGGAAGGAGTGTACATAGAGCTGGAGGACGGCAGGAAGCTGATAGAAGGAATGTCCTCATGGTGGTGCATGGTGCATGGATACAATCATCCCGTACTGAACCGTGCCGCACGGGAACAGATAGACCGGATGAGTCATGTGATGTTCGGTGGGTTGACACACGAACCGCCATCGAGTTGGGCAAACTATTATTGAAGATTGCGCCACCGCGCATGCAGAAGATTTTTTATGCCGACTCCGGCTCGGTAGCCGTGGAAGTGGCGCTGAAGATGGCTGTGCAGTATTGGTATGCGCAAGGCAAGAAGAGCAAGAATAATTTTGTTACGATACGTTCCGGTTATCATGGGGACACATGGAACGCCATGTCGGTGTGTGACCCCGTGACCGGAATGCATAGCATTTTTGGTTCGGCATTGCCTGTCCGCTATTTTGTACCGTCTCCTCGTTCTCGTTTCGGAGGAGAATGGAAAGAAGAAGATATGTTGCCTCTCCGACAGCTATTGGAAGAACATCACGAAGAACTGGCGGCATTGATTCTGGAACCGGTGGTGCAGGGAGCCGGAGGCATGCGTTTCTATCATCCCGAATACCTGCGGCAGGCAGAGAAATTGTGTAAGGAATATCATCTGTTGCTGATATTTGATGAAATAGCGACCGGCTTCGGAAGGACCGGGAAACTTTTTGCATGGGAACATGCCGGCGTGCAGCCCGACATTATGTGTATAGGTAAGGCTCTTACCGGAGGCTATATGACATTTTCGGCCGTGCTTACCGATAACGAAGTGGCTGATGTCATATCGAACGGCTATCCGGGTGCGTTCATGCACGGTCCCACGTTCATGGGAAACCCCTTGGCATGTGCCATTGCTCGGGCCTCGACAGAGCTGTTGCTTTCCTGCGGATGGGAACAAAAAGTGAAGGCGATAGAAGAACAGCTGAAACGGGAGCTGGCACCGGCCGGAGAATTGCCGCAAGTGGCGGATGTGCGTGTATTGGGAGCCATCGGGGTTATCGAAGTGAAGGAGCCCGTGGACATGGCTTACATGCAGAAGCGCTTTGTGGAAGAAGGAGTGTGGGTACGTCCTTTTGGAAAATTGGTGTACATCATGCCGCCTTTTATCATCCAACCTGAAGAGCTGAGCAGACTGACTCATGCGCTGGTGAAGATAGTAGGAGAGCTGTAAGGGCTCTATGAAAAAAAGAAATGACACAAGTTTAGAAAAATATGAGTTTATTTGAAGAATTGGAACAAGAGCTTGACTGCTTGAAGAGTAAAAACAATCTGCGCAGACTGCCCGCCACTCATCATCGTGGCAGGGAGGTGGAGGCAGATGGCAACATTATGTTGAACCTCTCTTCCAACGATTACTTGGGGTTGGCAACAGATGCCGACCTGCGTGCCGGCTTTTTGCAGACCCTTACTCCCGACAATTTCCTCCCTTCGGCTTCCTCTTCCCGTTTGCTGACCGGTAATTTTGATATATACACCCGCCTGGAGGAACGGCTGGCCGAGCTTTTCGGGAGAGAAAGTGCGTTGGTCTTTAGCAGCGGCTATCACATGAACGCGGGCATCCTGCCTGCTGTGAGCAATGTCCGTACGCTGATTCTTGCCGATAAGCTGGTGCATGCCAGCCTTATTGACGGCATTCGCCTTTCGAGTGCAAAGTGCATCCGTTACCGGCATAATAATTATGAACAACTGGAACAATTGTTGTCTGCGCATCATGCCGAATATGAAAAGGTGATTGTAGTGACAGAAAGCATTTTCAGCATGGATGGTGACGAGGCGGACCTCAATCGGTTGGTGAGGCTGAAACGACAGTATGACCGTGTCTTGCTTTATGTGGACGAAGCGCATGCTGTCGGGGTGAGAGGAGAACACGGGCTGGGTTGTGCCGAAGAGCAGGGATGCATCGGCGAGATTGACTTTCTGTGCGGAACGTTCGGCAAGGCGTTGGCCTCGGTCGGCGGATATGTGGTCTGCTCCAGAACGGTGCATGATTATCTGGTCAACAAGATGCGTACACTTATCTTTACGACTGCCCTGCCGCCCGTCAATCTGATGTGGACGTACTTTATCATTGAACGCCTGGCACAGTTCCGCGACAGGAGGCAACACTTGCAGCGCCTCTCTTTTCAGCTGAAAGAAGGATTGCTCGCCGCCGGATATGAATGTCCTTCCACCAGCCATATTATTCCGCTGACCATAGGAGAAAGCGGGGCAACTGTCTGGAAGGCCGAGGAGTTGCAGCGCAAGGGCTTTTACGCCCTTCCCGTCCGTCCGCCTACGGTGCCCGAAGGCACTTCGCGCATTCGCTTTTCGCTGACGGCGGCACTTACCGAAGACGAGATAAGCAAACTGATAACAACGATAGGAAAACGATGAAATGAAACAATATTTTATAGAACAACGCCATTTGCCTTCATTGACACTCTTTTTTGCCGGATGGGGAATGGACGAACGGCCTTTTTTGCACTATCACCCCGCGGACAGGGACTTGCTTGTCTGCTACGATTACCGTTCACTTGACTTCGATTTCTCATTGCCGGAGGGGTACGAAGACATCCGTGTGGTAGGTTGGTCGATGGGAGTGTGGGCCGCTTCCCAAGTTTTGGGCCGTTCTTGTCTTCCCATTACAGAAAGTGTGGCGGTGAACGGGACAATGACCCCTGTCGATGACTCCAGAGGCATCCCCAACGCTATTTATGAAGGAACATTGAAAGGGCTGAATGACGTTACGCTGCGAAAGTTCTTTCGCCGGATGTGCGGTTCCGCCGTACTTTTGGAAGACTTCCTTACTAGAAGTCCCGGACGTTCTACGGATGAAGTGAAAGAAGAGCTTCTTCTGATAGCAAAGCAGGCAGAATGCCTTGCACCTGCCCGTTTCTGCTGGAGTAAGGCCGTGGATAGGTAAGGGCGATTTGATTTTTGTTCCGGCTTGCCAAAGGAAAGCGTGGAGCGAACTCCGTGTGCCGGTAGAGGAAGAAGACATGGCTCATTATTCCGATGTGTTTTTACGAGATATCGTGTGTCGATAATGCAGCCTTCCGATAAACAAAACAGTAAAAGAATATGATAAATAAACAATTGATAACGCGCCGGTTCTCACGTGCCATAGAAAGTTATAACCGTGAGGCCACGGCGCAGAAACAGATAGCCGGTCGCCTGAACGATATGTTGGCACATTACCTGCCGGCACGTCCGCGGCATGTGCTTGAGATAGGCAGCGGAACCGGGTTCCTGACCCGTCCGTTGCTCCGCACCTTTCATCCTGAAAAGCTGATATTGAATGATATATGCCACGAGATGAGCACTTGCTTTGCCGACTTGCTGTCGGACAGGCAGGTGACTTTTATCCCCGGAGATGCGGAGCAGCTGTCTTTTCCTTCGGGGCAAGACCTGATAGTTTCCTGTTCCGCCCTTCAGTGGTTTCGTCTCGCCCGAACTGTTTTTCAAGCGTTGCAATGCCTTGCTGTCCGGCCACGGATATTTCGCGTTCAGCACGTTCGGCAAAAAGAGAACCTGAAAGAGATAGCCGCCGTCACAGGAAGCGGATTGCATTATTATTCTTTGGAGGAGCTGAAAAAGTCCTTGTCCATGCATTATAATATAGTCACTGCCGGCGAGGAGCGCATCCGCCTGACATTCGCTACTCCGCTCGATGTGCTTTATCATCTCAAGCATACGGGGGTGACAGCTGTCTGCCGGCAGGCATGGACCAAAGGTGATTTGCAGGAGTTTTGTGATAAGTATGCGAAGCTGTTCAGTTGTGGTAACGCCGTCACGCTGACTTATCATCCCCTTTACATCATCGCCCGAAAGAAACCTTGATATAGTAAACAGATAAAATAATGAAAAAGAATGTATATTTTGTCAGCGGCATAGACACCAACATCGGTAAGAGCTATGCCACCGCCTACCTTGCACGAGTGTGGCGAGAGAAGGGAATAAACGTGATAACACAGAAATTCATACAAACGGGCAATCCCGCCGGCTATTCCGAAGACATCGAGCTTCATCGCCGTCTGATGGGGTTGGAATACCTGCCCGAAGATGAACAGGGGTGGACGAAGCCTGAGATATTCTCTTATCCTGCCTCGCCCGACTTGGCATCGCGCATCGACAACCGTGCCGTGGATTTCGATAAGATAAATCACGCCACAAGTGTGCTGAGTGAACGCTTTGATGCCGTGCTGGTGGAAGGGGCGGGAGGGCTTATGGTTCCGCTTACGCCGGACTGTCTTACCATTGATTATATTCAACACTCCGGCTACCCGTTGGTGTTTGTCACCTCAGGTCGCCTGGGGAGTGTGAACCACACTCTGCTCAGCTTTGAGGCCATAGAGCGCAGAGGCATCAGTCTCCATACGGTGATGTATAATCTTTATCCCGAAGGGGAGGACAAGATAATACAGGAAGATACGGAGAACTATATAAGGCATTATATGGAGAAGCATTTTCCCGAAGCGGAGTTTGTTAAAGTGCCTTGCCTGTAAACGGAATACTGCCATAATGGAAGCTTCAGGGTTCGGTTTAAAACCGTGGGCTTTCCGAAACGGCCGGGTTCTTGTGGGAAGATAATCTCCTTTCACATATAACGGGACCCGGAAGCCTTCTATTTATGGACTTTCTGCGTGAAGGGGCTGTCCCCCTCAAAAAAACAGTAGAGCTATCATTTACCTTTGAGGACAGCCTCTTTTGTATTTACTCATTTCTACTAAAACATCTTACTTTTAGAAATTTAATCCGAATACAAAATAAGTACCTTCTGTTCTGGGATTCCACGTCAACTTAGCGAAAAACGGCACAGAGAAAGACCGGGTTATCTTTACATCTTTGCCGGCTTGCAGACTGATGTCACTTACGGCAAAGCCATTTGAACCATTATGGAACGAAGTAATACTGA
>VOFK01003320.1_pt1 | contig 12329 bp, 23 predicted proteins | sample 5384121 | NCBI WGS metagenome assembly VOFK01 (sample SAMN12384730, study PRJNA508395) | human gut metagenome | isolation source: healthy gut J | host: Homo sapiens | reverse complement strand
TGGTTCAGTTACGTATTGCTGCCTCAGCCCTACGCCAAGGCGATGGATCTCAAAGAACTGACGGACGAGCTGTTCAGTACTTTCTCGTCTACGGCAAGGCGGAACTGGAGCTTCGCTTGAAACGCGACGGGCGGCTGCTTGAACAGCTCACTCGGCGAGGCAGAGTTTGACCTTATAGACTCAGGCTTTCGCGTACAGCGGATAGAGTTCAAAGGGCGAGTGCAAGCGTATCGGCAGACCCGCTCTATCTCAAGCGCGCTTGACAATATGATATCCAACATCAAAATACGCCGACCCAGAGCGCCCGATCATGGTGATAACCGAGCTGACTGACGGCAAACTGTCCGTCTGCATCTCGAACTACGTCAAAAGCGCTCTATGGACAAGGTCGAGAGCACGAAGATAGGCATACGCACCTGCCGCAAGATCATGGAGGCCATGGGCGGCAGCTTCACCATCGCAAAGCGCGGTGAGCACTTTGCCGCGGAGTTCGCGCTGCCGGCAGTGGAAAAGATGGCGGAGTGACACAGGATAATAACCGTACTGCAAAGGCTTTGACCGGCAGTACGGTTTAGTTATTTAATATGCTTAAATATGTAATGGAGGGTTTGTCATGTTCAAATTCAACCCTTCAATTTCAATGTCCTCGATCTCGACCGCAGCCTGAAGTTTTATAAGGACGCACTCGGCCTTGAGCCGGTGCGCGAAAAGGACGCGGCGGACGGCAGCTATAAGATCATCTTCCTCGGCGACGGTGCGACCGCCCCGCCTTGAGCTGACATGGCTGCGCGATCACACTGAGCCCTATGACCTCGGTGTGAGCAGGAGTTTCACCTTGCCTTCACCGTCGAGGACTACGCGGGCGCGTTCGAGAAGCTACAAGGCCATGGGCTGCGTCTGCTTTGAAAACCCGGCGATGGGCATTTACTTTATCGAGGACCCGGACGGGTACTGGATAGAGATAATCCCCGAGAAGAGATAAGGAGAAAGATATGCAGGATATACTCATCGTTGTCGACATGCAGAACGACTTCATCGACGGCGCGCTCGGCACTAGCCGAGGCCGTCGCCATCGTGCCGAAGGTCGCCGAAAAGGTCGGCGAACTTCAAGGACCGTCATATTCACGCGCGATACGCATGGCGAAAACTATATGCAGACGCAGGAGGGGCGCAACCTGCCCGTGCCGCACTGCATCAAGGGCTGCCATGGCTGGGAAGTCTGCCCCCGCTCTTGAGCCGCTGCGCACAGGGCTCACCATAGATAAGCCCTACCTTCGGCTCGGCAGGCTCGGCAAACAGCTCCTGAGCTGACGCAAAAGCCGGTCGGGGAGCATCACGCTCGTCGGCCAATGCACGGATATTTGCGTCATCTCAAACGCGATGATCGCAAAGGCTTTCCTGCCGGAGGTGCCGGTAACGGTCGACGCGGCGTGCTGCGCGGGCGTCACGCCTGAGACCACCGCAACGCACTGAACGCGATGAAGATGTGCCGGGTCAGGATAGAGAACGAATAAAAATAACAAATCCGGGGATCAAACGATCCCCGGACTAATATTTCACCCGTGAAGTGGATATGGTTGTTTATATGGTCGCTGCAGAAGCAGTGATAGCCCTGACACTTGGAGCAGTAGCGGAACTCAAGCTCGGGATGGTCAACATCCGTCCTGCCGCAGACCGCGCACTTATGCGTATAGAGCTTGTCCTTCTGCTCGCGCCGGATGCGCGCGGACTCCTGACGGAAGTTGACGGTGTTTCTGCTCGGGGGCGCGGCAGTGAGGCGAACAGCTCACCACCGCAGAAGATGAAGAAGTTCACAAGCGCGACGAGCGGCAGCAGGTTCACCGGGAAGGAGTTGGCAATGACCGAGTAAACAAAGAACACCGCGTCCACGATGGCAAGGTACTTGATCTTTATCGGGATGATGTACATAAAGAGCACCTGCATGTCCGGGTACAGGACGGCAAACGAGAAGAACATGGACAGGTAGATATACTCCGAACCGAGGTTTCACGGAACGGCCGGTGATAAAATAAATAATGAAGCCGTAGAGCACCGTGAGGATAACGCCGGAGAAAAATATATCGTAAACTGCCCGGTTCCCCACTGAGCCTCAAGCGTACTGCCGATCCAGTAATAGAACCAGAAGGCGAGGAACGCGAGCAGCCCCATGCTCGGCGGATAGAAGATGAACGACACGAGCCGCCATATCTGCCCGTGCAGGATAAGCGCGGGGTCAAGGTCAGGACGCCGAGGAACGACCGGTTGATCGCCCCGAGCACCCATATCGCGACATTCGCCGCGGTTATATAGCGCATCAGGTTCGGGATGCCGAAGCCCGGATGCTTATAGCAAAACTGCTCAATGCTTCTGCGTGGATCCTTCATAATCTTCTCCTGATCGACACTGCCGGGGAAAAACCGGCAGTGATGTATTTCATGCTTACTAATATACATTTCCGCCGCAGCAAAGTCTATAAAATTTTGTAAATTTGAAAGATAGGGCTTTAAAATTTGGCGGATGTATGGTAATATGTAAACTACGAAATTATGAGTGAGGCTGAATACCGTGGATAAAGATTCTCAGATTCAGGAAAAAGAGCTTAAAAACGACATTATTGAGGGCCGCAACGCCGTCATTGAAGCGCTCCGTGCAGGCAGAGCCATAGACAAGATATTCATCGCCAAGGGCGACGTCGACAAGACCCTCGGCCACATCGCCTCCAAGGCGAGGGACAAGGGCATAGTCGTCGTCGAAGCCGACAGGCGCAAGCTCGATTTCATGAGCCAGACCCACGCGCATCAGGGCGTCGTCGCGCTGGCCGCAGTGCGTGAATACTGCGAGATAGCCGATATCCTCGCCATCGCCGCAGAGCGGAACGAAGCGCCGTTTGTCATCGTCTGCGATGAGATAAGCGATCCGCACAACCTCGGCGCGATAATCCGTTCGGCAGAATGCGTCGGCGCGCACGGCGTCATCATTCCGAAGCGCCGCAGCGCGGGGCTGACCGCCATCGTCGACAAGGCCTCCGCCGGTGCTGCCGAGCACATGGCCATCGCGAGAGTGCCGAATATCTCCGCCGCAATAAAAGAGCTCAAGGATAACGGCCTGTGGGTCTACGGCACAGCCGCCGACGGCCAGAACGGCCTGTGGTCGACCGACCTCACCGGTGCTATTGCGCTCGTCATCGGCTCCGAGGGCGAGGGCATGAGCCGTCTCGTCAAGGAGAGCTGCGACTTTATTCTCAGCCTGCCCATGAAGGGCAGGTCAGCTCCCTCAACGCCTCCGCGGCTGCCGCCGTGACGATGTATGAGGTGCTCCGTCAGCGCAGCGCGCAGAGCTGACATCTTTCTCACGCTTCCGCAGTGGAGCACAGCGCGCCCTACATATAGAAACAAGGATCAGGATATGAAAGATTTCAGTCTGGACTTCGACCCCACAACTGAATCTTATACCGACATGTCGTTTGACAGCATACTGTCGCAATACAAGCTGGAGTCGTACCAGGACGCTTCGTCCGGGTCGGGTGACTCCAGCTATTCCCCGTTGTACGACGACGAGGACGACGATGTGCGTGTCTACACACCCGGCGCAGCCTCATCTCGCAAAAACGCAGAGCCTGAGAGCACGGACAGCGGCGATGATGACTACGCCGATGAAGGTTACGATGCACAGGACTACGGCTATGACAGCGCCGTATCATCCCGCGCTGACGATTACGGTGAGGAGGACAACAGTAAGCCCCTTCCCCGATTCCCGGTATCGATCATCTGAAGAGCTTTCTCAAGAGCAAGCTGAAGCCGAAGTCCGAAAAGCATGCTGCGGGCAGCCGGAGCAAGACAGAGCCTGCCGACGACTATGACGATCCCGGTTATTCCGATACTGCCGACGGGCAGGACTATGCTTCGGAATATACCGACACATACTACACCGACGAAGACTATGGCTATGTTCCCGACGGCAGCGGTGCTTATGACTCCGCGCCCGCGCAGAGCACATGGCAGTATGACGACGGCGGCTACGATGAGCCGCAGGCGGAAGAGCCAAAGAACACACTGCTCCCGGCACCGAACACTCAGGTGCGCGCGGTGCGATGGACTTCGCAGGAGGCGCGAAGATATATCGCGCAGATGCAGGCGGAGCTATGAGCAGGACTATGCAGAGCCCGAGGTCGAGGAGGATCTGCCCACGATCCGGTACGGCTATGATGCAGACCCGACGCGCTATTCCGCCGAAGGCGCGCAGCACCGTATACGCTGCCGATTCCGACGACGGTGACGAAATAGACAGCCGCTTCAATCTCAGCGGCAAGCGCGCGGCGAGCCGTATGCAGTACGGCAGCAGGGCGGTCGACCTGAGCGCTGACGAAAACTATGAGCCGACGCCGCAGACGGGGTACAGCCCGTCGCAGTGGACGCCGGATTACGACGATCCGCAAACGACGGCTCCGGTGAAGAGGAGCCGGTACGCAAAAAGCATAAATTCGGCAAGAAGAAAAAGAAAAAAGAAAAGGCCAAGGCCGAGGTCACAGAGACCGAAGCCGACGTCTCCTGACAAACGGACGCCCATCTACAGCGGCTTTTGACGATACCGCCGATGAAAGCGGCAGCTACGCTGAGGAGGACGACTACGGCTTCGACGCCGAAGGTGACGGCAAGAAGTTCTCCGAGGAGGACGCTTTACTTCCCGCCGAGCTTCCGTGAATATGTGCTCGCTCTTTGCGTCGCTGTTCCTGCGCGTCAGGGGCACGGCACGCGGCGACACCGCCGCTACGATGAGCGACAGCGAGGAGGATCTCGAAGTGAGGTCACGCCCGCCGCCGCGTCAAAAATACTACGTTTCGTTCACGCGTTTCGCTGTCACTGCGCATTAAAATAAGTGCGGGGCTGCTGGCACTGCTGTGCTATATATCGCTCCAGCTCCCGCTGCCCGGTATGCTGCGCACTCTGCCCGTTTCCGCCGCCGCATGCTTCGGGCTCCAAGCGGCGATCATGCTGCTGAGCCTTGACGTTGTAACGACGGCTGTGCTCAAGGTCACGCGGCCGCGCTTCGGCATTGACACACTTGCGGTGTTCTCCTCCTTATAAGCGGTGCGGACGCGCTGATAGTTGCGCTGTCCGACACGGCGAGGGCGCACATCCCGCTGTGCGCGCTGACAAGTCTTTCGCTTTTCGGCATTCTGATATCAACATACCTCAGCGTCAAGGGGCTGCGCAAGGCGACGCGCGTCCCGGCCATAGGCAAGCGCTTCTATTCCGTGACAGGCGAAAACAAGCTCGGCAAAAAGGAGCTTACGCTCCTCAAGTCCCAGCGCCCGGCGACGGGCTTTGTCCGCCGTGCCGAGGAAGCGCCGCCCGATGAGACGCTGTTTCTCCGGCTCGCGCCGATCCTTGCCGTGCTGGCGCTGCTGCTGGCCGTAATAGTCGCGGCGGTCTCCGGCTGCGGTTCGGACTTTGTCTACATATTCTCCGCGCTGCTCACACCGGCTGTGCCGTTCATGGCTCTGTCAGCCTTTGCGCTGCCGTATTTCCTCGGCACGGCGCGCGTGTTCAGAGTCGGCGGCGCTATCGCAGGCTGGTCGGGCCTGTGCGACCTCGGCGTGAGCAAGAGCATCATCGTCACCGACCGCGACCTCTTCCCCGAGGAGTGCGTGACGATGGAGAGCGTACGCATATTCGCCGACGGCGACGCGCAGAATGTTATCTCCTACGCCGGGACTATGGTCGCGGCGGTCTGGCCTGCGCTGCGGGCTGCTTCGGAAAGCTCATGGAGGAAAACAGCTGCTCGCTCAAGCATGTGGAGAACTTTGAATGTCTCCCCGGCGGCGGGGCAAGCGGCATCATCGACGGGCACACAGTCCTGTGCGGCAGCACAGACCTGATGCGGCTGATGAACGTGCGCATCCCCTTCCGCCTGACCGACAAGACCTCTGTTCTCCTCGCGATCGACGGCATACTTTACGGCATCTTCTCCCTGCATTATGAGCCGATGCCGCAGGTGCGCCGCGCGCTCGTTGACCTCGTGCGCTCCGGCCGTCACCCGGTCTTCGCGATACGCGACTTCAACATCAATCCCGAGCTTCTGCACAACATATTTGACATTGCGACCGACGGCTACGACTTCCCTCCCTATGTGGAGCGCTTTGAGCTGTCGACCCCGTCCTCAGGCAAGGACAGCCGCATCGCTGCCGTTGTCTGCAACGAGGGGCTTGGGCCGCTCACGGAGGTCGCCGACGTCGGGCACAAGATATATATGTCCGTGCGTGTAAACCTGCTGCTGACAACGCTCGCGGCGGTGATTGGCGTGTTCACCGTGTTCATAAAGTTCCTGACCGCAGGAAGCGTGAGCCTCGGCTTTATACTGCTGTCCATGCTGCTGTGGGCGCTGCCCGCCGCGGCGGCAAGCCTGTCATGTCAATACGAAGTGACAAGCTAAACCTTTATAAGCCCGCGCCTTTAAGTCAAGGGTGCGGGCTTTTTTTCAATTTTCCTGTTGCCAAGAAGATTTTCATAGTGTATAATAAATTGATTGCTGATAACTATTTTTGCATACAAGCACACATAAACCAACAGAGAGGAAGCAACAAATGAGCTACGAAACCAAAAACATTCGCAACATCTGCCTGCTGGGGCACGGCAACAGCGGCAAAACCAGTCTGGCTGAGAGCATGCTCTTCACCACCGGCGCTATCGACCGTCAGGGTAAGGTCAGCGACGGCAACACCGTCTGCGACTATGACGCAGAAGAGATCAAGCGCCAGATAACCATATCCGCATCCGTCGCACCGGTCGAGTTCGGCGGCTGCAAGATCAACGTCCTTGACTGCCCCGGCTACTTCGACTTCGTCGGTGAAGCACTCGCAGCCATCCGCGCAGTTGAAGCAGGCGTCATCCTCTGCTCGGCAAAGGACGGCATCTCCGTCGGCGCAGAGCGCTCCTGGAAGTACCTCAAGGCCGCAAACGTCCCCGTCGCTTTCTGCATCTCCAAGTGCGATGAGGAGCACGGCGACTACTATGCAGTGCTCGACGCCTCAAGGCAAAGTACGGCAGCATCGTCTGCGCTGTCACTGTCCCCATGTCCGACGGCACCGGCGTTATCGACGTTGTCCACAATGTCGCTTACCAGACCAAGGGCGGCAAGACCTCAAAGGTCACTGTTCCCGCTTCTGACGCAGGCAAGGTCGAGGAGCTGCGTGAGGCTCTGATGGAGACCGCCGCCGGCGCTACCGAGGAGCTCATGGAGAAGTTCTTCGAGAACATGGAGCTGAGCGAAGAGGACACCATCGAGGGTCTGCGCATCGGCCTGAGAGAGCGTAGCGTCGTTCCCGTTTTCTGCAAAGCGCCGCAATGAGACCAACATCGGCACCGAGGCTCTGCTTCAGGCCATTCTGCCCGACTATGTTTTGGAACGCCCGACTGAGATGGATGGCATCGACCCCGCCGGTACCACTGTCGGTCTCGTGTTCAAGACCGTGTCCGACCAGTTCGGCAAGTACAGCTTCATCAAGCTCGTCAGCGCAAGCTGACCGCTGATATGTCTCTGCGCAATTCGCGCACCGGCAACACCGATAAGCTCGGCCGTCTGTACACCATGTGCGGCAAGAAGAACACCGAGGTCAAGGACGCCTACTGCGGCGACATCGTGGCCATCGGCAAGATGGATTGGAAGACCGGCGACACTGTGTGCGATCCGAAAAACGAGATCGAGCTGCCCGCTATCGAGCTGCCCGAGCCCTGCTACTCAATGGCCATCAGCCCCAAGACCAAAGGCCAGGACGATAAGATCGCTTCCGGCCTCGCCCGCCTGAACGAGGAGGACATCTCCTTCATCGTCAACAACGCCGAGACCCATCAGATGGTCCTCTCCGGCGAGCGATATTCAGGTCGACGTTCTCTGCGCAAAGCTCAAGAGCCGCTTCGGCGTTGAGAGCGAGCTCAAGCCCGCGCGCGTTGCTTACCGTGAGAAGATCAAGGCGAAGGTCGAAGCCCACGGCCGCCACAAGAAGCAGACCGGCGGTTCCGGTCAGTTCGGCGATGTCTGGATCCGCTTCGAGCCCCAGGAGGAGTCCGAGGACATGATTTTCGCTGAGGAAGTCTTTGGCGGCAGCGTTCCGAAAAACTTCTTCCCGTCGGTCGAAAAGGGCCTGCGCAACGCCGTGCAGAAGGGTGTGCTCGCCGGTTACCCGCTCGTCGGTCTGAAGGCCGTCACGCTGTACGACGGCTCCTACCACCCGGTCGACTCAACGATATGGCATTCCAGACGGCCGCCCGTCTGGCCTATCAGGACGGCATCCCGAAGGCGAAGCCGACCATCCTTGAGCCGATCGGCCTGCTTCAGGTCACCATCCCCGACGCGAACCTCGGCGACATCATGAGCGATATCAGCTCCAAGCGCCGCGGCACCGTGCTCGGCATGACCGCCGAGGACGGCATGCAGATCGTTGAGGCCGAAGTCCCGATGGCCGAGATGGGCTCCTACACGATCGACCTGCGCTCCATGACGCAGGGCCGCGGCTCCTTCACCTGCAAGTTCGTGCGCTACGAAGAGGCTCCCGGCAATGTCCAGCAGAAGGTCATTGAGGAAGCAAAGGCAGCCGAGGATAAGGAATAATCCAAAGCAATAATAATCAAGGGCGGCCTATTAAGGGCCGCCCTATGTATAATCGATTGGAGATAAGATGAACAACGGTCTGTCCGGAATAAAGAACATAATATGGGCGCTGGCCATCGTCATTGCCCTGCTTGCGCTGCTGGTCGGGCTGATCTTTACCGTCGCGACCCGCAGCTATGGCGACGCCCCTGACGGTACGCTCGTGCTCAGCAGCGGCAGTCAGGTCATCGACAGCCGCGGCCCGGGCTGGACGCCGATCCATACTCCCCTATTGTCGGCGGCGGTACGCTCAAGAGAGCTGCCGAGCACCCATAGGGACGGCGGGCTTGAGTACGTTTTCGGCATGACCTATCTCTGCACTTCGAGCTTTTCCGGCATCAACGATTACACCTCAACGGTGGGCGGCGGCGCAAACGCGATCATGTGGGCAGACAGCGGAAGCGGCATCCCGGCCTCCGCGGCTGCCGACACCAGGTACTTCTCAATGACGGCTCGCTCGTCACCCCGTCAAAAGGCCGCAGCCATTTACCAGCCGAAGCGGCTTGTCATCTACATCGGCACAGACGGGCTTGGCACAGCGTCGCAGGAGAGCTTCACGGCGGGGTACAAAAAGCTCATAAGCAGCGTTCAGGCCGCAAGCAGCAGCACGACGATAATCTGCTGCTCCCTCGCCTCTGTCAGCAGCTCATACCCCGGAGTCGACGGCGTGACCTCGGCGAAGATCGCCGAGGCGAACGGCTGGATAAAGCAGATATGCATGGACACCGGAGTGTATTACGCAGACCTCGCTTCCCTGCTCAACGGCAGCGACGGGTATATCTCCGATGAATTCGTCACGCCCGACGGCAAGACCATCAGCTATGCCGGCATAGGCAAGATAGTCGAATATTTCCGCTACCACTGCGTATAAATCATCCGTCCCCGGCATCGGATAGTCCGATGCCGGGGCGTTTGCGCCTTCCATGTTAACAAAAAAGTTAAATGAAAGGCGCGGCAACGGGCTTGAAAAATGCCCGTGATCCGTGATATAACATTGTTGAAAAAGAGGACGGAGTGCACTGCACTGCGGCTCTTTTTAGTATAGTGGAAAGTTAGCTTTTAGCTAACTTTTCTCAGGCTCAAAGATATAAATAACGGAGGAAGAAAGATGAACAAATTTGCAGCATTCGCAGGCGGCCTTCTGTTCCTTCTGTTCGGGCTCAAGATCCTCTCCAGCAGAGACGCGAAGAAGGTATACGTACACACCACGGCGGCAGTTCTGCGCGCCAAGGATTGCGTGATGGCAGCGGCCACTTCCGTCAAGGAAGGCGCTGAGGACATCTACGCCGACGCAAAGGCACTCAACGAAAAGTACGCCGCAGAGGATGCGGCCGCAGTTATCGAGGACACATCAAAGGAAGTCGAATAATAAACCATGAAATGCAAGATCCTGCATGAATCCGCAGGCCGGATGCGTATCCACGCCGAGCAGCGGCGGATGAGCTTCCAGCAGGCGGATATTCTGGAAGCATATCTGCGTCAGGTCGAGGGCGTGACTGAGGTCAAGGTCTACGACCGCACCTGCGACGCCGTCATATACTATAACTGTGAGCGCTCCGGTGTTATTGCCGCGGTCGCCGCGTTCTCGTATGAGGCGTCGCTCGCTCGCGCCTGAGCACAGCGCGCGGGGAGATGACGCGCGAATATCAGGACAAGCTGTTCTTCGCAGTGTTCCGCCGCGGGATAACGAAGCTCTTCTTCCCCACCCCGCTGCGCACGGCGCTGTCTGTCATACGCTCAGCAAAGTATATCGGCGCGGGGCTGCGCTGCCTGCTGCACGGCAAGATACAGGTACCTGTGCTTGACGCGACGGCGATAACGGTTTCGATGCTGCGCGGCGATTTTGAGACCGCGGGTTCGATAATGTTCCTGCTCGGCATTGGCGACATTCTTGATGAATGGACGCACAAGAAGTCGGTCGCCGACCTTGCGCAGTCGATGTCGCTCAACATAGACAAGGTCTGGCTGGAGACCGACTCCGGTTCTATCCTTGTCCCTGTCGGCGAGGTGCGCCCCGGCGACTGCATCACAGTCGGCACGGGCGGGATGATCCCGCTTGACGGCAAGGTCGTCTCCGGTGAGGCGATGGTCAATCAGGCGACGATAACCGGTGAGCCGCTTGCAGTGCGCAAAGTCGAAGGCGGATATGTCTACGCCGGGACGGTCGTCGAAGAGGGCAGCTGCCGCATCCGCGTTGAAAAGAGCAGCGGCGGCGGGCGCTATGACCGCATCGTCAAGATGATAGAGGAGTCTGAAAAGCTCAAGTCCGGTGTGGAGAGCCACGCTTCGAATCTGGCTGACAGGCTCGTGCCGTACAGTCTCGGCGCGACAGGGGCTGATATGGCTCGTGACGCGCAACGTGACAAAGGCACTGGCCGTACTGATGGTGGACTTCTCCTGCGCGCTGAAGCTCTCCATGCCTATCGCCGTGCTGTCGGCAATGAGGGAAGCGAGCACCTATCACCTGACGGTCAAGGGCGGGCGGGCGCTTCCCTTGAGGCCGTGTCTCAGGCGGACACCTTCGTGTTCGACAAGACCGGTACGCTCACTTACGCTGCGCCGCAGGTCGCGTCTGTCATCCCTTTCAACGGCGAGCAGGAGGACGAGGTACTTCGTCTTGCCGCATGCCTTGAGGAGCACTACCCGCACTCGATGGCCAAGGCCGTTGTCGCGGAGGCTGAGAGACGCGGGCTGCACCATGAGGAGAGCGGCACCGAAGGTCGACTACATAGTCGCACACGGTGTTTCAAGCAGTGTGGACGGCAAGAAGGTCGTCATCGGCAGCCACCATTTTGTGTTTGAAGACGAGGGCTGCGTGATCCCCGAGGGCGAGCAGGAGAAATTCGACACGCTTCCTGAAGAGTACTCGCACCTGTTCCTCGGCGTCGGCGGCGTTCTCTCCGCGGTGATATGCGTGAAAGACCCCCTGCGTGAGGAGGCCGGTGAGATCATCGATGGCCTGCACAAGCTCGGCATACCGAAGCTCGTCATGATGACGGGCGACAGCGAGCGCACGGCGCGCTCAGTCGCACAGACTATCGGTATTGACGAATACTATTCCGAGGTGCTGCCGGAGGACAAGGCAAACTACATCCGCCGCGAGCATGAAGCCGGCCGAAAAGTCATCATGCTGGGTGACGGCGTGAACGACTCCCCGTGCCCTCTCCGAGGCCGACGCGGGCATCGCCATCCGCGACGGCGCGGCCATCGCGCGCGAGGTCGCGGATATCACCATCGGCGCGGACGACCTGTATGCCCTGCTGACGCTCAAGCGCGTGAGTGACGCGCTGATGCGGCGCATACACCGCAACTACCGCCGCATAATCGGCTTCAACCTGATGCTGATCTGCCTCGGTGTGGCAGGTATTCTGCCGCCCGCAACATCGGCGCTGCTGCACAACGCGTCGACGCTCGTGATAAGTCTCGAAAGCATGACGCCGCTTCTCAAGGACTGACAGCGGAAATCAATATACAGCAAAAACCCGCGATCCGTAATTCAACGGATCGCGGGTTTTTGTTGTTTGTATCCGGAGCTTAGAGAGCGTTGCTCTTATTGACCAGAGCGGTCAGGTCAACGTACTCCTCGGGCTCCTTGGCAATGGATTCGTCTTCCTTCATCTCAAAGTCGCGGTAGACGGAAAGGCCGGTACCGGCGGGGATGAGCTTACCGATGATGACGTTCT
>VOFK01004423.1_pt1 | contig 12381 bp, 15 predicted proteins | sample 5384121 | NCBI WGS metagenome assembly VOFK01 (sample SAMN12384730, study PRJNA508395) | human gut metagenome | isolation source: healthy gut J | host: Homo sapiens | reverse complement strand
TGCCAGCGGCCAGTTTTGATATTATTACTTCGATGCAAGACGCTGAGAGATTCCTCGGCGTCTGCTGCGTTTGGGAGGGAAAGATGGGGAAGAAGTACCGGTGGATTCTGGCCTGTGCTGGCGATTCTGGTTGCCCTGACGCTTGCCTGCGCTGATGGTGAGCGGCTGATCTCTGCGGAAGAAGGTTATTTTGCCGTGTCGCCGAAGCTGACGGTGCGGCCAGGTCGCACTTCCATTCGTCTGATAATGTGACAGACGGGTGGGCGATGGTTACCTTGCAGCGATGCCAGTTGGCGGTTGATATGCCTCATGACGAGTATCGCGCAATCGTCTGATGGAGTGGTAAATTGAGCGCAGCACAGGTTCGGCAAAACGAGTGGATGGGCGAGATGGAAAGCCTCATCAGCAGACGGAGAAAGCGGGGTGAATAAAAAGGTGATGCCGCCAGGCGTCCTGATAGTAGTAAAGCGAATCATAGCTGCGGCACGACCTGGTATGGAGATGGTGCCTAAAGCGGCGCACCGACACGAGTAGCTGCAGGCGCCGAAGAGTCGGATCAAAAGGGATTTCGCCACTGCCCTGGCGCATCGCCTGAGCTGCTGGCGAAGTATCATGCAATTGTGGTCATGCAATGGCGGCAAAAAGTGGATCCCAAGCTGGAATGGAAGCTGTAATGCGCCCAATCAGGCGAAGTCCCCAAGCTATGGGCGGGTATAATTTGTGAGCTGATTGCCTAGTATTTCTTGGCTGTGTGGAGGCCGACTGCATCTTCAACCAGCCCAGTCAAAGCTGTGTGCCCAGAGTGCGTGAGCAAGTGTGAAAAAATCAATAAAGTTTTTAAAAAAAGTCTGGTGTTTTTCTGTGTGGAATCACCCGCCACTTCTCACTGGTGTCCCCTTGATCCTGATGGAGGACTAGTCCTGAAAACATGCCCAAGCTAAGGGGGAACTGCTGACCTTGACGGGTGGAGTCCTGACCAAACATGGCAATGGGTGGACCTTGATATCCCCCCTGAATTTCGCTGACATGGTGAGCGGCTGGGCTGATCCGGAGAAACTGGCAAGCAGACCCCTGACTGTCACCTACGGCGGCCGGCAGGATCACCTTTGATGGATGGTGGCATGAGGGCGGAGAATTGGCTGCCACCATTAATTTATTTACGAAAAAACCGCATCGCTGGAAACTGACGACGGCGTGGGTTCCGCCTGACACGGTGATCCAGGCTGAGCTGGTCAAACAAGGCGGAATTTCAACATTAATAACGACGCTTTAAAGTTTGAATCTCCCGGAAATGGGTGGCCTATGAGCATCAGCCTGCTCTGACAATGTGAAAATCCAGCCCAGCGGAAAGGTGAAATCACCATGCTGAAAAGCGCTGAAGATGGCGCTGTTCCACGGCGGAGGACGGACGCTGACCTTAGATCCCTTTGCCCTGGACGAAACCCAAGGGACTTCATCTGATTTTTGATTTGAATTTAGCCTCGGTGATGGTGGCGGGTGAAACCGGATGACGCCAACTCTCCACCGGGATGGTGTGGGCGCCCTGCCGTGGTTGTTGGGATATTAAAGAAGAGAATAATTTCTGAGCCTACTGAAGAATGTATTGATTAAATGGAAATGCGCGGGACTTTTAAGTCCGCTTTTTGTTCATTTAATCAGTATACTGATCTATATCTATTTCCGGTAGATCCAGAGAGGAAGTTGTAATTATATCTTCCGATTCAAACAGGATAATTTCCATTTCCGGAGTTTCATATTTTTTTCTTTTCTGTCATAATCTTTAATGTCTTTTAATAAAAAATAACCTGTTAAATTTTGGTAATTTAACAGGTTATTTTTATTTTATTTATCCGATTTTTTTTCTTTTTTCTTTTTTGACGTGCTTCCATTATTTCATTGGCTTTTTGCCGCTTTTGCTGCATTGGCTTTTTCAGTAAGGGTAATGTTTTCCTGAACAGCCCAATTTTTTATACGAAGCTTGCTCTTATCGCCGCCGGTTTCGATTACGACCGTATCTTCGCTTTTTCTCACTACAAGACCGACAATTCCTCCGATTGTCATGATTTCATCGCCTATCTGGATGTTTTCACGCATCGCTTTGGCTTCCTTATCCTTTTTCTTTTGGGGTCTGATAAGAATAAAATAAAAGACAACGATAATCAGAACCATAGAAATGATCATTGTAGTAAACTGACCACCGGTTGACTGGTTATTTGACATTAGCTGAACCGCACTAAGAATTTCCTGCATTTGTTACCTCCGTTATTTAGATTTAATATATTCGTCAATGGATTTTGCAGCAGTTTTTCCGGCACCCATTGCCAGAATAACAGTTGCAAAGACACCAGTAACAACATCACCGCCGGCGTAAACGCCTTCTTTAGTAGTAAAAGCATGTCTTCATTTACCACGAGACAGCCTCTTTTGTTTGCTTCAAGACCGTTTGTAGTTGTACGGATAAGAGGGTTAGGGGAAGTACCGATCGACATAATAACAGTATCGACCTCAAGGTTATAATTTGAACCTTCAACAGGAGCAGGACTTCTTCTGCCGCTTTCGTCAGGCTCGCCCAGTTCCATTTTAATGCATTCCATTGCGCATACTCTTCCGTTTTCATCGCCGAAAATCTTTACAGGATTGTTGAGGTTTAAGAATTCAACGCCTTCTTCCTTAGCGTGGTGTACTTCTTCCTTTCTTTGCAGGCATTTCCTCTTCGGAACGTCTGTAGACAATATAAACGTGTTCCGCACCCATTCTCAAAGCACTTCTTGCGCGTCCATAGCAACGTTTCCGCCGCCTACTACTGCTACAGCTTTTTGATTTTATAACTGGAGTGTCATATTCGTTAAGATAACCTTTCATAAGGTTTATTCTTGTAAGGTACTCATTTGCCGAGCATACGCCGATGAGATTCGCCTTCAATACCCATAAATCTGGGAAGTCCTGCGCCTGAGCCGATGAATACCGCTTCATAGCCCATGTCCATTATTTCGTCTACGGACAGTACCTTGCCGATGACCATATCCTGCATTATTTCAACGCCTAATTCTTTAAGCTTCTGGATTTCCTTCTGGACGATATTTTTAGGAAGTCTGAATTCCGGAATACCGTACATAAGAACGCCGCCGGCAGTATGGAACGCTTCAAAAATAGTCACCTGATATCCAAGCTTTGCAAGATCGCCTGCACATGTCAGTCCGGCAGGACCTGCGCCTACGACAGCTACCTTATGACCGTTTGATTCAGGTTTTGCTGAAGTACTGTTTCCTTTTTTTCATCATATAATCGGCAACAAATCTTTCCAGACGTCCGATGGCAACCGGTTCGCCCTTGATGCCTCTTACGCATTTGCCTTCGCATTGATTTTCCTGAGGGCATACTGTCCGCATACGGCAGGAAGGGAATTTGTAGATGTGATAACTTCGTATGCTTTTTTCAAAATCTCCTTTTGCAACTTCAGCTATAAATTCAGGAATTCTAACTCCAACGGGGCATCCTGAAACGCATGGCTTATGCTTGCAGTTTAAGCGCGTGAAGCCTCTTCCATTGCCATTTCTTTAGTATATCCAAGTGTTACTTCTTCAAAGTTTCTTGCTCTGACTTTCGGATCCTGTTCAGGCATAGTAACTTTTCTAATGCCATATTTGCCATTGTAACTTTTTCCTCCTGTTTATTTTATGTTGTTCATCATGCGGCAGTCATGTTCCTGCTCTCTGTATGTAGAATTTCTTTTCATAAGTTCATCGAAGTCGACTTGGTGACCGTCAAAGTCAGGCCCGTCAACGCATGCATATTTGATCTGTCCGCCGACAGTTACACGGCGCCTCCGCACATTCCCCGTACCGTCTATCATGATAGGATTTAAAGAAACTATAGTTTTGATATCATAAGGTTTTGTAACGGCGCAAACAAATTTCATCATCGGTACAGGACCTATTGCGATAACAGCGTCATATTTTTTTTTCCTGCTTCAATCTGTTCTTTTCAAAGCGTCTGTTACGAAGCCTTTTTTTCCATAGCTGCCGTCGTCTGTACATATTATGAGTTCCTTGCACTTTTACTGAATTCTTCTTCAAGAATTACAATGTCACGGCTTCTGAATCCGGCAATAACGTCAACTTCAATGCCTTTATCAAAAAGCTCCTTTGCCTGAGGGTAAGCAATGGCACAGCCTACGCCTCCGCCGATTACGCAGACTTTCTTTGCATTTTCATCAATATGAGTAGGTATTCCCAGAGGACCTGCAACGTCAAGGAGTGCATCACCCTTGTTTAGTGCTGCAAGACGTTCGGTAGATTTTCCGACAATCTGAAAAATTATCGTAATTGTGCCGTTTTCACGGTCATAATCAGCAATTGTAAGAGGGACTCTTTTCTCCTTGTTCGTCGATTCTGAATATAATAAACTGTCCGGCTTTAGCCTTCTTTGCTATAAAAAGGAGCCTGAATGTCCATTAAAACAACAGAGGGATTAAGCACTAACGCTTGTTAACTATTTTAAACATTATTATCTCTCCCATAAATAATTTTGTAAATTTTATTATAACATAATTAAAAAAGATTTTCAAGTATCAGTATAAATTATAAAAAATATAATTGAATTTTATTTTTCAGTCATAAATTCCCGTTTTATCCATTCTACAGCAAGTTTAGTCCATTGTGCGCATTCTGTATTTATATGTCCTTCGTGCTTGGCAGTTGATTCGTCTGCCAGAGCCAGTCCGTGACCTCCGTATGGGAAGATGTGACACTCAAATGGTACTTTATATTGACTGAGCGCTTTAGTAAAGTTTATAGTATTTTCAACCGGTACGGTTTGATCGTCAGAACAGTGCCATATAAATGTTTTAGGAGTTTTGCCGCTGACCTGTTTTTCCAACGAAAAACCAATTCCAGCATTTCATCAGATGGATTTTTTCCCAGAATACTTTCAATTGAACCTTTATGACGGTATTTACCGCTTGTAATGACGGGATAGCATAATATCATACCGTTTGGTTTGAACATTTCAGTACTGCCGATTATACTATGAAGATATTCGCTGTTCCATAAAGTTCCGAGACTGGCTGTAAGATGTCCTCCGGCAGAGAAGCCGCATAACAGTATTTTGTCAGGATCAATATCATATTTTTTCGGCATTTTCTCTTACATATTTTACGGTGTAAAGCAAGTTCAAGCAGAGCTGCAGGAAACGGACTGTTTATACTGTATCTGAGAATAAAGGCATTGATACCGTGGGAAGCGAATCTCATGGCAACAGGCAGTGTTTCTCTGTCCGAAAGATATTCATAACCGCCGCCCGGACAGATAATAACAGCCGGACGTTTTCTTATTCCGATTTCCGGCGAAAATTTTAATGTTACTGTTTCCAGTTCAGGATGAAAATTTTTCGGATTCAAACCGACTTTTTCATAAGGTATTTTTAAAGAAATTTTTTCCAAGCTATTCATTCCTTTGTGTTTTTATTTATATTATAACATTGCTTTTTTGATATGTCAATATAAATTTAGTGAAAAAAACAGAGTGATATTTTTAAAAATTTATGTTATAATAAAAAAGAATTTATTGTAAAATGAAAGAATATTAATAGAATGGAGATAAAAATGAGAATAAGATGTAAACCATGGGCAAAGCCCGAACTGGAAGCCTGCGGATTTTGTATAAATGAACCGGAAACATTAAAGGGTAAATGGCGCTGTGAATTTAAAAATGACGCTCCCTTTATATCTGGAGCTTGGTCGCGGCAAAGGCGGATTTATTTCACAGGCGGCGCCGTCAAATCCGGATATAAATTATATAGCGGTCGATATAAAAAATGAAATGCTCGTCCTTGCAAAGAGAAAGCTTGAAGACGCTTATAAAGAAAAAAAAAATATACAAATGGATAATGTAAGGATTTTTATAAAGAATATAGAACAAATTGATAATGTGTTTGACGAAGCGGATTGTGTTGACAGGATATATATAAATTTCTGCAATCCTTGGCCTAAGACTAAGCATAAAAAAAGACGTCTAACTCATTTCAGACAGCTTGAGAAATACAAGACATTTTTAAACGGTGAAATCTGGTTTAAAACTGATGACGACGGGCTTTTTAATGAATCGTTTGACTATTTTGAACAAGCTGGATTTGAAATAAAATTTAAAACCTGCGACCTGCATAACAGTGAATATGCTGATAGGAATTACATAACAGAACATGAAAAAATGTTTACAGATGAGGATAAAAAATAAAATTTCTTATAGCTAATCCGAAGAAAATATAAATTAAATTGGAGAAAAATATGAATAATTTATATAAAGAAATAGTTATAGACGGCGGCATGATAAGTCATTCGTTTGGACGCTTTCGGGGTCTGGGTGCTGTTTTGGACGGTAAATCTTCTCTCGTATTCTGGAAGATTACAAGTTTAAAAATCAAAAAGTCGTATCAGGAAATAATAGAACTTCTTTTCAGAAAAAAAAAATACGGTGCGGCGCTGTCACATATAAAAAATTGAATGTGATTTAAGTGATATTTCATCAGATAGTAACTGTTACCGACACTTTGGTTTTGAAATTGCTTCAGACGCTCTGAATATAAATTCAGATATTTCAATAGAACTGTTTTTTACTGATAACGGTATAATTGATTATACAGAAAAAATACAGTATTTATAAAAATATTCTTAATACGGTATATCAAAACTATAGTATAAAAGCGGACTATGTCAGCGTCGGCAATGGTTCAGATTCCGGATGGATAGAATATCTCAGCAAAGCAGATTAAAAAAATGACAAAACATCAAAATATGATTTCAGCAGTATAAAAATTGCCGTATACGACAGCTTTTCTGACGAAATGGCTGTAAACGAAAATCTTAGAAAATCTGCTGATATAATATTCGGCGGAAATGTGTTGAGCGACAGTACAATCATGCTTAATAAAAAATTTCAGAAAGAAATTTGGAACTCAGAAGGAGCTGCGCTCCATGTTGCATTTCGAAATATGCGGTTAATGCTGACGGCAGCGGTATTAGCGGTGAAAATTCATTGATTGAAGTAACGGGCAGAATTAACGGAATTTTTAATGCAGGCAGTACAATATATGAATATAAATCTGTTTTATCTGTGTGTGAAGGTGAAAATCCGTGGGGAAGGATTATCAGCGCTGACAAACCGTGGTCGGGATATTTCAGTATCGGTCGCGGCTTGTGGGGTGCGGCACACTTTACTCATTTTGCAGAGAAAAACTGGAAGGTTATATCTTCCGGAAACGGAGAAGAAGCAGGAGATTATTCGGTCTTTGTTTCAGAAAAAGGGAGATTATTCCGCAGTATTTGCAAATAATTCGGATAAACCGAAGAAATACAGTATTTGCGTCAGAAACATTGAAAAAGCGGACGCGCTTTTATTCACTGTGTTGAGACAAAAAGGACCGGAAAGCTGTGACAATTATTCTGTAAATTGGTTCAGATTAGTGGATAAAATTATTCCGGTAAAAAAGAATTACGGCTTTGTCTACACTCTTGAAGTAAAAGCCTTTTTCAATTATGACTTGTACAACGCTTTCAGTGGAGCATGTAAACGGAATTTATACAGTCAGAAAGCCTGAATGTGAAAATACAGTTTTGAATCTGCCTTATTTCGATAGTTTTAATTATGGAGATGAATTGCTGAAATCAAGGAAAAATATACCTCTTTATACTTTTGATTTATGCGGTAGGTTTGAAATATTGTCTGACGGGGAAGAAAAATACTCTTATTCAGATCGCTGAGCCTGATGATAACAGAGATAAAAATATTTCCTGTTACGGTACTTGGTGATGATTCATGGTCTGATTATTCGGTAAAAATTGAGGTTAAGCTCTCAGACGAAGATATTTTAAACTATGCGGGAGCAGGCTTTTGAGGTATCAAATGTCAGGCGATACTGCGGAATGCGGATATCAGCTCAGAATTTATTCCGACAGCCGCTGGCGACTCAGATACATGGATAATATCCTTGAAGAAGGTATGGCGGATAATATTATCCCAAATGAGTGGAACAGTATAAAGATATCTGCCTGCGGAAGAAGAATAAAGTGTTGTATTAACAAAGTACTTGTCTGCGAGCATGTTGTTTCAGCTCCTTTTGTACTTTCCGGAAAAGTAAGTATATGCGCGGATACAGCCGTAATATGTTCAGAAACCTTGTTATAAATCCTGTTTTGGGAGCGTTTGAATACAGTATTATGCATGATTGCTTAAACGGTGAATTCGTGTATTCCGGCAGCTGGGTGAAGAACAGTATGGACAGTTGTGAATTTAACAACAGAACCAGCGTCAGTACCGAAACGCCGAATTCATATTTTGAATTTGATTTTATTGGTGAAAGTGTAGCGTTCGCAGGCAAAGCAGAAAATCTTAGACTTAAAATAGAAATAGACGATAAAATTATGGCGGCGGGTATCTTTATAGGTAACTGCGGAGAAAAGGAGCTTTTTTACAGTAGGAGCAATATGGAAAATACCAGTCATAAACTAAAGCTTATCGTGCTTTCCGGCAGGCTAGAATTTAACAATGCGCAGACCTTTATATCCGGTCATCATATATTGCCTAAAACTTTAATTAACGGTTCAAGCATAAAAAAAGCTGAGAACGGAAAAACATTAAAAAGAGCACTCTTTTGATGGGGGCCGGTCTGGTGCGGCAGGAACGGGTCTGATTCTGTTAAGAAAAGCGCTGAAAAAAGGAAAAAACAAAAAATAAGACATATTTCTTTAAAAAACTGGACAAACGACTCGATATATGTTATAATAATATCCGGTAATCCTTTAAGTTGATCCCGTGAGGTTGACAAGGTGTGCGTAATTAGGTAAAAAGTATATTTGTATAAGTATATTGTCACGCTTATCTGTCATGGGCATGGGACGGATAAGCGTTTTTTATATGTGAGGTGGTCGTTTGAAAAGAAAAACCGTTATTATGGATGAAAACAATATGAAGCGTGCTGTAGCGAGAATTACTTATGAAATTTTGGAACGTAATAAGGGTACGGACGATTTGTGCGTTGTGGGTATATTTTCAAGAGGAGTTGCACTTGCTCAGCGGATTGCGTCTAAAATATATGAATTGGAACATGAAAAGATACCATGCGGCGCTTTGGATATTACAGCGTATAGAGACGACAGAAAACCGGCTGATACTTTTGACAGAACCAAAATTGACTTTGATGTAAAAAACAAAAATGTTGTAATAGTAGATGACGTTTTTTATACCGGAAGGAGCACCCGTGCCGCAATAGATGCACTGATAGAAAGGGGCAGACCTAAATCAATTCAGCTTGCCGTTCTCGTGGACAGAGGACACAGAGAGCGCCGATCAGACCGGATTATGTAGGAAAAAATCTGCCTACCTCACGGGAAGAAAGCGTAAAGGTATCGGTAAATGAAATCGACGGTTCTGACTGTGTCGTGATATTTTCCGTACAGGAAGGAGATATAAAATGAGTTCGCTGCTTCTTAAAAATGTACATGCTGTTGATATAGGAACAGATAAAGTCTGCGATATTTTTATCTCAGATGGAATCATACGTAAAATTGGTGAAAGTATTTTCTGTGATTGTGATAAGGAAATTGATTGCAGCGGTCTGACAGCAATGCCGGCGCTTTTTGATATGCATGTTCACTTCAGAGATCCGGGACTGACTTATAAAGAGGATATTGTAACAGGCTGTAATGTTTGCTCTTGCCGGAGGTTTTACAGGAGTGGCTTGTATGCCTAATACAAAGCCTGTTGTTGACAGTGCGCAGACGGTAGACTATATTTATTAATAAATCGAAAAATTCCGGAGTGAGCGTTTATCCGGTGGGATGTATCACTGCCGGACTTAAAGGCGAAGAGCTTTGCGATTATAAAATGCTGAAAAGCGGCGGGAGCAGTTGCAGTTTCTGATGACGGTCGTCCGGTTGAAAGTCAGACAATGCTTCGAAACGGCATGATAGCCGCAGAAGACGCCGGATTGCTTACAATATCCCATTGTGAAGATCTGAAGATTATAGGTAAGGGAATTATCAATAAAGGTAAAATTTCCGAGGCACTGGGAGTCGAAGGAATGGATAGAAGTTCTGAAGATTCAATTACCGCAAGGGAAATCATGACGGCAGCAAGTACAGGGTGCAGAATTCACATTGCTCATGTAAGTACCAAAGGCAGTGTTGATATTATCAGAAATGCTAAGAAACAGGGAATTAAGGTTACATGTGAAACCTGTCCTCATTATGTTATGCTGACCGATGAAAAACTTCTTTCAAGGGACGCTGATTACAGAATGAATCCTCCGCTTCGTGAGGAAGAGGACAGACTGGCGGTTATAGAGGGTATATGTGACGGTACGATCGACTGTATTGTAACGGACCACGCTCCTCATTCTCCGGAAGAAAAAATCTGATTTTCTTAAAGCTCCAAATGGTATTGTGGGACTTGAAACTTCTCTTGCGGTAACACTTACGGGTCTTTATCATACGGGAAAAATCAATCTTGAAAAGCTGATCGGTTTAATGTCGGTAAAACCTCGTAAAATTCTTGGACTGCCCATTGAAACAATAACAGTCGGAGCAAAGGCAAATATTGTCCTTGCTGATCTGGACAAGGAATGGACTGTTGATCCTGAAAAATTTAAATCAAAGGGAAGAAATACCGCATTTAAAGGTATGACACTTAAAGGAAAGCCGGTTGGTACTATTTCAAACGGAGAAATTAAATATTTTGAAAAATAAAATATAAAGGAGTACTGCAAATGTCATTTGACAGACTGATAGCAAAAATAATTGAGACAAAAAAATCCTACTGTTGTAGGACTTGATCCTAAAAGCTTGACTATGTTCCTGAATATATTAAAAATAAGTATTTTGAAGAGGACGGGTTTTACCCTTAAAGCTGCGGCCAAGGCTATATTTAAATTTAATCAGAAAATCATTGATGAGATATGTGATATTGTTCCGGCAATTAAGCCGCAGGCGGCTTACTATGAAATGTACGGTCACTATGGAATAAAAACACTTGAAAAAACAATCCGTTATGCAAAGCTGAAGGGTATGTTTGTTATAACAGACGGCAAGCGAAATGATATCGGTGCTACTATGGAGGCTTATACTGCCGCTCATCTGGGCAGTGTGAAAATAAGTGACACAGAATGTGAACCTTTCGGTGCGGATGCACTGACAGTTAACGGATATCTTGGTTCAGACGGTATTGATCCTTTGCTGGAGGTTTGCAAAGAAAAAGACAGGGGCATATTTGTTCTTGTAAAGACTTCTAATAAGTCCAGCGGTGAGCTTCAGGACAAGCTTATTGACGGTACGCCCGTTTATGCCGTTATGGGCGATATGTGCGAGAAATGGGGAAATGAACAGATAGGCAAGTACGGCTATTCCTCAGTCGGTGCAGTTGTGGGTGCTACTTATCCGGAACAGCTTTCCGAACTGCGAAAAAAGGCTTCCTCATACAATGTTTCTGGTACCTGGTTACGGCGCTCAGGGCGGCGGTGCTCAAGGAATCGCAGGTGCGTTTGATGAAAACGGTGTGGGAGCAATTGTAAATTCCTCAAAGAGCAGTTATGTGTGCATATAAAAAAACGAAGAAAACTGTCCTGAACAGGATTTTGCGAAGGCCGCCAGAAGAGAAGCTGTCAGAATGAGAGAGGATATTACTTCTTATATAAATCTGAAATAATGGATATAAATAAATTTTATCGGTGAAAGGAATGATTAGATGTCCATATTTAATCAAAGTCAAAAAGGCTTATCTGCTTTTAGCGGACGGTACTGTTTTGAAGGCCGCGCCTTCGGTGCAGAGGGTACTGTTATCGGTGAGGTCGTTTTTTACGACTAGTCTTACCGGATATCAGGAAACGCTTACCGATCCCAGCTATTACGGTCAGATCGTTACGCAGACATTTCCGCTTATAGGAAATTACGGTGTTAACGACGGAGATTATGAGTCGGCAAGATCTTATGTCAGCGGCTATATTGTAAGGGAATGGTGTAATACTCCGTCTAACTTCCGCTGTCAGGGTAATATAGATACATTTCTTAAGGAACAGAATATTATTGGTATTCATTCTATTGATACACGCTGTCTTACAAGAATCATTCGTGAAGCAGGTGTTATGAACGGTGTTATTACAACTGAAAATGTATATGAGAAAAAAGAACGAGCTTTTTAAAACAGATAAATGAATATAAAATTACTGATGCTGTAAAAAGCGTTACAAATCCTGAAACAAGAACTTACGGAAGTGAAGATCATAAATACAAAGTGGCACTTTTTTGATTTCGGTTACAAGAGAAACATAAGAAATGAACTTGTAAACCGTGGCTGTGAGGTTATTGTTTGTACCGGCTAATACTACCGCAGAGCA